>FZPS01000078.1_pt354 | contig 10264 bp, 9 predicted proteins | sample 1817821 | NCBI WGS metagenome assembly FZPS01 (sample SAMEA104158645, study PRJEB21678) | metagenome | place: Germany | collected 2015-04-21 | reverse complement strand
CATATTTCTCCTCCTTTCATCGTCTATTTTACCACAATCTGTATTTTTCCAGCCAGTAGTTGACCTGTTTAATATAGGCCATGAGCTGGGGGGCAGCCATCAACTGGCCGAACCATGGCCTGCCGCACTGCAGGAGCCTCGATAAAGGAGAGCGCTTTTTTTATCTATGATGGACATAATGGGTGCGTTGGGGTTATTGATGATACCCAGGAACCTTTGGGCAAGCAGCCGCTCATAATTGGGGTAATAGGTCTTGGGATACGGGCTTTTCTTCCGAAACAGTATCTCTTCCTGAAGAAGGTCCCTGCATGCAGTTCTCAGAATGGCTTTTTCGAAGCCATCCCTGCATTTGAATAAGCCAAGGGGACCTATTAAGTAAAGTACTGAATCCTGGCCTCAGGAAATCTCCCAAGAATTTGCGATGTCATGTATTCCCTGATCTCTTCCGCCTGCTCCTTTGGGTACACATACTTAAATCTTCCGAATCTTCCCCACTTCAGGCTTCTTTTCTCCTCATCCATATCCAGCCTGGTATTGGGAAACCTCTGAAGGATAAGCTCCTTGGCAGCGGCTGTAAACCGGTATTGAATCAGTTCAAAGGTCAATTCTTTCCGGCTGAGTTCTGGGCCTAACCGGTCCTTAAGTTTTCGGAACAGCGCATCATATTCTTCCTTCCAGTAATCATACTGCATAATGGGAGCCACGATAAACCCGACAGGATAGCCGGCCTGCCCCAGCTTGGTGGCTGCTTCCATCCGCTCATCCAGGCTTGCGGTATTGTGCTCGAAATGTATGACATAATCGGAATTGATACTGATCCTGAAGGTGGTTTTCTGCCTGTGGTCGAGATTCAACAGGGAATCCACATGCGGGAACTTAGTCACCACTCTGAGTCTCCCATGCTCCAGGCCTGAGAAAAACTCTATTGTTCTGGCCAGGCTTCCCGTGATATGCTCCAGGGCCAGGGGATCCCCCAGGCTTGCGGCTTCAAAGGTGGTTGTTTTACCCTCATTCTGTTGTATATGGTCTTTTATCACCTCAAATATATCCTCCAGATTCACAAATACCTTTATATAGGGTTTTGCCCCCTGGGTGGTTTGCAGGTAACAATACTCACAATGGCCCGGGCAATTGCTTACAAGGGAGAACTGGTAATCTGCGGAAGGCCTGCATACATCAAGCTTCTTAAGCTTGTTAGTGGTAATGAGCAGTGTTCTTTTAGAATGGGCATACTTCTCGGCAGGGGTTGTACCCGGTATGGAACGGGCGGCGTTTTGAGCACCGGCCTTTATGATGGCCACCGGTTTATCCTTAAAGTATTCATATATTTTCTTCCCTAAGGGATAATCCATGCTGGAGGGTTCGAAAATAATCCGCTGTGGCATAAATAGCTCCATCGCTTCACCCTTTAGTTCATGATCCGGTATACTCATATCATGTGTAAAAGTACTAGAAAATAAGCATTTCATCGAGGATTAGCGACAGTCTCCTAACGCCATGATCCAAAAAAATGAACCTGAATAAAAACCCACTTAAAAGCGATTGGTTTCAAGAGCAGAACCACGGGGACAGTCCCTATGGTTTACTTTATAAACTCCTTGGCCTGCTTGCCAGTCATGTGTTCTATATCGATGGCTACAATCAAGGCCCGTGTGCAGTTGTCGATGGTCCTGCGCTTGTCTTCTTCGGGCTGGTCCTCCGAGTATTTTTTAACCAGGGCCCTGAAGGCTTCCAGCCGCTCTTCTCCTTCCGCGATCCTTGCCTTTCCGAACACTACAGCGCTTCTGAAACGGCTGGTATACCTTTCGCTCAGTATGGTATCTTCGTCCACCACGGCGAAGGATATTTTCGGGTGTTTGAGCATGGCGTCAATCTTGTGTCCTTCCCTTGCCGAATGAAAGTAGATCCTGCCATTATGGTAAACATAGTTAAGCGGTACGGCATATGGATAGTCGTCATCCCCAAGGCATGCCAGCACCCCGTTTGAGCACCTTTTCAGGACAGAATCGGTATCCCCGGTTGACATCAGTTGCCTGTTCCTTCTCATTTCCCTGAACATCCATTACACTCCCCGTCTTACATGCAAATATATGTCCGAACCCTCAATTCCGCTTCAATGAAGTGAGGTTTGCGAAGAGATCATTTATGTCAGACATGCATATTGATTGTAACATAAAAAAGCCCCTTAACCTGATACGATTGATCACGGCCAAGGAGCCAAATCTTTGAGATATCCAAGCTATCCGTTGTTTTGTCAATAAGATGCGTCCCTTTTGTTTTCCTGTCCCACTGGTACATGGCACAGGGAAGCGCTCGGGCAGCCGCTGCAGCCGCACCCGCAGCTTACAGGCTCTCCCTTCGCTTTCTTTTTCGCCATGCCGGCTCCTGCTGCGTGAGAACCTGCACTCAGACACAGGTCGACACTTTCCTGATGACGCTGATACATCTCAACGGCCTCTTTGCCGTCCCCGGCGGTCAACAGTTCAATGCCCGCCTGCTGCAGGAGAGACTTGACTATTAGCTGGTTGGTTTTGTTGTCTTCGGCCAGCAAAACGCTGTATTTCTTGTCGAGCATTTGTGCCTCCTCGGTTTTGTTTTTGGCTTCAGGTGATGCCTTCGGTGCAAAAATATCCAGGATGCCGTTAAAGAGAATGGAAGGGATGATGGGTTTTCCTATGCCAAGATCAATTCGGTACTGTTCGAGCTTCTCAAACAGGTCCTCCCTCATCATGGGCAACAGCATGATGAGTTTTGGCATCCTTTTGATCCTGCCGCTGCTGCGAATGGACTCAATATACTTTATGCCACCTTCCTGCGGGGTATTATAATCCACGATAAACAGATCAAATGGCTGCGAAAACCCGTTGTCCGCGGCTTCAAGCATGCTTGCCGCGCTGGCCTGGGAACTGGTCAGGTCATATTGCAGCCCGAAATTCTTAAGATAACTTCCTATGAGGTTCATGTCCTCCACCGTTTTGTCCAGCACCAGCACCCTGATATCCTTCAGTCGTTCGGACGGCAGGATCCTCAGGCTTGTCGTTTCCTTTTCCCTGTCAATATCCAGGGACAAATCGACAATAAATGTGGAACCCGCCCCGGGCGTGCTGAAAACCTGGATTCTGCCATCCATCATGTCAACCAGGCTCTTGACAATGGACAGCCCAAGACCGGTGCCTCCAAAGCGGCGGGTGATACTGCTGTCACCTTGCACAAACGGCTTGAAGAGGCCGTTGACCTGCTCCTGGGTCATGCCGATGCCTGTATCCCGCACCGAGAATGACAGATGATACCTGTCGTTTTCCCTTGCCACAAGCCTTACCTCCAGAGAGACCTCACCCTCGCTGGTGAACTTTGCCGCATTGCTCAGGAGGTTCACGAGTATCTGCTCTATCCTCTTGGCATCCCCGAAAAACCAGTTGGGAACATTGGGGTCTTTAAAAAACCTGAAGTTGATTCCCTGTTCCTCGATCTTATACGAGATGATATTGACCACGTCCTCGATGACCTGGTCCAGGCTGAATGAGGCCGTTTCAAGCTCCACTTTCCCGGCCTCGATCCTGGAGAAATCAAGGATATCGTTGATGATGTTCAGCATATTGCTGGCCGCCTGCCTTATCCGGTCGGCATACATTCTCTGGGTGGAAGACAGGTCTGTTTTCTTCAGAAGATAGGACATTCCCGTAATGGCATTCAGCGGGGTCCGGATCTCATGGGAGATCCTGGCCAGGAAGTTTGACTTGAACTCATTGGCCTCATCCGCCTCACGCTTTGCCTGCTCCAAAGCAGCCTGGATCCGCAGCCGGTTCTTTATCTCTTTTCTCAGACGGATAATCCAGAAAAACGAAACCACAATAAGAACCGCCAGGAATGGGCCGGCATACATGATTATCCGATGTACCAGGCCATACCTGATATCCGATTTAAAACCTATCCATTTTGATATTATGGCGTTTTTTTCCTCCACCGAGATATCAGCAAGAGCCTTATTGATGATATCCACCAGCACAGGCCAGTCCTTGCGCACTGCAAAATACAGGTAATGCACCTTTTCCCCTTCAAAGGCGATAAACCTCAGGTTGGTCAATGTATTTATCCTTGCAAGGTAACTGGTGGTAGCAAGATTTCCCACGAATGCCCTTTCGTTCCCCTGCGCCACACCTGCCAGGGCGGCTTCCACCGAATCATACAGGCTTAGGTTTATATCGGGGTAACCGATGAGATAACTGTGGTGGGAACTGTTTCTCTGTACGGCAACTGTAAGCCCCATAAGATCATCGATATCAGAAATACCTGTATCGTTGTCACGGGTAACAATTGCCCGTCTGAAACTGATATAGGAATCGGAAAAGAGAAAATTTCTTCAGAATCAGCCTTTTTGGTAAGAACATGGAGAGAAACTCTATAAATGCATTGTTTGATAATGTATTTATAGTGTACAATAATGCGCCATATTTCGTGAATAATATCTCGTGAATGGGTCCCACATGCTACATTTGTGATGCGTACATCTTGCTGCCTTACTTTTCCATATTGTTCATTAAACTGCTAAGCTACTAATATGCGGATGCTGCCCGATATCGGTTACATATCTATATAGGCATGAAGCTGTCGGACGCCATGGAAGTACAGAATATGCTGATGGGTAATACCGCGGAAAACGCCACCAGGTTTGCGGAATCCGCGAACAAACTGAATTATATGATCAGCAGGTTCAAGATCTAACAGCCCTGCTCAGGAATTGTTCGATAGCGCCGTCAATTGAGAACATCTCATCCCAATTGACGGCGCTCATTCATATGGTGCAGCATGAAACAATGAGAGTAAGCACCTGCTTCACATACTGTCCGAAGCCTTCAAATCAATAGCAGGTCACGCCCCCGTCGATGGGCAGGCCGGCGCCATTAATGAAGGATGCCTCGTCACTTGAAAGATACAGCACCGCGTAAGCGACATCCTCAACAGTAGCCAACCTCCCGAGAGGCACCTCTTCAAGGCGCTCGCGCTTTCTATCCGGATCCTGCAGGAATGCCTCCGTGAACGGGGTAATTACGGTGCTGGGATGGATGGAGTTGCACCTGATCCCGTCCTTGGCATAACGCGAGGCCACGGCTTTGGTGAATAAAGTAACCGCGCCCTTGGTGGTTGTATAAGCCTCGGGTGTATATTTATGCCCGATAAGCCCGCAAACCGAGGATGTATTGATGATGGCGCCGCCGCCCTGCCTGCGCATGACGGGAATGACATACTTGCATCCAAGGAAAACGCTTCCGGTGTTTACAAGCATCATCTTCTGCCATTCGTCAATTGACATTTCCTCTATGGGCTTGCGGATATTAATCCCCGCGTTGTTAATAAGTACATCTATCCTGCCTGACGATGCGACAATGTCGTCCACAACGGTCTTCCATTCACTTTCACATGTCAGGTCTACTTTTTTAAAATACGCGCGGTACCCGCTATTCACAATATCCCTGGCAATACCAATGCCCCGCTGTTCGTCCATATCAAGCAGGTATACTTCCGCCCCGTTCTCTGCCAGGCATTTCGCTATTGCTGACCCCAGGCCACCGGCGCCACCCGTGACCAAAATCACCTTATCCTTCACATTCATAGGTTTCACCTCGTAATCGTTCAGATTGTATCCCGATGGCGCACAGTCGAGCCCGCCTCTTCCAGCTTGGCTTTTTTATCCTTGCCGTACCTTCTGAAGCCGGAGTAAAGACTCAGGATTATGGCAGCAATCAGGATAAGGCCTACTGGCCGTCCGAGCAGCGGAATAACCGATCCCTGACCCTGCATCAGGGCCTGGCGGAATGCCTTGTCTGCCATGTTGCCCAGGATCAGGCCTAGTACCAACGGAGCCATGGGGAATTCGAATTTTCGCAATATGAAGCCCAGCACTCCGAATATGAACATTACCTTGATATCAAAAATGTTTACATTGGTTGCAAAGGCCCCAATGACCGTCATGGGAACCACAATGGGCATCAGGATTTTCCTGTTGAGCTTCAGCACATGGACCATGGGCCTGGTCAATAAAAGACCTATAACCAGCATGAAGCACGCAGCTACGAAAAGCGTCACGCCGGTGGTGTATAGGAACTCCGGCTGTTCAATGGAGAGCATGGGACCCGGTTTTACACCGTGCAGGATAATCGCGGCCATGAACATGGCAGCCTGAGGACTTCCCGGTATGGACAGGGTGAGCAGCGGTATCATTGCGCCAGGAATACATGCGTTGTTTGCGGTTTCGGCGCATGCCAACCCTTCATATGATCCCTTGCCGAACTTTTCCTTCTCCTTGCTTCTTCTACGTCCGGTATCGTAGGATACCCAGGCGGCAATATCCTCCCCCGCACCGGGCACCGCGCCGATCCCCGCCCCAATTAATCCGGAACGTATGGAAGGCAGTATCAGCTTCCTGATAACCCCTTTTTCGGGCAGCACAGAACCAATTTTCTGTTCTATTGTATAAGGGACCCTTTCAGACAGCACCATAAGGACTTCCGAAATGCCAAACACTCCTATTAAAGCCGGTATCAGCTGAACGCCGGCAATCAGATCTCTGCTGCCGAATGTGAACCGAGGATAGGAGTAAATGGTATCCATACCGACCATTGCCGCCAGGAATCCCAGAAAGCCGACGATCCATCCCTTAACCGGCGACTTGTCGCCGGATAGGCTGCCGCATATGGTTATGCCGAATATTGCCAGAAGAAAATATTCCCATTGGCTGAATTTCAATGCCACCTTGTAAATATACGGAGTGGCGAAAATCAGTATCAGGCAGGAAAACACTGTTCCAAAGAAACTTGAGACAATGCCCACAGTAATGGCCTTTCCCCCTTTTCCCTGCTTTGCCAGGGGAAATCCGTCAAGGGCAGTAGCCGCTGCCGCGGGGGTGCCGGGAATATTTATCATTATGGCTGAATAGCATCCGCCCATGATGGCGCCTACGTAAACGCTGAGCAAAAACGCGACCGCATGATCCAGTTTCATATGGTATGTTACATTAATAAGCAACGCCAAAGCCATGGTGCCGGTAAGCCCGGGAATGGCCCCGACGATGATACCCAATGTTGTGGCACCTGCGATGATCAGCAGTATTTCCGGTGAAATAACTGCTTGAAACGATGAAAAGAGAAGTTCGATTTGCGTTGCGAAAGAAGTCATAAGCTATTATCTCCTTTCCTATGGCAACGGGACGCGAAAGCCATACTGAAACGCCACACAGACAAACGCCGTTGCTATGGCTGAAATAATGAGGATTTTCCACCATTTCGTCGCTTTCAGATAGAGCATGGTTGAAGTAAGGTACAGCATGGTGGCGATAGCAAAGTGCATCCGGCCGATGAGAATATAAACATATATCACCATAAGCGCAATCAAAATGAGTGCGCGCAATGTCCTGTCATTCTTGATAAAGTCTTTGAGGTTTTCTTTCGAGAAAACAACCTTCAACGCCGGCCATGCTCCGTTTCTTAATGACTGCAGAGCGAGAATCGCCCCCAGTAATGCCAGAATCCCGCCAAGGAACAGCGGGAAAAAGCCCGGGGCATCGGTGAAGTTTCTGAACACCTTCATGTTCAGGGCTTCAATCATGACATAAATACCGCCAATAACAAGCAGAATCCCGATGACGAAGTCGCCGGCAGCTTTCCTGTTTACATTGCTTTGATGGCTCATGATACCTCCTCCAGTCCGTGTATATGCTTAAGGCGGGTCATTATGGAATGGCCCGCCTTAAGGCAGAGTTATTCCCCGCGTTTAGTTCTTCAACTTGGCCTTTTCTGTCTCCCAGTTAAAATCTTCGAGACGGGGAAGCCCCAGGCTTTCCGGAGAAATGCTGACCAATCCCGAATCATACTGCACCCAGCTGTATGCGGCAGTCTGCATGGCCTGGAATCTGTCGGCTTCTTCCCCGGTGTAGCCTACTATTACATAACCCTTCTCTTCCGCAAACTTCTTGATGGTATCGGTGGTCAGCGCATACTTGAATGCCTCTTCCACCTTATCAACAATATTCTTGGGCGAGTCACGCGGGATCATGATGGGCCAGGTCTCGCACAGCTTCGGGATATCTTCGGTCCCCTCCACCAGGGTGGTTATGGATGGGATAGTATTACCGTTCTTTAATGTCCATCCATCGGCGGTTGTAACACAGAGCGCATCCAATTGCCCTGCATTAACAAAGTCAATCAGCGCCGAGAAGGAGCCTATCGCCACTTCGGCGTCCCTGGAAACCACCGCAACGCCCGCATCACGGCATGAGCCCAGTGTCATATAGTTTACCTCTTCAATACCCATAAGCTGGAGGATTGCTTCTATTTGTACATGAGGTCCGTTTCCGAATGAGCCTATTGCGAAGTTCTGCTTGCCCTGTGAGAGGTAGTTTTTCAGATCATCCATGGATTTTATGTTGCCATCAGGGTTCACAACAATAGCCGCAGGACCGGTGAACGCATGGAAGGAAATCCAGTCGGTCCAATCACTATCACTGGTGTCGTTAACCCCGAAACCCGCGAAAGCGCCGGAACCGGTTGCAAACATGCTGTACCCGTCATGGGGTTTGTTGAGAACATTGTTGCAGGCAACAGCGGAAGCGGCACCATCCTGGTTAAGTACATTGATTGTTTCTCCTAGATATTTTTCCATTTCCGCGATTACCGGACGCACCGCAGTGTCTGTTCCGCCTCCGGCACCGAAACCGACCGTAACGGTAGGTGTGCCGTTAGGCCAAACCTTTTCCTTTTTGCCGCCCGAACCAGTCGTCCCAGTTGCGCCACAGCCAGCCAGCATAACAACCAATAGCAATGCGAGAACAATACAGGTCACTCTCTTCATGATGGCATTCCCTCCTTATAATTTTGACTCCGAAAATGATTAATATTTCATTTCAGAAAAAACCATAAAATCCGCTACTGAAGTTCCATGCTGTTCCCAGACTATTCAGCCGCCGATGCTGCTTGCTGTAAGACGTCATACATCTTTAATACTGTATTTTATTGCCAGAGATAATATGTGTAAGAAATGATACGTTAGTAAACGTATCCCAAATAATTCAATCGTATATGGTGGTTCCAGCCAGATTCTCGTAGTATCTCAATAGCGCGCTGTGATCTTCGACATCGAAGCTATTGGCCTTCAGCCACTGCATCATCTCCATGACTATGGATGTCAACGGCAGCGGCGAACCATATTCATGGCCGGTTTCAAGTACATTATTTAAATCCTTGATGTGCAATGCTATGCGGAAACCTGGTTTAAAATCGCCTTTAATCATCATGGGCGCCTTAGCATCCATAACTGTGCTTCCGGCAAGGCCTCCACGTATAGCCTTGAAAATGACTTCTGGATCGACGCCGGCCCTCTTGCCGAGCACCAGCGCTTCTGCAAGCGCGGCAATGTTGGCGGCAACAATTATCTGGTTTGCGAGCTTGGTAGTATTCCCCGCGCCTATGTCGCCGCACAGCACAGCTGAACTGCCCATGACCATAAGGATATCGAATACCTTATCGAATATCTCTTTCTTGCCGCCTACCATTATGGACAGTGTACCGTCAATGGCCTTGGGTTCTCCGCCACTGACAGGCGCGTCCAACATATGGGCACCCTTTTTGCTGATACCCTCCGCAATTTCTTTGGACGCGGCCGGGGCAATGGAACTCATATCGACCAGTATGGCATCCTTCTGAATTCCCTCAATGATACCGTTTTCGCCGAAAACAGCCTCTTTGACATGGGGTGAGTTCGGTAGCATGGTGATGATAACGCTGGTCTTCTCAGCGACTTCCTTTCCGCTTGACGCAACTTCGGCTCCCGCCTGTCTGAGCTCCTCAAGCGGCTTAGGGTTTATGTCATAAACAACCAGCGAATATCCAGCACGGATCAGGTTGAGCGCCATAGGCTTGCCCATTATTCCAAGACCGATGAATCCAATGCGTTTCATAAAGTATTATCACCTCCTATTAATATAATACATGACATGTATTACATCTGTTAAATTTATGTTATTTCTATGCGCACCGAAAGTCAATAGTAATAACACACAATACTATCATATATTTATGTGAATATTGCACAAAAAAATAGCTCTTAAGCAGGTATAAATTTGTAACAAACAACATCACATAACAATTTGACTGTGATTTGCGGTTTCCTGCTTCCCTGTGCCAACACAAAATATTTGCTTGCAATAGCATTAAAAATCATTTATATATAATAAAAGCAGAGGTAATACATAATACAATAAGAAGGATGAAGT
>FZPS01000156.1_pt197 | contig 10268 bp, 8 predicted proteins | sample 1817821 | NCBI WGS metagenome assembly FZPS01 (sample SAMEA104158645, study PRJEB21678) | metagenome | place: Germany | collected 2015-04-21 | reverse complement strand
GTATTGTCTCTATACCCAGCAGCGTGCAAGAATCCATGCCTGAGACGGTTCCGGTTCTCTGCGGTGTTCATGTGTCTACTGCAAACCCCATCAATCATATGAAAAAACCTAGGCAAAGACCTAGGTTTTTTCATCTAAATTCCCAGAGACAACTGTTTAGTAGCAATAGGTGTTCTAGAAAACCAGTCAGATTCTACGTGATCATAATGGACGCCAGCAAAAGTCTTAAGAATAGCCTCAAATATGATTTTTGCCCCGAGAGGAGGTACAGCCATGCCTATCTGCTTTCTCACCTGCTCTTTTGGACCAAGGAACTCGAAGTCATCAGGAAAAGTTTGCAATCGAGCTCTTTCCCTATTTGTAAGTGCTCGCGGTTCACTCCAATGATATACATGCGTTCCGCCGCCTCCGCTTCCAGTAATCGTATATGCAGGTTTGTCTGGATCAAGGCGCCGGTAAATCTGACTCAATCGAGCTCCCTTGACATTCAAACGTAGCTCATCAGGGATCCCTTCATACCATGCATTCTCGCCCTTCGGTATATGGCGAAGCATTTCAATCACCCGAGGAGAGTGCTTAGTAAACTCGTGATTAAAAGCGTTATCTCCTATAGGCGGCGATTCTATCGCATCCCGAGCGGAGACGTGATTATTGACGTGAGTCGGTGCCGGAATCCTAAACTCGACGCCGAGATCTCTACGAATTCCAACTATAATTATCCTATGACGAGTTTGGGGGACACCGTAATCCTCAAACTTATAAAGGTGGGGCGTTAGTTTGTAACCTATTCCGGCATGTTCCAGATCGCATAGAATCTTCTCAAACGCTCGTCCCGAGTTTGCACTCTGCAGTCCAGACACATTCTCGGCAACAAACCAAAGCGGTTGATGGTACTCTAGAACCTTTACTCCATATTTGTACAGAGGCCCATATTCTCCCCGTAATCCCTTTTGCTCGCCAACTACACTGTAATCGTTACACGGGAAGCCAAACGCAAAACCATCAATAGAGGGAAGACTTTCAATCTCAAGCTCTTGTACTGGCGCGTTAATGACATGAGAAGCATCGCCGCCGAAAATATTGTGAGCATAAGTAGCACATGCCCACTCATCCACATCATTCGCCCAAACGTGTTTAATTGAGTAAACCTCATGTTTATCGGTACTAACACGAGCATTCTTTGCACCCAGGGCAAGTCCCCCGGCACCGCAAAAAAGCTCGCCCATTTTGAATACCATAAACATCAACTCCTCAATTAAACATTCCATGTACATTATACCAAACGTTTGTTCGTTTCGCAATCATGCGGTATCGTTTTGTTAGTATCATGGCTTAGTGGTTCGCCAGTGAGTCCCGTTTCACCTGCAACGCTTTACGCAGAATCAGGTCTCAGTCCATCCAGGAGGAATAGTCTACTCCCGTTAGGTCGACAGTGTATGTGATACCAACAATGTGTTCGGGAAACTTGTTGTCTTTGAAAGAACCTGGAGTAATCCGCGGAAACCATTCGGTCACTTCATACTCCCGCATTTCCAGGAGCCTGAATCGTCTTTTGCGAGCAGACGTGCCAGGTTCCAGCTGCAGTCCTCTCAAGACCGCATCTATGTAACCCTTGTCCATACCCCGTCTGACAAGACGCTCGACAACATCGTCTATACAGTCGCCCGCCAATGACTCTTCGAAACGGCAAAATACCAAAGACAGAGGTTTGCTGCCCGCTTCCAGTTGAAACTGGTTAGAAATGGTCACTGTTGAGTCATAGCGCTTAAGTGTGGATTTAACCTCATAAGAACGTGTATCCGTCTCAATATCATGACTGGCAAACTCTACTCCGCCCCATCTATAGGAATCCTGGCCGGTAAGGAGAATCTTCTCAAGCACCAGGAGCTCACCCAACACACCATGAGCAGTCTTGGAAGATGCAACATTGCCCAGCAGGCCTGTCCACCTTTCCCACCAGCGCAGTGGGTTTTGGAGCAGTTCCCGGCGTTTTTCACCGCTGGTACCTGGCTCGATGAAGTCTGCACACAGAACAGCAAACTCATTTCGGTATGTCTCATCACGTGATGTGAGCAACAAGCATCGGTGTTCCGCCCCGTCGATAATAATTACTCTGGTGGATAAACGCGCACTATGGAATCGCTCCGACACTGTTTCGTTGTCCAGATACGGTACAGCTACACCATAGCAATCAGAAAAGCGTACGACCCAGGCAATATCAGTGGGGCTCAGACTTTCTACGACACTAGCTTTATGAGTTCTTGTTGTAGCGAATAAAGAGCGAATTTCATCAACTAGTCTGCTCATGGAGGGCGTATCCCCTTTCCATCCGTATAATTTCGACTAGAATTTGATCTGCAATGGCCTTGGCTAAGAGAGGTGGAACCGCATTCCCAATATGCCGAAAAGCATCATTCATGCTCCCAAGAAACAAGAACTCGTCAGGAAACGATTGCAGTCTAGCTGCTTCTCTAACGCTTATACCACGTGGCTCCCACGGGTGAATATGGCTGTAAGTATCTATACCCAAATGTGCCGTCAATGTGTGTGAAGGCTGGTTCCTTGTAAGTCTCTTCCACTTATTTAGAAACTTGGTTCTGCTGTATGGTGGAACGATTTTCTTCCGAAGCTCCTCAAACTCTGCCGGAGAATTAAGAGGACTAACTCCCTGTGCCCGGGCAGCTTCAGCCAGCAACTTATCTGCAATCACGGATGCATCGCTGTAGTCGTCACCTTCCTGCATACGTTCAAAAATTCGAAAGTCCCTCTCATTACGGCGAAAACAATGCCCTGTGACGCCAGTCGTTTTTGTCCCATACCACGAGCGCATCAGCCTCTGGTATTCACACTTTGCAGATGTCTTGTACGGCAAACGAATAGAGGGTTTTAGAAATCGATAGCGACTCTGCGCTGTAGAGAAGAGAACCGGTAGGTCACTGAGAGCTTCCTCAACTGTAACCCAAGGCACTACATCCTTCGGATATTCAGGGGGAGGAACAAAGTATTTCAGACCATGAAAACGAGAAACCTGCCTGTCAACATATGAAGGAAGATCAAACGTTGGTGCATGCGTAGGCACTGGAAAGCAGAAGTTTCCATCATAGTTATCTCTAAAGGCTACCACAAAGACACGCTCGCGCACCTGGGGTACACCGTAGTCGGCTGCATTTAAGATTGTCCACTTTGCTCGATACCCAATGGTATTAAGGCATTCTGCTATATGCTCCGGGACATTCAGGCCTCCATAATCAATCGATTCAGGAACATTCTCCATAACCACGACATCAGCGTCCAATTGCTCGGCAAATCTTATGAAATCCTCGAAAAGGTAACCCCTATGATCGTTAGTATGTTCGCGTTCACGGCCCAGCGAACGGAGTTTGGCTCGACCAACCAACGAATATGCCTGACACGGCGGCCCGCCTACCACCACGATGGGTCCCGTTCTCTCTATGTTTGAGAAAACTTCGCCGTCGACATGCCTAATGTCACAACAGAGATGAAACCCTTCGAAGCCAAACCGCCAAGATAAATTGTACGCAGCTGTATCAACAGCTGTTTCATCAACATCAATGCCACCCAATATACTAAACCCTGCCGCCTGAAATCCTAACGAAAGGCCACCGCAACCCGAGAACAGATCTATTACCTGCGGCAACCCGTTGCTCATCATACCCAAAGTATCTGAACAACTCCTTTACGTATGCATCTTCTCCACCAGAACAAAGTGATGGTTCCACTACTCTTAGTCTAGCGGTGTTTAGAACCATGATTTTGCGAAGCAATCTCGGCTCAACACTGTGCATCGACTTCACACGATGATATTCTCTCATGATAGTTCTTGTAAGCTCGATGCGATAGCCGTGGGGGCCAGGCCGCTCAACCACCTGAACTATATCATCGGTCGTATTGCCTTCGAGAATACGGAGCGTCTCTTCAACCGTCCCCTGCCATGACAAATGAATGTACCACCAAAGCGCTCTCAGCCACACTCTCCGAGGTTCGCTATAGAAACGGCTGGGAGTTAAGCCCCACCGAAGATAGACTATGTCCGGAAGCACCCTAATCGAAAGATATCTCCATACACCATCGTCAGAAGCCAAGCGTTGCGAAAAACTATACTTCTTCGATAGGTTTTCATAGAGCAGCATCGCAAATCGGAGGTCAAAACCATAACCCCAAGTGCTGCCGGGTTCCGGTATTATTCTGAGTTGTCTGCGGACGGCATCAAAATCGCTCAAGATATCCTTCCTAAGACGCAGGTATTCCCCATCACAATCATGCGCAGGTCTGTCAGTCCATTGTTCAAAAGCCAAGGCGGCCTCTTTCTTCGTTAGCTTCTTCCAGTTCAACACGCTCTATCACATCCTCTTGTCTATATACTCCCTGATCGACAAGGCCAGCCGTTCTGGCGAGTCCGTCTTCCAATCGAGGGTGGTAATAAAATAGTGCAGAGCCTGTCCAACGCTACCTTCTTCCCCCTTGCCTGCAACGATATCGTTCCAGAATTCACTGTTCTGAGCGTATTGAACAATCACTTGAAGTGCACTGGCAGTAACTTCTTTGAGAAGGAAGGACTCCCGGAGATCACCCTGAATAAGGGACTTGTATCCAGGGTGAGCAGAATTTAGATATATCACTACCGTATCAGTATCAAACGGCTCTGTTAATGGATCATCCCAGTTGCACTCGACCCGCCAGAGCGGCAGACTTGGTTCGTTAACCTCTAGGATCGGAAACACCGAACCCTTCCCGTCAATGAGAATCTTGACAGTGTCCAATTCACCTAGTATGGTTCCAGAGTTGTGAGCCAAATGACTCTCTTGCCTTGTGTGCCCTTTATATTCGTGGAGGTAGAGAACAGTCTTAAGGATGAAATCTCCACGGAAAACACCTGGCGAGAAGCTGTGTTCAAATGTCCTAACTGCTGGTAACCTTTCGTTCGTGATCGGACTGTCAAACGCAACTGCACCGCGCATGCCAGACGATCTACTCAGCCACATAACCGCAGCACCAACGGATGCCATTGATGGAGCTACACCATTAACGCCAAAAAGGGCATGCGGATGCCTGATTACTATCTCTCTCCTTGCCGTGAATCCAAACTCTTGCGGATTCCAGTTGCCGAGTGGATCAAGCAGCTTAAAGGTCTGTCCATCGGCTGCTGACTCAACATCCAGCTGACGCACTTCACCTTCGAACATATAGTAAAATGTGTACGGTTCAGCCTCAAACCCTAGTCTGCGAAACAGAGGAGCATCAACGACCGGAAATAATGATAATTGAGCGTTCACGATGATTGTTCACCTCTTCGCACCACTTCTAAAGCAGCCTGAATCATTGTATCGCTACTCTGAACTCTTATCACTCCCTGAATTGAGTACCCCGTCGTCTCTGGAACGCTCATGCGTATTCCATATGGAACATGATTTCTGCGGGAAGCCAAGAGACTTATATTCACACCCTGATAGTCTAACGACTGCTGCCGTGCTTCACTGAGTACTAGAGCGTTTGCCACAAACGGACGCTGACGCTTTCCGGTTCCAATCTTACTAACCTCAACTTCGACGAGCCGAATCGGAAAGGTTGTCCCTATCTCATCAGGACTCTCCCACTGATCTGCATGGAGTGTTCCCCTCTCCGTCTGTGCTGTTACAACCAGCTCAGCATGAGTTGTATCCTGCCCAAAAGTCACGACGAAAGGAACAGCGACCGTTTCGCCATCGTAAACTGGACTATCTAGATCCAGTGTGGTTCTTCGCGTTCTCCGACGCATCTGCGGATCCTTTTTCTTCAATTCCCGATCTACTGTTGGCCCACTACCAAATCCCTCTGGAGGAAGAAGTATATCTGCCAAAGCGCGACTCAGTCCACCCAAGTGTCTGACTTCTCTCTTATCAGGCTGATCGCGATACGCCTCTGCAACTTTGCGCGCTACTTGGCTGCGGATTTTCTCTACAATTCCGGGCCGTTTTGCGTCAATAGCGAAATCTGTCCATGATGCATGGTCTGCTTGCTCACTAGAACGAAGATACTCTTCCAAAGACATCCCTCGAAACTCATCCCGTAGAACGTTATCCTTGTTAGGTACAAAAATACCTATGAGAAACTCGTCCGAAGATGTATGGGGAATTCTTCTAACCCATGGGCCTACCGTTTCATATGCAACAACCATAGCGGGTCTGCGCGTGTAAGCAATAATTGGTGGATTACTGCTTGAGTCATCGTGAAGCTTACCAATATGCACAAGAGGGCTAGCATTGTTATTTGGATAGTTCATCCTCAATTGCTTTCGAGACATAACAGCGAATGCAACTTGACCAGCTGACCTGTTCTCTTTGAAAACCTTGTTCAAGGAAACTTGTTGGACACAATAGCTAACATCTTCTTCTAGCAAGATATCATTGGTCTCGTCGGTCCGGACGGCGTCGGTACGGTTATAAAGCGCCTGGATAGCCTGGAAAACCGGCATCATAGTGTCGCGACGGATGGGTTCTTCGTTTACAAAGGCCCGCAGATAACATCCTTGTGAGTACAAGGGATTAAGAAGTCGCGGTGCATACCATCTTTGGATGGACAACCGCAAGTACTCATCTAAACTCCGAAACCAGGGATGATCCATGTGTTCGTCGAATGAATCATCGCTACTCAGAGCATCTGATATCAGCTTCGTCTCTGATATGAAGGGAATAACTATAGTCGTTCCGGTCTGATCACCAACATAGGGAGAGAGCGAGAAGATGTCCAAGATCTCTCGGATCTCATTCTCGTCGGTGATAGGGACTGTAGACTCAGAATCGTACGGCTGACCCCACCAAGCTATCCCCCGGTCTAGATGCCCCGACCTGCCGAGGAGAGCGTTTTTCGACTTCTCATCCTCTACTAGGCATGCAGCGAGCCGGGAATGGTAGGATGAACCACTTCGGATTCGGCTGTAGTACAGCACCAGTCCTATCCCAACGCGAAAAAACACAGTCTTACCGAGTCCCCATGAACCCCCAGCCCCAGACTTCTGCTGCGGTTTACTTACTTCATAGACTAATTTCAGTAGATTCCCAAAGTCATTATTTCGGACTTCGTTGAAGTGCATGGGCCCAGTTAGGCCCACCGTGCCAACATCGCGAACAGCAATAAACTGCTGTTGTGTACCGCCAAAATACTTGTGCAGATTTGTCGTAATACCTTCGAGATGTTTGGCCAACGCAGCCGTCTCGAAATTACCCGTTATGAAGCAAACATCTACAGCACTACCTGCGGTGTTGTCGCGTGCTGCATCCAAGCTGTTCTGGATTGACTCGCGCACTAAGAGATCAAGGACGGGCAGTTCGTGGTTTTGAATGAGTCGAAGAAGGGAACTCCCCGTCTCAGACATGCGTGCATGCTGAGCCCGTTCGATCTTCACTTTACCATTCCTCCATCAAGTCGAAATCTGTGTCCCGCATGCTCTTGTCTAAGCGTATGGTGAGCTTTCGTGCATACCGAGAGCTTTCCGTGCTGCTTGGAATATGTATCCACAGGCCTATGATGTCAGCTTCAGCGTTCAGATCTTCTCGTTGTCCAGCCTTAGCGATCTGAGTTATCGTCGAATCCTTGTCAATTCTGTAGACTATGAGCTGTGGGGTCTTGTCTAGACCGGCCTTCTTTCGAATATCCTGGTAAACGCTGCGGCTGGTTGACGAACGAAGTTGCTCGAGGTCTTCGTCTGATAGCTTGGTCTTTGGAATATCCGCCAGGAGATCCCTTGGAGCACCCAACACACCGATGTTTATTACATCCTTTTTCGCGCTGGGAGTCACCTTCCGTGTACGACTCACCTTACCGATCGCATGGTGATTCAACTTCCAAGTCTTTTCCAAGCTTCTTGAAGTGCAGTCTACAGGACCTACTCCAGCCGCAATCACATTCCATGCGTTTAGACCCCTAGATTCAGTAACAGATTCTACCCATTTTGAGAAAGCTTCGATTTCATTAAAGACTCTATTGTGTTTTCCGAAAGAAAACCGTTCGAGCAACTCTGAAGCGATTGCCGCAAACGATACACTTCTCCAAACAAGCGCACTTCCCCACTCGGACAACTCAGGCTGTCCAAGCGCATTGAGAAAAGCTTCGGTGATCGCGATGTTCTTTTCCAATATCTCGCGGTTATTTGGAAATGAAATGGTCTGAGTATTGGTACCTGTAAAGTCGATATCTACTTCTATAGCGCTCTGCATCTTGTTCGCGGCAGTGACTCGGAGCCAAGAAGGCTTTGGAGTGTTCTTGACTCGAGGACCGTACTCGCTGGGATCCACACCGGCCCTCATGAAATCAAATAGATCCTTGCGAAGTTCAACATCAAGTTCGGTCAAGAAGACAAACTTATCAAAAAGTTCCTCTGTGAGCCATATTCTTGGAAGCATCTCGTATCCTCGGCGGTAGCCGAACCAGCGTCCCATCTGCATGAGAGAATCCGCCTGCTTTACATCGCGAGTAAAATAAGTACTTACGAGACCTTCGATAGTAAGTCCGCGCGATAAAGTGCTACCACCGATAACCACAAACGCAGGCGCAAAATCTAGCTCTTTCTGAGGATAAGCAAGACGAACATGCTCTCCATCGTCGGTAATTCCATTGTGTGCACAGTTATCAATGCACAAATGTACATGACGATGGTACTGAAGCTCATCATCATCGCTCAGATATATGTAGGTCATCGCTGAGCCAATCTCTCGGACTAACGGTTCGAGTTGATCAAAAAGCGGGTAACTGCGTAGTTCGTCTATCAGGCGATAGCCTGGATATGCAAGTTCAAACGATTCGATTGTAAAGCGTTGAGTTTCACGCTCCCAAACAGAGCGACATCTCTGTATAAGTTCATCTGATGACTGAGATCGGACCCACATCTGAAGAGCCTCTGCCATATACTTGTGATGTTCTTGCTTGCGACTTGTATGAATCAACATACTGATTGGTTCTGTGTGGCCCCAGTGCCTCCTCACTGCAGCTGAACAAAGGAACCAGCAAAAAGCGTCCTTTAGACTCTCGGGGATACTGTTAGTTTCACCCAGATGAATGTCACCGATTATTGCCTTATCCTCGGGTAATACAAAACGTACAACATCCAATCCGTCTGACTCATTTTCGTCTTTGTAACCGAAAATCTGCTTGGGACCAAAGTATTCGTCGGATGTTGGGAGTGCCCAAATAAAATGCCGTGGGTACAACGACTCATGTGATGACTCATTGAGAAAATTCGCATATGGCGTTGCGGTGTAGCTGATATAATTCATTGCGCGTACATCACCGCAAGGTCTCCCATCCAATGGCAACCCTTCAACCAGCCGAACGATCAAATCGTTTATTCGCTTTCTTTCGTTTTCAGAAATGTCGGCAGTATTGACACTGGCGTTGTCAGCTTCATCGTCAATGAGTAAGATCTTCATTTGCTGCATTTTCTTTGGATCTTGACGCATCCATTCGATCAAGTTGCTCAAGCGGCTGCTGTTTTTCAGACAAACACTAAAGTATCTCAACATCGAGTCCTCTTCAAGGCGAAGATCCTGAGCACGTTCTCCGCGCGGGCTCCTGGGGTTCAAGTGGTTTAGATGTATCCATTTGAGATTGCCGCCTGGATGGTTCAGATCCTCGAGCAGCCTTTCGTGCGTTTGCACACGGAGGTTCTCTATGGTACCAGATAGCACTATGAAAAAGTTCCAACCCCAATCAGCTGCCATAGCCATTAGCGCAGCCATATTCGCCGTCTTACCGGACTGAACTTGACCTATAACGAGACCTTTGATAGGACCTGTTTGCCGAGTATCGATACTCAAACGTCGGAGGATCCCGATTGTTGCTTTTTCTATGTTGTTCACAGAGTCAAGCGAGAAACGTCGAACAGTGAGCAGATGCTTTCTATATAACTGCCATGAACTCCGTGCATGCGTCGGAACCGTCACTCCGTTGTCTAGCGAAGAATCAAACAACCATGCGTCATAGTGCTGCTCCTGAAGCTGTTTCTGTTTTTGCTCCCCTTCCATCTCCGATTGGACTAGAGCGTTCCATAGTTCAACGTCCATTTCCAACGGCCAAAAATGCTCTTCAATGGCGCGCTTAAGGAAGCTCGCTAAACCCTCTTCACTACCTTGATTGGCATACCTGATATCAGACCAATCCATTCCGCGATCGCGAAATCTTCGGATTAAGGCTCGAACTTCATCATATTTAGGTAGGGATAAGTCGGACCTGTTCACAACACTCATAAGAACCGCCCCTTAATATCAATCTTCCTG
>FZPS01000229.1_pt276 | contig 10269 bp, 9 predicted proteins | sample 1817821 | NCBI WGS metagenome assembly FZPS01 (sample SAMEA104158645, study PRJEB21678) | metagenome | place: Germany | collected 2015-04-21 | reverse complement strand
TGACATCTCCGATGAGGACATCGCGGGCGTTAACATTCCGACCGGCGTGCCCCTGCTGTATGAGCTGGATGAGGAAACCCTCAAGCCCATCAAGAAGGGCGGCACCTACCTGGATCCCGAAGCGGAAGCCAAGATCGCTGCCGTAGCAGCACAGGGCAAGTAACCGCCCTAGGCAAGTAACCGCAAAAGGAACCTAGCCATTAGGATCCCCGGGCGAACCCGGGGTTCCTACAGCGCAAAAGCGCTAGGCAACAACTACAAACAAGAATCGACCCGAGTTTTCACTCGGGTCGATTCTTTGTACCAGAAGTTCTAATCAGGATTAGAGGTTCTCTGCCTGGGCGCGACGGTACATCTCGCCCTCAATCAAGTAAACAATGTTGCGGCCAACGTTCGTTGCCTGATCGCCGAAGCGCTCGTAGTAGCGGCCAACCAGCGTCAGGTTTATCAGCTGCGCTGGCTCCAGGTTCATATCCGGGTTCAGTAGCAGGCGGTGCAGTTCAACGTGCAGGTCATCCATCAGATCGTCATCGTTTTGGATCTTGGTGGCCAGTTCGCTGTCCGGGCCATCCATCAGAGTTGAAACGGCCTGACCGGTCGCGCGAGCACGCTCACCCATGCGCCTAAGAACGTCTGCGATTTCGTCGGGAAGATTGTTCGTAGACGAGGAGTTACGCGCGACTGCCGCAATGTTGCGGGCCAGGTCGCCCATGCGCTCCAGGGTTTGCGCCATGCGCAGACCGGTAACAATAAGACGCAGGTCTCCAGCAACCGGCGCCTGAAGTGCCAGAAGGTCAGTGCACGTTTCGTCAACGGTGTAAGCAAGCGCGTCGATTCGTTCGTCAGCGTCGATCGTCTGCTCCGCGAGCGCAACGTCACCTTCTTCGAGTGCTCGAGATGCTCGGTTGATTGCTCGTGCCACCTGGTGTGCCATGCGGGCCATGTGGTTACCAAGCTGGGTGAGTTCCTGCGTGTACATTTCGCGCATATTCGCGTTCCTTCCAAATGATCGCCAAGGTGTTGCGACACATATGTCGAATATAATCGAAACACTTTAGGGTGTCGCTGTGATAGGCGCGCGGTTAATTCGCGGTTAACCTCAGGCGGCTGTTGAGTGTAATGAGTGCAATTGTACGATTTTCCCTCTATTGTCGATGTTGTGAGTGGCCTAGAACCTGCGATTTTGATACTGGTGGCACTTGTTTCCCTTTTTGTGGGTGCGGTTGGTGCCCTCGCTTTTCGTGTGTCCGAAAAGAAGATGAACACACCTGTGCCCGAGGACGAACACGTTTCCCCAGTTCACCCGGAACTGCAGTCAGCTTTGACCACCATGGCTTCCGTGGCGATTGTGGTTGACAAAGACAACAAGGTCCTGCGTGCGGACGCCAGTGCCTATTCGCTCGGTTTTGTCCGCGACGATGAAATCGTGCATAAGACCGTGCTTGAAATGGTTGATTCAGTTCGGAGGACGGGGCTTACTGAGCAGCGGAAGATGGAGCTTCCTCGGTCTCGTCACTCCTCCGATTCGCTGATTTATTTGGATGTGCGCGTCGCGAGTTTGCTGAGCGGGCGCGTGCTGATCCTGGCTGATGATGAAACAAACGTGAGGCGAGCCGACGCGGTTCGCCGCGACTTCACGGCAAACGTGTCGCACGAGCTGAAAACCCCTATCGGCGCGATCCAGCTGATGGCTGAAACTATTGCGGACAATGCTGATGACCCAGAGGCCGTGAAGATGTTCGCGCCGCGCCTAATCACTGAAGCAAAGCGCCTGGGCTCACTCGTCCAAGACTTGATTGACTTGTCCCGCCTCGAACAGGGTGATCCGCTGTTGAAAGCGAAGCTTGTAAATATTGACGAGGCCGTGTGGGAAGCTGTTGAACTTCAACGCAACACGGCTGCTGCTTCGCGAGTCGCCCTTGTGGTAGGTGAACCCTGCGGCGGTCATGTGTGGGGTGACTACCACCTGCTTGTAACGGCGATTAGAAACCTGGTTGATAACGCGATCCGCTACTCCGAACCCGACACCAGGGTCACGGTAAATGCGTCCGTGTCAGATGATCTGGTGAGGGTCGCCGTTGTTGACTCGGGTCTGGGAATCCCAGACTCAGAGAAAACTCGCGTGTTTGAGCGGTTCTACCGCGTAGATCCGGCCCGTTCAAGGAATACTGGAGGCACGGGTCTAGGCCTTTCGATTGTGAAGCACATTGCCGCCGATCACGGCGGAACCATATCGGTGTGGTCAAAACCTGGTCGGGGTTCCACTTTCACGCTTGTTATCCCGCAGGCGGGAGAAGATAGCCCCAACTTTGATGATGAAGAGTCCGATCCTTATTACGACAATTCGGATTCTGACTACGACGATTATGATGAGGACGAAGAATAGGAGGAGGTCGCTAAATGGCAACTATCTTGGTTGTTGAGGACGAGGAATCGTTACGCGCGCCGCTCGTTTTTAATCTGCGACGTGATGGTTATGAAGTGCTCGAAGCCGAGGATGGTGAACGCGCCCTCGAACTGACAGAAATTTCAATGCCCGATGCGATCCTGCTGGACCTAATGCTGCCGGGCATTTCAGGCACTGAAGTGTGCCGCCGCATCAGGCAGGAAAGCCAAGTCCCAATCATCATGGTGACCGCGAAGGACGACGTCGTAGACCGCGTAGTTGGCCTGGAGATCGGTGCTGACGACTACGTGACCAAGCCCTACTCCTACCGTGAGCTCCTCGCACGTATCCGCGCAGTCATGCGCCGCCAGGTTCCTGACGTACCGGACGTAGATGAAGACGAGGACGTTCTAGAGGTTGGACCCATCCGCGTCCTCGTGGATCGTCACGAGGTTGAAGTAAACGGCGAAATGGTTCACCTTCCGCTGCGCGAGTTTGAACTGCTTGAACTGCTGATTCGTAACGTGAATCGCGTCCTTACGCGCACGCAGATCATTAACTTGGTGTGGGGGCCGGATTACGTGGGGGATACAAAGACGCTGGACGTTCACGTGAAGCGCTTGCGCTCGCGGATTGAGGAAGACTCGAAACACCCGAAGCTTCTGCAGACCGTGCGCGGTCTAGGGTATAAGATGGTCGATCCCAACGAGTGATATCACCTAAAAACTGGTAAAATGGGCCTGTTGTCTACCAACAGGAGTTTAACGGCGATGACATTTAAGGTTGGCGAAACCGTCGTGTACCCGCACCACGGTGCTGCCACTATCGAAGAAATCACCAAGCGCATGTTTGGTGGTGAAGAGAAGACCTACCTGACGCTACGCGTTACAACCGGTGATCTCACAATTCAGGTTCCCGCTGAAAACGTGGAGTTAGTTGGTGTCCGCGACGTCGTTGACGAAGAGGGCTTCGAAGAAGTAATGGATACGCTCCGTGAGGAAAACACGGAGGAACCTTCGAACTGGTCGCGTCGCTACAAGGCGAACCAGGAAAAGATCGCAACCGGCGACCCGGTCCGAGTCGCAGAGGTTGTCCGCGATCTTTCGCGCCGTGACGCACTAAAGGGCCTGTCCGCTGGTGAAAAGCGCATGCTGTCAAAGGCCCGTCAGATTCTGACGTCTGAACTTGCTCTTTCCCGCGAGATCGAAGAGGACGTGGCGAACGAACGCCTTGACGAGATCCTCGCTGAAAACGTCGCGGAAGAAGAAGCTGACGACAAGAAGACTAAGAAGAAGTAAGCCAGTAGGCACACCAACTTCAATAGTTTGAGGCCGCACCTAGGTGCGGCCTCAAAGTTTAGGTAGGGAAGTGACGATGAACCCCGTTTTCGCAGTGGTGACCGCCGCCGGAAGTGGCACTCGCCTGGGCTACGACATGCCAAAGGCGCTCGTGGAACTGGCCGGTGAAACCCTCGTTGAACGCGCCGTGCGTGGAATGCAGGTCCTTCCCGAAATCGTTGGAATCGTAGTCACCGCACCTGTTGAAGTGATTTTCGATTTCGAAAAAATCTTCGAGGGCGTGCCTGAGGTCTGCGTTGTTCCAGGTGGCACTGTCCGCCAACTGTCGGTTTACAACGGGCTCCTAGAAATCCCGAACTTAGCGAAACGGCTCGGCTACGAGCTCACTGATTCCACTCCGATTCTGATTCATGATGCCGCTAGATGCTTAACTCCCAAGCGAGCAATATCGGACGTGATCAACGCTTTGCTGGACGGGTGCAAAGCCGTCATACCGGCACTTCCTGTTACTGACACGCAAAAAATTGTGGACAGCAAGTCAGCCACGTCCTCGGGAATCGAAATTGAAAAGGTGTCCGGACAGGTGGACCGGGCGCAACTGCGGGCGGTGCAAACCCCGCAGGGATTCCACTGGGCGACAATCTTGGAAGCCCACGAAATCGGTGCAAAACGCCTGCGCGAGTCGGGTGTGGACGCAACGGACGACGGTGCGCTTGTGGAACAACTGGGCGGGGATGTGTATTTGACGCTCGGGTCGGAAATGTCTTTGAAGATCACGACCAAACTGGACATGATTATTGCAAGCGAACTACTGAAACGTGACGACTTGAGGGCCGAACAGTAGCGTCAAGGTGTCCGCGCGGTGGCGTAATCGCCCAAATAGAGGGCGGATAGCGACATTTCGCGGTGTTACGGGTTACAGTCGATTACGTGACTATCAATCCCTCGCAAAAACCAGTCGCGCCCGGTGACCCAAAAATGGAAGCACCCAAGAAGCACGACATCCTCAATAAGACAGTAATCGCCTGGTCCCTGTGGGACTGGGGCTCAGCAGCTTTTAACGCGGTCGCCACGACGTTCGTGTTCTCCGTGTATCTAACGTCAGGGTTGTTTGCTGATAAGGACACCTCATCGGAGGCCCTCAGCCTAGGCCTAATGATCGCAGGATTCGCGATCGCCCTGATGGCCCCCATTACCGGCCAGCGCGCAGACCGCAAAGGCAAGGGCACATTCTGGCTCGGAGTCAACACCTTCGCGGTCGTGATCCTGACCGGCACGATGTTCTTTGTGCGGCCCGAATCGCCGCTTGGCCCCATGGGAGCGCTGTGGCTAGGTATCGCGCTGCTCGGCCTCGGAAATGTTTTCTTTGAGTTCGCATCCGTTAACTACAACGCGATGCTGGGCCGGATTTCAACGCCTAAGACGATGGGTCGCATTTCCGGACTGGGATGGGGATCGGGGTACGTGGGTGGAATCATCCTGCTGCTGATCCTGTTTGTCGGGTTCATTTCCCCAGAAGTGGGATGGTTCGGAGTCACAAGCGAAGACGGCCTAAACATCCGCGTGGCGATGCTTTTTGCGGCCGCGTGGTTTGGCCTTTCCGCGATTCCCGTACTGTTCGCAGTGCCCGGCCGCAAGGTTGCCGGCGCGGAGCACGCCGAACGCGAGACCATCATCGACTCCTACAAGCTGCTGTGGGGCACGATCAAGCGCCTGTGGAACTCGGCTCCGCACACCGTGTTCTTCCTGATTGCGTCAGCTGTTTTCCGTGACGGCCTGGCGGGCGTATTCACTTTCGGCGCGATTATTGCCGCAGGAACGTTCGGATTCTCTGCCGGAGACGTGCTGATTTTCGGCGTCGTAGCGAACATCGTCGCAGGTATCGCAACGATTACTTTCGGCGCGCTTGACGATAAGATTGGCCCGAAGAAGGTCATCATGATCTCACTGATCGCGATGTCCATAGACGGCATTTTGATCTTCATCTTCCACGATGCAGGCACCGGAGTTTTCTGGGTTCTAGGCCTGATCCTGACAGTCTTTGTTGGACCTGCGCAGTCAGCGTCACGTTCATTCCTGGCACGCGTCATTCCAGAAGGTCGCGAGGGCGAAGTTTTCGGACTGTACGCCACGACCGGTCGCGCAGTTTCGTTCCTTGCTCCGATGATGTTTGGACTATCGGTGCGCCTTGGCTCATATTTTGTCCCCGAAGGAGCGTCGTCTCAGTACTGGGGTATTCTGGGCATCACCCTAATCCTTTTGGTGGGTCTAATACTGATTATTCCCGTGAAGGCGGAGAAGGCTCACCTAGACACATTCGAGGAATGATTTAGCCAGTGAGCCGGACAGGGGCGTCTGACCCAAACGAGGAGTCACCTGAAGAATTCGAAGGTTACGAGCTGGGAAGCCCAGAGTACCGACGGATTTCTATAAGCCTGTTCTTGGCGGGGCTGGCAACGTTTGCGCTCCTGTACGACACGCAACCGGTACTCCCACAGATTGGTGCTCACTTTGGGTTGCGTCCAGACCAGGCGGCGCTGTCCGTCTCCGTGTCCACGCTCGGCCTCGCGGTCGCACTGCTTGTTGTTGGGCCGCTGTCTGAGGTTCGCGGTAGGACTCGAATAATTTTTGCGTCTCTGTTTACCGCGGGGCTGGTGGCGATCGGCGTTGGATTAGCGCCGTCGTGGGAAGTATTACTGTTGCTGCGTCTGCTGCAGGGAATCTCTGTGGCGGGACTACCCGCTGTGGCGATGGCTTATTTGGCGGAGGAAGTGCATGACTCCGCGCAGGCAAGAGCCGCCGGTTTGTACATTGGTGGCACCGCTTTGGGCGGTATGACCGGACGCCTGGGAGTTTCCGGACTTGCTGAACTGGTCGGTTGGCGCGGCGGCCTGATCGGCATGGGTGCTATCGCGCTTATGTGTGCGATTGCTGTGTGGCTGTGGTTGCCGCGATCTCGCGGATTTGTGCCCGGCGAATCAGGGTTGCGGCACCTGGCTGAACAAACGTCCGCGATCTTGCACGACAAGGTTTTGCTCGGCCTATTCTTCGTAGCCGCGGCCGGTATGGGATCCTTCGTTGGAGTCTTCAACATCATGGGATTCCGTCTGGAAGCACCGCCCTACGGCTACTCCGTTGGCGTGGTCGGGCTGATCTTCATTGTCTATGCCCTGGGGTCGTATGCTTCAGCTTTCGCCGGCAAGATGGCTCAAAAGTTGGGGCAGCGCAAGGTCGCGCCCATGACCGCGTCTGTCATGATTACGGGTCTGCTGATTACTTTGGCCACCCCGATCTGGGCGATCATCATTGGCCTGGCTATTTTCACGGCCGGCTTCTTTGCCACCCACGGTGTTGCATCCGGATGGGTTGCGGCGCGCGCCCGCGCTGGCGTTGGTGCTACCGGGCAGGCGTCGTCTGGCTACATGTTCTTCTACTACGTGGGATCCTCAGTTTTCGGAGCGCTCGCGGGCACATTCTGGACCTGGAAACAGTGGCCCGGAGTGGTCCTAATGGCCGGTGTCCTGCTGTTCATGTTGCTCGGCGTGCTGATCATGCTCAAGCGCGTGAAGCCGCTCGGAGCAAGGTGAGTTACTCGGAAGAAGGTAAGCTGCTCGGAGTCAGGTAAGCCGGTGACGACTGGCCGGAAAACAGTCGCACTTGGGGACAACCCCCGTTTTGCAACGATCGCGCGACAACATTTGGTTCGCGACGCGGTGCCGCAGGTAAACCCGGCCGCATTCGTCGCGCGATAGTACCGCGTTCGCGACGGGGTTGGCAGGTAAATTGCGTCGCGGATTGGCCGCGCGACCTTAGTTTTTCTTGACGACTAGCGCGGAGCCGATCCCAGCCACGCCCTCGGACCTTCCTGCAAAACCGAGCTTGTCGGTAGTTGACGCCGCAAGGTTAACGGGGGCGCCAAGGATTTCAGACATGCGTGCTTCAGCTTCGGCGCGGCGCTTGCCGATGCGGGGGCGCTCTCCGATGATTTGGACGGACACGTTGACGATTTCGTAGCCGGCTTCGTTGACCAGGCGGACGGTTTCGCGCATAAGGGTCTCACCTGGTGCGCCGGCCCATTCGGGTCGCGAGGTGCCGAAGTTGGTGCCGAGGTCTCCCAGACCTGCAGCTGCTAGCAGCGCATCGCAGCACGTGTGTGCGGCAACGTCGGCGTCCGAGTGGCCTTCCAACCCCACCTCGCCCGGCCACTCCAGGCACGCCATCATCATCTTGCGTCCCGAGTCCGGCTCCGCGAAAGCATGCGTGTCAAACCCAATCCCCGTGCGAAACTGCGGGATCGGCGCTGCGTGCGGTTGAGCGTTCGTGTCAGCGCCTGCGTTCGTGTCAGCACCTACATCAGTTTTAGCGCCTGCGTTCGGTTCAGCACCTGCATCAGTTTTAACGCCTGCGTTCGCGGAAGGCTCGAGTCCGGCGGGGGAACTTGCGTCTGCCTCGGAGCCCGCGGTCGTAGCAGAGTCTTCGTGCGCAGCGGATCCTGCGGGAGCCGAATCGTCAAAAGCTTTAGTCGTCATGCCATTTAGCATAACTTTCTTGCCGTACGGCAAGCCTATGCGCGCCCAGCCTCGCCCTCGAGGATGAATTGGCGCTGTTTGGAACGCATCGCCGTGAGATCGATCTGTCACTCAAATGGATAACATCGTAGGCTAGATGCGTGAATCTTCATCTTTACGACACGAAAACGCGCAAGCTTCAACCCCTAAAACCCGTGAACGAGGGCGAGGTTGGCATCTACCTATGCGGCGCCACGGTGCAGGGAAGCCCACACATTGGGCACTTACGGTCGGCTGTCGCGTTTGACACTTTGATCCGCTGGTTGCGCCGCAACGGCCTGAAGGTCAAGTACATCCGCAACATCACGGATATTGATGACAAGATTCTGAACAAATCTGCGGAGGCCGGGGAAGACTGGTGGGCGTGGGCATCCAAATTTGAGCGCGAGTTCGCGCAGGCCTACGACGCGCTCGGGCTGCTACCGCCAACGTTTGAGCCGCGCGCGACCGCGCATGTGCTCGACCAGATCGCGCTAGTTGAACGCCTCATCGAGCGCGGCCACGCCTACGACGACGGTGCTGGCAACGTCTACTTTGACGTGCATTCCCTGGAAGATTACGGGTCACTAACCCACCAAGATCTGACCCAGATGCGCACCACCGAGGACGAATCCCAAATCGACAGCAACGTCGAAGCCGGCAAACGCGACCCGCGCGACTTCGCCCTGTGGAAAGCCGCAAAACCAACCGAACCTGAAACCGCGTCGTGGAAGTCCCCGTGGGGAGCGGGCCGCCCAGGATGGCACCTGGAATGCTCCGCGATGTCGCACCGCTACCTCGGCGAAACGTTCGACATTCACGGCGGCGGAATCGACCTGCGCTTCCCACACCACGAAAACGAACAAGCCCAGTCCCACGGCGCCGGCTGGGGCTTCGCTAACCTGTGGGTCCACAACGCGTGGGTCACCATGAAGGGCGAAAAGATGTCGAAGTCGCTCGGCAACTCCCTGGTTGTCGCCGACATTTTGGAACGCGTCCCCGCCCAAGTCCTGCGCTTCGCACTGGGCACTGTCCACCACCGCTCGACCGTCGAATACAGCGAAGAAACCATCGAAAACGCCGCCGCCGCGTGGGACCGCATCGCCGGTTTCGTAACGCGCGCATCCGAGATCAGTGGTTCTTTCACCGACGAGGACGTGGCTAGCCACCCCGTTCCGCAAGCTTTCGCGGAAGCTTTGGATGATGATCTGAATGTGGCCGGCGGTATGGCTATTGTGTACGAGCGTTTGAAGGCAGGCAACCAGGCGATCACTGATGGTGATGAGCCCGCTGTTCGAGATGCACTGCTGGATGTTCGCGCAATGATGAGCGTCCTCGGCCTCGATCCTGCTTCACAACAGTGGTCAACCACGGCCGGCGACGATTCTGGTAAGGACGCCGCACTGGACGCACTGGTCAGTGCGCTTATTGAAGAACGTACAAAGGCGCGTGCCGAAAAGGACTGGCCGCGCGCAGATGCAATTCGCGACCAGCTTTCCGCCGCAGGCATTGTGGTGGAAGACAGCGCGGACGGAGTTAGATGGCATATAGCGTAAATGGACCCGAACCTTCGATCGGGCAAAGAGGGCGCAAAGCTGCGGGAACGGTAGTGAGCAGGGCTATCCCTCCACTGCTGTTACTTGCATCAATGTGGGTCGTGTTCGGAATCCAGATGGTTTTCGGACCCAAAGTTTTCTACGCATTCGGTGTGGAAGCCGGCAACTTGAGCCGTCCGTGGACATGGATAACCGCAAACTTCGTCCACGTGGATTTTGACCACATTCTGGGTAACTCGGTGTTCTTGCTGATTCTGGGCTTGATTGTTGGCATGGAAGGTTTTCGACGATGGTTTGTAGTGACCGTCGCGTCCATGTTCGGGCTGGGACTTTTCGCTACGTTTGTCAGTCGGAATGTGGTTACCGGGGGAGCGTCCGGCATCGTGTTCGGCTACTTCGGGTACCTACTGGCCGTGGTGATTGCCGAGAAGACCTTGACCCACAAACTCATACGCCTAGTAGTCGCAGTCGTCTTGCTGTGG
>FZPS01000155.1_pt76 | contig 10270 bp, 7 predicted proteins | sample 1817821 | NCBI WGS metagenome assembly FZPS01 (sample SAMEA104158645, study PRJEB21678) | metagenome | place: Germany | collected 2015-04-21 | reverse complement strand
AAAACCGTCTTTATCTTTGCCAAAACGATAAAGATTATTAGAAAAACAACGAGGGCAAACTAGGTTAAATGATGAATTATTTGATATACTTTTCATAGAGATCTGAATTGTCCTTTCTCGGAGGTAAGTGTGGTTGTTCAAGAACATTTTACCAGAGGCTTTTCAGATCTCTTTTTAATTTTTAACTTAACAGAACATTGGAGATAAATCAGAGGTTTTATGAAACAGAATTATAACTGCATATCTAATTCTAAACATTGTAGATTTATTTACTAATGCTATAATATTTTTTGTGAAAATACAGAACACAAGGAGAAAGTTATTATATGAATTCAAAAAGAATATTTAGTCTTTTGTTGACCTTGATGATGGTCTTTGCCGTGCTAACAGGTTGTGGCAATGCAAAAGATAAAATAATAGAACAAATCGCTGCTGAACAGACTCAAACTGAGGTACCTGATGAAACAAGTGCAGTAGAAGAAACTACTACTGAAGAAGCAACCGAAACGGAGACTGAAAAAACTGAAGCAGATGTTGAAGAAACCGTAGCAGAGGAAACTGAAGAAAAGAAATCCGAAGAAACAACCGAAGATACAGATAAAGCTCAGGAGGAGGATGCAGGAGACGTTGAAACGGTATCTGCAGATACTAAAGAAAATGCAGCTGAACTAGGTGTTTGGGTTGCTACGCTAGCAAATGGCAAGGATATGGAGTTGGGTAATATCAGATATAGAGTTACCAGCATTTCTGATGATCAAGATGCAATCATGGCCAAAATTGATGAGTATAATGCGGACGATGATAATTTCATTAAAGTTGAAACCGATTTGCCGGAAAACACAAGCCTAAAACTATGCGAATATGAGGTTGTATACGAAGACGGATTCCCGGGTTATGGTGAAGATGGAAATATCCTTTACTCTCCTTACTTAAGGTTTAGTATTACAGCTGAAGAAGGTGGCTTGGATACAGATGATGGATATTCACACATTGGTATTAATACTGTAGATATTTCTAAAAAAGTTGAAGATTTCAAGAATGGCGATACCTTTAAAGGCCTCGTAGTTTATGCTATTCCAAACAATGCAATTGAACAGTATTATCTTTCAGTATACTATTCAGATGAAGATCAAGACGGCAATGCCCTTAGCCAATATACTTATGTAAAACCTGAGGAAATCCAAGTGAACTAGATCACTCAGTCAAAAATAAGTTTGTCAGAACTTATATGCCGGTAGCAAGAAACTCGTATCTGTTACCGGCTTTTGTTATTTATAAATACTTGTCAAAGATATTCTAAAAACGTAATAAGTTACACATTATCTATCAATATTCATATATAATAGATAGTTAGAATATTGTTTTATTATTATAAAGGAAATTATTTCCAAGATGTGGAGGAATCATGACTAAAAAAGTAATTCTGGTAGGTGCAAATCATGCCGGTACAGCTGCTGCCAAACAAATTTTAGGTACAAATAAAGATATTGATTTAACTATCTTTGATAGCAATTCTAACATCAGTTTTTTAGGCTGTGGAATGGCCATCTGGATAGGATGCCAGATTAGTACCGGTGATGGTCTTTTCTATTCAAACAAAGAAGAGCTTGAATCATTAGGTGCTAAAGTAAAAATGGAAACAGAAGTAACAGAAGTTGATTACGATAACAAAGTCGTGCATTATCGTGACGCTTCGGGCCAAATTGGTGAAGCGCCGTATGACGAGCTAATTTTGGCAACCGGATCTTCGCCGATCAGACCAAATCTTCCGGGCATTGACCTAAAATATGTCCAAAAAGCAAAATTATATCAAGATGCACAACTAGCAATTGAACAAATCAAGACAGATGATAGCATTAAAAAAGTTGCCGTAGTTGGTGCCGGATATATTGGTGCCGAACTTGCTGAAGCCTATCAAAGAGTAGGAAAAGAGGTCATCTTAATTGATGTTGTTGATCGTATTTTAAGCACCCACTTCGATCGTGAATTTACCGATATCATGGAAAAAAGATTGCAAGATAATGGAATTAAACTAGCTTTAGGAGAAAGAGTTACAGCAATTGAAGGAACAGATCGTGTAGAGCGTGTTGTAACTGATAAGAATACTTATGATGTTGACTTGGTCATGCTCTGCATCGGCTTTCGTCCCAATAGCCAGCTTGGTGGAGATAGGCTTAAACTTTTCAAAAATGGTGCATTCTTAGTCAACAAAAAACAGGAAACTTCTGAAAAAGGAGTTTATGCCATAGGCGATTGTGCCACAGTTTATGACAACTCAATCCAGGACACAAATTACATTGCTCTTGCAACTAATGCGGTACGTTCAGGAATTGTTGCAGGTCTTAATGTAGCGGGAGAAGAGATTGAGTCATTTGGAGTTCAAGGTTCTTCCGGTCTCAGCTTATACGATCTCAAAATGGTTTCTACCGGACTTACAGTATCAGCCGCAGAACGTTGTGGTATCAAAGCAAAGATGACAAACTTCGAAGACTTGCAGAAACCGGAGTTCATGAATGAAGCAGGTCCGAATTATAACGTAAAAATTCGTATAGTTTATCGTGAAGATAATCATGAAGTAATCGGTGCCCAATTAATGTCCGAATATGATATGTCCGGTGTTATCCACATGTTTTCTTTGGCCATACAGGAACGTGTCACAATTGAAAAAATAGCACTGTTGGATATTTTCTTTATGCCTCACTTCAATAAACCTTATAACTATATCACCATGGCAGCATTGTCTGCAGATTAATAATAAACCTCAAACTTAATCATAAAAATTATTTAATGAAAAGAAGTGTTTTTATTAAAGACACTTCTTTTCTGTTGTAATTGTAGATTGTTTTGATTTAATATCTCTTGTGGTGATTATCTGCATGGTTATAGATAGATAGAAAATAACATCTTTATTGATCAAGCATGATCAAGCAAGCAAGATGCGGATCATGATAATGATTGATTCTTATATTTCATTCTGATTCTTAATTTAATGCATAAGACTATTTCAAGAACAAAACTTAGCCAACAGACTTAACAAAAATGCAAGAGATCCAAAATCTCGTTTGGAAAACTTGAGTATTTGCTACTTTCAGGCCTAAAATTCTTATTTTGTAGCAAAAATTTAAGAGATCCAAAATCTCGTTTGGAAAACTTGAGTATTTGCTACTTCAAGGCCTAAAATTCTCATTATGTAGCAAAAATGTAAGAGATCCAAAACCTCGTTTGGAAAACTTGAGTATTTGCTACTTTCAAGCCGAAGTTTACTTCAATCGTGGCTGAGATCAACATGTATATCCAGAATCTACAAAACAAAATGTATTTTATGTAAAAATCTATACTTTTGCTATAATAAGAAAGTATATACGAGAATACAATTAAAGTAAGGGTTTTATAAAGCACATCATTATCTTAATTTTACCAATGATGAAAGGTAATAATAATTTTGTTTTTTGTAAAAGACTTCTTTTAACTGTCAGAGAAAGGGAGATATATGAAAGATACATTAATTGACTTAGATTTCAGCGAACTAAAAGCTTTCATTGCTACTACGGATCGTCAAGAATCTTCATTAATTACAATTCTTCATATGGTGCAAGATACCTATGGATACATTCCGAGGGAGGCGCAATATATTATTGCTAATGAATTAAAGATTCCTACCTCTCAGGTTTATGGTGTAGTGAGTTTTTACTCTTATTTTACTGAGAACCCAAAGGGAAAGTATCAAATAAGTGTTTGTCTAGGTACAGCGTGTTATGTAAAAGGGGCACAAGATGTACTGGAAGCTTTTGAAGAAGAGTTGGGCATCAAACATGGAGAAACTACGGAAGATTTACTTTTTTCTATCAGCCAAACCCGATGTTTGGGTGATTGTGCTGCCGCACCTGTTATCATGATCAATGACGAAGTTATTCCTAAAGTACATGCGGATGAAGTGCCTGCCATTATTGAAAAGTATAGGGGGATTGAGAATAATGCTAACATATAATTCTTTACGTCAATTGAGAGATACTGCGAATCTTGAGTTAAAAAATAAATTAGCTCAAAGAGAAGATGTTGGTATCAAAGAAGACGGAAGTTTTTATCTGACAGATCCTTATTTTGCCAAACAGACCAGAGTTGCTTTACGTAATTGTGGAATTATTGATCCGTTAGCAATTGATGAATCGATTGCAACCGGAGCATATATTGCTTTGGCTGATTTATTGGAGAATGATGTTCCCGGTCCTCAAATTGTAGAAGATATTACGAGGTCGGGTTTACGAGGCCGCGGTGGAGCCGGTTTTTCCACCGGACGTAAATGGGCTGAAGCATTAAAATATGATGTGGAGCAAAAGTACATTATATGTAACGGTGATGAAGGCGATCCAGGTGCGTACATGGATCGTAGTATTTTAGAACAAGATCCACATTGTATTTTGGAAGGCATGGCAATTGGCGGTTTAGCCATAGGAGCTAATAAAGGCTATATTTATGTTCGAGCCGAATATCCGATCGCTGTTAAAAATTTAAAAGTAGCTATTGAACAAGCTCATGAATATGGACTTTTGGGAGATAATATCTTAGGTTCAGATTTTTCTTTTGACATTGAATTAAGACTTGGGGCTGGTGCTTTTGTTTGTGGTGAAGCTACGGCATTGATTGAGTCAATTGAAGGTCATCGCGGTATGCCACGTTACAAAAAATTTCGTACAGCGCATAAAGGATTATTCCAAAAGCCTACGGTTCTGAATAATGTTGAAACTTTCGCCAATGTCCACATGATTATGTTAAACGGTGTAGACTGGTTCCGCAGTATTGGAACTGAAGAATCTACAGGGACCAAAGTATTCTCAGTTGTTGGGAAAGTGAATTTAGCAGGGTTAGTTGAAGTTCCGATGGGTACTTCATTAGATGAAATAATCTACGATATTTCCGGCGGAATAAGAGATAACAAAGAATTGAAAGCTGTCCAAACAGGAGGGCCATCAGGTGGCTGTATTCCTGCAGAATTGATTAGCGAAACACATGTCGACTTTGAATCACTAGAAGCCATAGGTTCAATTATGGGTTCCGGCGGAATGGTTGTTATGGACGAAGATGACTGTATGGTAGACATTGCTCGCTTCTTTATGGAATTTACAGTTGAAGAATCTTGCGGAAAATGCACTCCTTGTCGGATCGGGAATAAACGTGTTCTAGAAATGTTAGAACGTTTTGTTGAAGGAAAAGGGGAAGAAAAAGATCTCAAATATTTAGGAGATCTCTGTGTTGTGATCAGAGATACATCTCTTTGCGGACTTGGACAAGCTGCTTGTAATCCTGTGATGTCTACTATGAAATATTTCAGAGATGAATATCTTTCTCATATTGTCGACCATCGTTGTCCGGCAGGAATTTGTTCGGCTCTAACTGCTTATGAAGTAGAAGAAAATTGTATCGGTTGTGGACTGTGTAAGGTCAATTGTCCGGTTCAATGTATTAGCGGAGAACGTAAAGAAAGGCATTTCATCGATCAAGAAATTTGTATTCGTTGTGGTGTCTGCTTTGAAAAATGTCCTGTTAATGCAATTGCTCTTGTATAAGGCTGTTTAAGAAAAGGAGAAATTAATGATTACTTTTTATATAAATGATCACGAAGTAACTGTTCCGGAAGGTACGACAATCTTGCAGGCTGCCCGGGAAATAGGTGTAGAAATTCCAACTCTTTGTCACTTGGATCTTCATTCACATGCTATGGATATCAGCAATGAAAATGCTTCTTGTCGAGTTTGTATGGTCGAGCAGGAAGGTCGAGATAAAATGTTGACGGCCTGTTCTGTTGTAGCTTGGGATGGCTTACGTGTTCGGACCGATACCCCAAAAGTTATTCGTACCAGAAAAATGATGATCGAATTATTGTTATCCGATCATCCGACAGACTGTTTAGTTTGTTTTAAGAGTGGTAATTGTGAATTGCAAACTTTAGCCCAAGACAATCATATTAGAGAGATTCATTATCCCGGTGCGCATAATGTTTGTGAAATCGACGATAGTTCATTCTCGATAGTTCGCGATATGAACAAATGTATTTTGTGTAAGCGTTGCGAAACCGTTTGTAACGTTATTCAAACAGTCGGTGCTTTAACTACCGTGGGCCGCGGTTTTGAAACAGTTGTCGGAACTTTATTTGATTTACCGATGAATGAAACGACATGTACATTTTGCGGTCAATGTGTTTCAGTTTGTCCGACCGGTGCTTTGCGCGGCGTACCTAGAAATGCAGAAGTGTGGGATGCTCTGGCTGATGACTCCAAAACTGTTGTTGTACAAACTGCTCCTGCCGTTCGTGTTGCTTTGGGTGAAGCTTTCGGTATGGAGCCCGGTACTGACGTGACCGGAAAGATGGTAACAGCATTGCGTTCAATGGGTTTTGATTATGTTTATGATACAAACTTTGCTGCTGATGTAACAATTGTTGAAGAAGCTAATGAATTTGTGCATCGCTTTACAGAAGGTGGTGTCATGCCAATTCTTACCAGTTGCTGCCCGAGTTGGGTAAAATTTATCGAGCATAATTTTGGCGATATGTTGGATATTCCTTCCAGCTGTAAATCACCACATGAAATGTTCGGTTCTTTGGCAAAAACCTACCTAGCGGAACGCATTGGTAAAGATCCAAAAGACATTGTAGTTGTTTCCGTCATGCCTTGTTTAGCAAAAAAATATGAATCAGAACGTCCCGAATTGTCCAATGAAGGTCATAGTGATGTAGACCTTGTTATCACAACACGTGAGTTAAGCTACATGATTAAAGAAACTTCACAAGATTTTGCCGGTTTAGAAGATTCAGATTTTGATGACTTCATGGGTGAATCATCAGGTGCAGGATCAATTTTTGGAAGTTCAGGCGGTGTATTAGAAGCCACCTTACGTACTGCGTACGAAATTTTGACCGATGAGGTATTGGAAAAACTTGATTTTACTACCTTACGTGGCTTAGAGGGAATTAAAGAAGCGTCAGTGGAGATTAACGGTACAGAAGTTAATGTTGCTACGGCTAGCGGTCTGGGCAATGCACGTGAGTTGTTAGAAAGAGTCCGAAATGGAGACAAACAATATCATGTAATTGAGATAATGGCTTGTCCCGGAGGTTGTATTGACGGTGGTGGACAACCTTTCATTGACGAAGGTTCGGATATCTTAGAAAAACGAATGAATGCAATTTATGAAATAGATAAAAACAAACCAATTCGTCAATCACATAAGAATCCAAGCGTAATCAAACTTTATGAGGATTTCTTAGGTGAACCTTACGGTGAAAAAGCGCAAGAATTGCTGCATACAAGTTTTGTCTTGAGACCTAAAGCATAAGTTAAAGCAATTAATTATTAGTTTTAAATGGTCTTGGAAATTTTTATTTCCGGGACCATTTTTATTTGCTCTAAAATAGAATTGTTTTTACCTTAGATAAATAGTTACAGTTGAATAATTTGATCTGCCAATTTTTGGGCAATATCTTGCCGGTGGCTGGCGAGCAGAACAGTGCGTTTCCCTTTTTCCTTTTTTAGTAGATCAATAGCTTGCTGTTCTGATCTTAGATCCAGTTCCCGAAACACTTCATCCAAGATCACAATATCTGAATTTGCAGCTAAGGCACGGATCAAGGAAGCTTTTTGCTTCATACCACCTGAAAAAGTATGGATTTTTTTGGTAAGAGGTAAATCTAATTCAATAATCCGAGGTTCCCAATAATTGAGAAAATCTTGAGCACCTAGGCTGTTTTTCTTCAATCGTGCTGCAAAAAGCAGATTATCACTGAGCGTGTATTCTTCTAATAAGCGAACATCTTGAAAAGAATAAGAGAATTTTATTAGTTTATTAAACGATATCTTGCCTGAGTCAGGTTTTTCCAGTCCGGTCAACAGTCTGAATAAGGTTGTTTTTCCTTGGCCTGATGGACCTTGGACAACAGTAATTAAGCCTTCAAAAACTTCAGAAGTTAAATCGGATAGCACCTTTAGTTGATCGAATGATTTGTTCAGATTTTCAATTGAAATGATGCTTGGAGCATCGACTATTGTTTGTTGAGTTTGAGCTATGGAATGAATGCTTGTTTGTTCAGACAAAAACTCCGATTTGTTATTGCCATAATTTTGCTGAAGTTGTTGCTGATCTGATTCTAAAACCATTGTGGCCGAAATGTTAGATTCAATCTGGAAATCTTCTTTTTGAGGCTGTTGTTTATTATTAATATAACTGATTAGTTTTTTTATCAGTAAGCTTAGGCTGAATGAGAGAATTAATATTACAGTTAAACTAGCTAAAACTTGTGCGCTTTCAAGTTGGATTTTTGAATTATATAGATTGGTACCAATCCGAGCAAAAGGTTGTGCCATGATTTCCCCGGTTATACCGGCTTTCCATGCCAGACCTGAAGTGTAGTCAAGCGAAGGTAAAAGATCTTTGATTAAGGCAGGCAAATAAATTGTGCGGTAACGATCTCTTTTTCTAAATTGAAATACAAATGCCATTTCCAACATTTCATTCGGAACACCGGTCAAACCGGATTTTGTAGCATAATAGATTGGCGGAATAATTGCCATCAAGATCAAGACGAAAGGCAAAATTGACGTTTTGAGCCAGATCATCAAAATAATAGTTAATGCTGCTAAAGGTGAACTTTTTAAAATAAAAATAAAAGGGTTGATAAATGATCTAGTTTGTCTGATGAAATATGCAAGATGTCCCAGACTAACTCCGATGATCAGTCCGCACAGAAACCCGCTCACGATAGCCAACAAAGATCTCAGAATACCTAACCGAAAAGAATTGGTTTGGGCAAGGGTTACTAATGCTTCAACTACTTTTAACGGTCCAGGCAATAATACTTGATTGTTAATGCTCAGCGACAAAATTTGCCACAAGAGCAAGAAAAAAACAACCCCAATCAAAGTCATTGATTTATTGACTTGCCTTTGGACAGGTTTGAATTGAGGTTGTTTCATAATTATCTCTTAAGTATGACTTTATTCTATTAACATATTAAACAGATTAATAATAAAAGTCATCCTCGGGTAATTCTCCACCAACTAATTCCGGATTATTTGTTGCCAGAATCTCCAGATAGGAAGATAATTTTGTTTGCAAGTCCTGTCCGGTAATTAATGAAATTCCGATGTTCGGAATTGCTTTCTCGGCAACCGGAGCTCCGATAATATCTTGTTCTTCAATAATTTTTGCTGCTTCAACCGGATTATTGCTGACCCATTCAGCAGAAGCTCTATAGTCTTCTAAGAATTGATCAAACCATTCCTGATTGTTTTGAATAAAATCTTTTTGGGCAACCAATACACCGGTCACAATTCCTGAGTCTTTTTCAAAATATTCCTGCCAAAGATCGTTGACATTAAGTTTAGCTTCAATTTGCTCATTTTTCATGGTAACAGAACTTAAGAAAGGTTCTTGGAGCAAAGCGATTGCACCTTCTTCGGCTTGTAACAATGAAGCTACTTCAGTTGCTTCAGGATAAAAGTTAACTGTTACATCATTACCAATTTCGAGACCTGCTTTGTTTAAAAGATTTTCTAAAATAACTTCGGGTGTTGCACCTTTGCCGGTAGAATAAATTGTTTGGCCTCTTAAATCTTCAAGTGAGTTTAATTCAGTATTGTTTGTAGCAAAATATAAAACATTCAGAACGTTGATCGCGGCTACTTGTATTTTGCCTTGACTTTTATTGTAGACGGTAGCAGCCATATTTGCAGGGATGCAGGCAAGATCAATATCTCCTTTGATTAGCCCTGCTGCAACTTGATCCGGCATTGTCATGATCTCATAATTGAGAGTAGGCTCAGCTTCAGGGGAAATTTTCTCTGAAGTGTATTGAGCGAGCCCCATAGCTGTAGGGCCTTTCATTGCAACAAGCTTTGCTTGTTCTGTAAGAGCGATTTCTGATTTATCTGTTTCTTCTTCAGTTGCAGATGTTTCTGAGCTTGAATCCGTTTCTTGCTCAGCTGTGGATGCCTCTGATGTTGAATCTGCTTCCGGCTCAGATTCAGATATTTCTGATATTGAGTCCGTTTCCTGCTCAGGTGCAGATGTTTCCGGTACAGAGTCTTGAGCTTGACAAGCTACAAGACTAATGATCAATATAAATGCCAAAATTGAACTAAAAAAATATTTTTTCATAATAACCTCGACTAGAATTGTATTGTTCTGTTAAGTTAAAAATTAAAAAGAGATCTGAAAAGCCTCTGGTAGAATGTTCTTGAACAAAACTATTTACCTCCGAGAAAGGACAATTCAGATC
>FZPS01000024.1_pt99 | contig 10273 bp, 9 predicted proteins | sample 1817821 | NCBI WGS metagenome assembly FZPS01 (sample SAMEA104158645, study PRJEB21678) | metagenome | place: Germany | collected 2015-04-21 | reverse complement strand
TTTTGGCAATCAGCATAATTTGACCATTACTATTTCACCAATATGGTAATAACTGTATTTATGTTTGCGGTAGATAGATTTAGCTACCCTTTTTAAAGGCATTTTTTTGAATTATGCAAAAGTCTCACTTATCAAACCATGATGAATGCTATTGATGAAGCCCATACCGAAGCTGGGAAAAAGCTGTTTACTATAGGCCATTTTGACCTGGTTATAATTGACGAATCCCACCGCAGCATTTATAAAAAGTACCAGGCTATTTTTGACTACTTTGATGCACTCCTAATTGGCTTGACCGCTACTCCTAAAGACGATATTGACAAGAATACCTACCATATCTTTGATCTTGAAAACCATGTGCCTACCTATGCCTATGATCTTAAGGAAGCTGTGGCTGATGGTTATCTGGTTCCCTACAACACCGTGGAGACTGGCCTGAAGTTCATAGATGAAGGTATTCATTATGATGAACTTAGTGAAGAGGATAAGGAACAGTACGAAGAAACATTTGCCAATGAAGAGGACATGCCTGATTTCATATCAAGTGATAAGCTGAATACCTGGCTGTTTAATAATGATACGATTGACAAGGTATTAGAGATTCTGATGGAGAAGGGCATTAAAGTGGAGGGCGGCGACAAACTGGGCAAAACCATAATATTTGCCAAAAACCACAATCACGCCGAGAAAATAGTTGAACGGTTTGACACACTCTACCCTCACTACAAGGGTGAATTTGCCAGGGTTATAGACAATCGGATTAACTATGCTCAGGATCTGATTGATAAATTCTCTGATAAGGCCAAGAATCCACAGATTGCCGTATCTGTTGATATGCTGGACACCGGTATAGATATCCCGGAGATTGTAAATCTGGTCTTTTTCAAGAAGGTGCGCTCCAAAGCCAAGTTCTGGCAGATGATTGGCCGGGGGACCCGGCTATGCCCTGACCTGTTTGGACCAGGACAGGATAAAGAGAGTTTTCGCATATTTGATTTTTGCGGTAACTTCGAGTTTTTCAGACTCCACGCACAGGGTGAAGAGGTAAAAGCTGTCCCTAGTATCACGGAAAAGATTTTTTCTGTAAAGGTGGAACTTGTCAAAGAACTCCAAGATATACACTATCAGGAAGATAGACTTATGGAATATCGCGAATCGTTAGTAGAAGAATTGGTAACTGAAATTGGAAGGCTCAACCGGGATAGTTTTCAAGTGAAACAGCACCTCCGCTTTATTGATAAATATTCCAGTAAGGAGGCTTGGACTACTCTGGGAGTGATAGATGTAACTGATATTAAAATACATTTGGCTCCTTTGATCATCCCCAGCCAGGAGGATGAGCTGGCCAAGCGCTTTGATTACCTGATGTTTACTCTGCAGTTAGCATCATTAGTAGGTAGCAGTGCTGCTTACGCCAAATCGAACGTCATTAAAACCGCCCAGGCGCTCTCTGGTTTGGGGACTATTCCCCAGGTGGCAGCACAAGCGGAAATAATCAAACGAGTTCAAACTGATGAATTTTGGAAAGAAGCCGACCTTTTTCAGTATGAAATGGTTAGAGTTGCACTGCGGGACTTGATTAAGTTTATCGAAAAGGAAAACTCTAAGATTTACTATACCAATTTTACAGACGAGATATTATATGTTATTGAAAATGAGGGAGAGTATACTACCACGGACCTGAGGAGTTACAAAAAGAAAGTAGATGAGTATATCCGTAATAACATAAACCATGTTTCCATTCATAAGCTAAAGACTAATAAACCATTGACGGAAATGGATTTGAAGTCTCTGGAGTATATTCTATGGAACGAAGTGGGGACCCGAGAGGAATACGAAAGAGAATATGGGGATACTCCTTTGACCATTTTGGTACGACAGATAACCGGCTTAGATCAACAAGCTGCCAATGAAGCTTTCTCAGAGTTCCTGACGGATGAAAACCTCAATAGTAAACAAATCCGCTTCGTGAAGACCATTGTCGACTATATAGTTAAAAACGGACATATGATGGACAAAAGAGTTCTGCAGGAAGAGCCTTTCCAGTCTATAGGGAGTATTACCGATTTATTTCCGATGGAAAGAGCTATAAGAATCGTGCATGTGATCGATTCTATCAATAAAAACGCTATCGATTTATATGCTTAAGACTTATGTAAGGGAGAAGGAATATTTTCTTTTGTTTGCGGCTGGTTATGTCTTTTATAATTACTGCGGCGTAAACACCCTGGGCAGAATTATATATGGTACATCGAAAAGGTGATTTATGATCTGAATCGCGATTGGCGTGTCTAAGCTTTCATGAATTGATTGGAGTAATCATATGTGCCGGCCGGTTCGACCCCGGCCTCGGGCACCATCTTTGAATCACAAAATGTACCGGAGGTTTGAAAACTTTCGGTATTTTGCTTTTCTGTCGATATATTAGACTAATCTGAAACTTGTCCCACTTTTGGTGTGCCAGATTTAATGAAAATCAAGGCGGTTAAATAGTAGTACAATTTTATGACGGCTGTGTTGATAGACGAGAAATGGTTAAATTTATTCTATAATAGAATCAACTTAATATTTGCGGGGGAGGGGCCAAACATGCGTTATCTGCTTATTTGTATAATCGGATTTGCCATACAGGCTGCCTTTATCCTGGTGGAGAACAGGAAAAAGTATGTTCCAGCTGTCATACTCAAAGGCAGCGCTGCAATGGTATTCATTATCGTCGGAGCATTAAGCGCTCAGTTTACAAGCAACCCCAGCTTTGCAAAGTTGGTGGTTATCGGCCTTATACTTGGCGGAATCGGTGATGTGCTGCTTAACCTACGCTTTGTCTTTGAGAAAAGTGGGCAGAAGATATTCTTACTGGGCATAGCCTCATTTTTAAGCGGACACATCATGTATCTGATTGCACTCATTCTGTTATCCAATAATTTGCTTGTGAGTATGATCTGTGGCGTGATTGTGGCAGCCCTGCTGCTGCGATGGATTTTCAGCAAGATCGGAGAAGTCCAAAAAGTTTTTAAAATATTCGGCTATGTATATATTGGGGCTATCGTCCTAATGACTGCCGCAGCAATCGGTAATCTCGTTGCCAATCCTGGTTCAACGGGTGCTCTGCTGTATGTTATAGGCGCAGTATTATTTACAGCCAGCGACATTATTTTGATCTTCAATACCTTCGGCGGTGCACCAAAATTCTCCATGCGGGCCGCTAACCTCTCTTTGTACTACCTGGGTCAACTGCTGATTGCCATAAGCCTGCAGTTTATCTGATAAGTTTCACCTGTCGTGCGTGTTAATTAAATCTATATAAATCGGCAAAACGGTTAATACGGTAATTGCAAACTATTGTTATGGCAGATTAAGCCTAATCAGGGGGATAACTTATGATTGGTGCGATTATCGGTGATATCGTCGGTTCTCGCTTTGAATTCAATAATTATAAAAATAAGGACTTTGAGCTGTTTACTGATGAGTGCTTTGTAACCGATGACAGTATAATGACACTGGCTGTTGCCCGGGCGATTATGGAAGCTGGGAAGAGAAAAGGTCATTCTGATTACATGGCAAAGTACGCAGGTGACTATTATTTGCTGGTGGCTGATATGACGGTTAAATACATGCAGGAAATAGGACGCCAATATCCTAACTGCGGTTATGGGAGAATGTTTATGGAATGGGTTTTCAGTGACTCTCCTAGAGCCTATAACAGCTTTGGAAATGGGGCGGCCATGCGCATAAGCCCGGTTGGATTTGCTGCAAGAAGTGAGGATGAGGTGAAAAAGCTGTCCCACGCTGTTACCGCTGTAACTCATAATCACCCTGAAGGAATTAAAGGTGCCGAAGCGGTGGCCCTGGCCATTTTTATGGCCCGAAGCGGAGACACCAAGATAGAAATCCGGAATAAAATCAACAGCAGCTATTATCCATTAGATTTCACCATTGACCAAATCAGAGATAGCTATGAATTCAACGAAACCTGTCAGGGGACTTGCCCCCAGGCTATTGAGGCATTTCTGGAATCCACCTCTTTTGAAGACGCCATACGCACTGCCATTTCCCTGGGCGGCGACAGCGACACTGTGGCCGCTATTACCGGTTCTATTGCGGAAGCCTATTACGGAGTACCCCCCGAGATAAGAGATAGAGCCCTTCGTTACCTGGATAACGAGCTTCGCGCCATTTATGATGAATGGACAGAATTCATTGGCAGCCCCAGCGTTAGTTTTTAACCCTAATTACTTAAACTTAGTGATGTTCAATCATAAATTTTATGTTAACGTATATTATAAGGGAAAGGTATCTTGTCGCTTAGTTAGGGTGCTTGATTACACTTCTTGGATTTGGATTGGTTCAAAGAAAATGACTGGTGACGGGCAAAAAACCGTCTAAGGGGGAAGAATATGAAGGTTCTTTTTATAAACGGGAGCGGCAGCGATTCCAGCATAAACAGCTACATTCGATCTGCCATAGATTATCTTTCAGCAAATGGACATGACGCCAAAGAGCTTGTACTCCGCAACATGAAATACTCTCCATGCAAGGGATGCTTCAACTGCTGGGTAAAGACCCCTGGTATCTGCGTATTCAAAGATGACGGTGACAATATCTGCAGAGAGTTTATAACCTCAGACATGGTGGTTCTCTCCTCACCAATAATCATGGGCTACCCATCTGCACTGGCGAAAAACGCTCTGGACAGGATTATACCTCTCCTTCACCCATACCTTGAGGACTTCGACGGTGAGGTGCACCACAGGATGCGGTATAATAAATATCCGCAGCTGGCACTTCTCCTGGAGAAGATGGAAGACACAGATACCGACAGCGAAGACATTGAGATCATACATGACATATTCAAGAGGGCTGCATTGAACATGCAGGGCTCTTTGAAATTCATGACATTTACTGATTCACCGGTGGAGGAGGTTGTCCATGCGATTATCAATAATTAATGGCTCGCCCAGAGGCAAAGCGGGTAACACTCAAAAACTACTGGAGCACTTCATCGAGGGATTTCTCGAAACAGAGGGGAACAGTGTTGAGGTTCTCCACTCTATAAAAGACAGACCGGATTTTACTCCCGAAAGGGAACTCTTTCTAAATGCCGAGAGACTGCTTATTGCCTTTCCTCTCTACGTTGACGCCATGCCCGGATCTGTGAAGGAACTCTTTGAATCATTCGCTCCGCTGAAAGGTAAAAACCCCGGACTGAAGCTGATGTTCATGATTCAGTGCGGATTCCCTGAGACGCACCACACCAGGTTTGTAGCACGCTACTGTGAAAAACTGGCCAGGAGGCTGGAATGTGAACCAGCCGGCTTAATATGCAAAGGCGGGTGTGAAGGCCTGGCGGTCCAGCCACCGGCTCTGGTTGACAAGGTATTTCAAAGGTTTTACGAACTGGGGAAGGCCTATGGCGAAAAAGGTGAGCTTGATGACAGAATCCTTGCCAAACTGGCACACCCGGAGCATCTCACTGCGGAAAACCTGAAGCAGGTTATACCGATGGTTAATAGTTTTCTGTGGGATGATTGGATGAAGAGAAATAAGGTTATAGAAAAAAGCTTCGACAAGCCTTACGGTGCAGATCTCTAATAAAGGAAAAGGCAATTGTTCTGCACTCTTAGCATATATCGAGGCTGCCCCAAAACCGAAAACGGCTAGGAGACAGCCTCTGGATGATTTACCTATGCTCTTATTTCCTGCCGCATAAAACTTATATAGGCCAAGCCAAAACATATCAACATGGCGGCAATCAGGCCGACCACATGAGGCCAGATTAACAGCAAGCTCTGACCAAAAGATAGGGCCCCTTTCAAAGTACCGTAGGCCTGTTCCAATAAGACCGGACCCATAGCTCTGACCTCGGGATTCATAATGGTTGACACAGCTTCACTATAGAGGTAAGCAGGAGACACCCGGCTTATAAGCTGTTCTGTTCTGGTGTTGGCCAAAACCTGGTCGGCATCTGAAGTATCTTGAACCGGGTAGATACCATCTGCTACCATACCGGCCAGCAGAGTAAAAAACACCGCCAGGAATAACCAAAGAGCTACACCTGCCAAGGCAGAGGTGGATGTCTGTCTGAATAGTATAGAAAACAAAATGGATAGGGCTAGCCAAAAAGAAATATAGATAACACTTAATGTCAGGTAGGCAATAAGCCTAAAAAGTTCATCAAGAGTGGGCGGTATACCGGTAATTAGCAGTCCTAACCCCGCTACCAGAAACCCTAGTCCGAAGATTATGATAGCAATAACTATAACACCGGCTATAAATTTTCCGTTAATTAAAGCATCCCGGTATATGGGCTGTGATAGTATCCGGCTCAGGGTACGCCTGTCCCTTTCCCCGTTAATGGCATCAAAGCCCAGGGTCAATCCTATTAGAGGACCTAATAACGATATAAAGGACAAAAAGGAGAAGGGCATGGACGCTCCTGAGGTAGTGAAAAGCAGCAGGAAAACAAAATCAAGCTCACCCTGTCCTGCCGACGTTCTTATGGTACTGGCAGCAATGTATAATGCTCCCAGACAGGTAACAAATACTAACAGGGCTAAAATGGAAAAACGCTTGCCGCTTAAATGATCCCCTACTTCCTTTTTCACTACGGTTGCCAATCCTTTATTGGCCTCAACAACCCGACTGAAATCAATTTTTATATCCTGCCAATTAGCTGCTTTGTCCATAGTATTTTTCCTCCTTGTGGAAGTATCTTAGATAAATACTGTCTAAAGATACCCCTCTCAGGCTCAGATGGGTAGGACAATAGCCTTTAGCAATTAATTCTTTCACCAGCGCTTCCCGGATATCTCTGCTGCATTCCAACAAGAGCATATCGTTGTTCCAGGTTATCTTGCTGACCCCATCTATAGCTGCACAGATATCACCAAGTTTTTCATCCCCGGGGACCGCTTTCAGTTCCAGCTCTAAATGCTCCTGGGATACCAACTGCTGCTCCAACTCATCAATTGTCCCAGAAGCAATAAGCTTACCCTGGACTAAAATACCCACTTTATCGCAAACTTGCTGAATTTGATGGAGCAAATGCGACGAAATCAATATAGTTCTGCCGTCTTCCTTGGCTAAATCTTTTATTAAAGCTAATAATTCCTGAATCCCTTCCGGATCTATGCCTAAGGTTGGCTCATCCATGATGATGAACTTAGGGTCTTTAACTAAGACATCGGCAATCCCCAGTCTTTGTCGCATTCCCCGGGAGTATTCGCCAACCTTTCTATGGCCCGCATCAGGCAGGCCCACTCGTTTTAAGGCTTGTTTTATTCTCCTTTGAGCTTCGTCTTGGGCTATCCTATTCAAGGCTGCTGTATAAAAAAGGTTTTCTTCCCCGGTCATTTCATCATAGAAGCCAACGTTGTCCGGCAAATAACCAACCATTGATTTAACTTGCAAGGGGTTACGGCTGGGATCATACCCGTTCACCATAGCCTTACCGGAAGTCGGTTCCGTCAAGCCTAGAAGCATCAATATAGTTGTGGTTTTTCCGGCACCATTAGGACCCAAAAGACCATAGACGATTCCGTGTTCCACTTGCAAGTTGAGATTATCTACCGCCGCTCTGTCTCCATACCTTTTGCATAGATCAACCGTTTCTATCAAGTAGTTGCTCCCGGTTGCCAAAGCTATCGCCTCCCGTATTTCTGGAAAGCCCTATAGATGACGTAAAGTACAGCTATGATAATTAATAAGCCAACTATTCCCCACAGAGTTGATGTTTTTACGGTAACCCGCATGTCAGCAATACTCCTAACCACCTGGGTTGTGGCGGTCATTGACACCAAATAGTCGCCCACAATAGCTTTGTCAGCTGCACTGATGGTAGCTGTTACTTGGCGGGTTTCGCCAGGCTTGAGGGCATCAATATTTTCGGGCTCGAAGCTAACTGCCCAGTCAACGGGGGTATTAGCCGAGAAAGTGATATTGTTTAATATAGCACTTCCTGAATTCTTTACCTGCATATTGACTTTCTTTTCCCGCCCGGCAACTATATCTGTACTTAATTTACCGGTAGGCGTGGAAAACTCTAATTTATAAGTTCCGGTTATTATTACTTTGAGCTCTTCTGTTATCCTGCTTGCAGGGCTAACCGCTTGAATAGGGATGGTGTATTCCCCGGCTTTAACGTTAACCGGCGGTTTTACCGTCACATCAAGACTCTTGCTTTCCCCAGGCTTGACGGCGATGCTGGCTACCTGCTGGTCTTCAAAGGAAGGTTTAAAGCTGACCTGCCATCCATCCTGTACCTGAGCCCCTAGACTATATAATTGTTCATTATTTCCATTGTTGACCAAGTTGATTTTGAAGTTAAAAGTGGCATCTGCTGGACCTTGCAGTTCTGCATAGTTAGCCTTTAACAAGTCATTGCTGACTTCTGTATCAGCAATTTTTATCTTCAAGGTCAAATTATCCAACGAGTATCCGTTGTTGTTTCTGGCGGCAACATTGATAGAATACTCGCCGGGCAGTGCTTCCTCAGGAATTTTTACTAGTAGTTCGAAGAAGGTCTCACCATTGGCTTCAGTCAAAACCTGATGAATAATACGGTTATTACCCTTCAGAGTGGTATGCCATTTATCAGGCTGAGAAGTAACAGAGAGTTCAACAAACTGCTTAACACTGCTATTATTCTTGATTTTTAAAGGGAAGGTGATACTTTCTCCAGGAGTCGCGCTAGTACCAGGAAAGCTGGTGGATAAAACCACTCCCTGGGCAGCATCCGCTGGGCTGGCAAATGATAAAAATGATACCAGAAAAGCAATCATGATAATTACACAATAAACACTAATTTTTGAATGAGAATACACTTTTCCTAGGCTCATGTTTATCCTCCTTTGTAAAGAATCATTAAAGTTTTAATTCTTTTTGTTGCCGCCGCATTTACAAAATCATCCTATATAAATAAACAGTGCCTAAACCAATTCAGGTTTAGGCACTGATAAACCAAGAGGATGCTCCTTATATATTTATGAGGCCAATGATCACGCCTAAACCGCTGAAAATGCTAATAATTAATTCGTTTAACCGGAAAACAATTGCTCTCAAAGCTTGTTGTAGGCATAGCTATTTTAGCACAGACAATCCTTTATCTTCAATAACATTTATAAACAGCCAGTGTCAAAGAACATGGGGGAACGTTGCATACGGTAAATAGCATAATAGCCAATTCGGCTAAGCAGTCAAAAATGCCATTATGCCCTTTTATTACATTATGCGATTAGTAAATGCAGGAAAATGACGAAACATAGTAGAATATTATTTTTAATAATACTATCGCGTAATCTTACGGAAAGTAACATTGCTTTGCTCACTTTAGGCAGCCGCTAAGAGCGCACAAACTAGCGGTTTAAGGAGGGGGGATATGTGACATGGGGCCATAACATAGGTAAAGAGATCCTGTTTAACTTTAATGTAGTGAAAAGTATAGCCTACGGTGGTATGTCAGCTTAAGGAGGTAATTGCAGAATGGCTCTTAAAGTTGTCCCTGATACTGATTTTAGAATTCAATGGATAGATTTGTGGCATGATCATATCCATACGGTTCCTCAAATGTTCTATAGTTCTGTCAAGCACCATGGTGAACGTAATGCACATATTTACTGGAAAGATGATCATTGGGAAACCCTTAGTTATACGGAATTTGCATCGATAGCTGAAGAAATTGCTGCCGGCCTTATCAGCCTTGGTATTGTAAAAGGTGATAACCTAGTAATAATGTCTACAAACTGCCCTGAATGGGGATGGGCAGACATGGGTATAGAATTGGCCGGAGGATGTACCACCACTATTTTCCCCAGCCTGGGCAGGGAGGATGTAACATTTATAATAAACCACTCCCAGGTAAAATATCTATTTGCTGGTAATGCAGATTTGGTAGAGAAGATTAACTCTTATCGTTCGGAATTGCCAAGTTTAGAAGGTATTATTTGTTTTCACGGATTAGAGTCTGGCAATGGTAAAGATATATTTACATTAAATGAAATTAGGACGATGGGAAAAGAACTTCTGGATAAACAACCTACAGTAGTTAAGGAACGGGTAGCTAGCATTATGCCCAATGATGCTGCCACTACGGTCTACACTTCAGGCACCACCGGGAAACTTAAAGCAGCCCGATTAAGTCATGGAGAGGTTACCGATGGTCTTTGGCGGTGTTTGAGAAATCAGATGATGGGCAACATCGGGTTTATTACCGAAGAAGTCTATTTGTCGGTAATGCCTATGGCTCATATTATGGAACGCACTTATGGCATGTTCT
>FZPS01000051.1_pt88 | contig 10277 bp, 7 predicted proteins | sample 1817821 | NCBI WGS metagenome assembly FZPS01 (sample SAMEA104158645, study PRJEB21678) | metagenome | place: Germany | collected 2015-04-21 | reverse complement strand
TGGGTTTAATTGGTTAAGAGGGCTTCAAAACGGGAGTAATACTCTCTAGTTGTTAATCCAAAAGGATGATTAGAGTAAAATGTCCTACAAAAAGTTGACACTACCTTTGTTTTTCTACATCTCGACAAATTTTTTATAAAATGTTATAATGTTGTTGCCTGGAGATGACACTTTTTTTAGTGTCTCTCTGTTCTCCCCGGAGGAGCCAGCTTCGGGGAGTTTTTTATTCTATATATTTGCTTGTAGAGAAAGCAATACCTTAAACTTTTAAAAATTTTGTACGCCTTAAACATTATACCAATAGACAATGACAGACCGTGTCCCTTTCCCGTACTACTTTACATGTAAACGGACTGCATCTTTTTCAAGTGCCCGACAACCGCCTCCCTCAGCTCCTGTGGGCTCAGCACCTCTGCTTCTCCACCGAAGCTCAGCGCCCAGGGGATAACCTCCTCAAACCCTGTCACGCGGCGGCTGAAAACAAGGGAACCGTCCGGGAGTTCCTTTAACCGGTCAGCCCGCCAACTTTCATATTCTTTAACAAAACGGGCTATCCGGGGAGTAAACTTTATTTTAATATCATAAATCTCTTTATCCTTAACCATATTCCATGAGTACCTGATATAATCCGCGTAGGAGAAGCTGTCCTTTTTCCTAAAGTGTTTAGAGGTAGGCTCAACGCAATGAAACCGGGAAACCCGAAAGTCGCGCACCTCGCCGCGTTTGCGACAGTGACCGATTAAGTAGTAATGGCGATTCTTGATTACAATATAGTAAGGTTCAATCTCCCGCTCGGTTACAGTATCCGAACTAAAAGAGTAATAGCTGGCTTTTACAACCCGGTTTTCAGCAATTGCTTCCCTCAAGGTTTCCAGTATTTCAAAGGAAATGTCCTCCTCGGGATCAATAAGCTGGTGATCTATTTTTAATTGTTTTCTTAAGCTGTGGATATATTTCCGGTCGGGCCGGGGGAGATCCTCGATGGACCTGGAAATGAGGTCATAGGCATCTTGAATAACGGGCAAGGAAGATACCGGATACAACAGTTCCTTTAGAAAATAGAGACTAATAAGCCCGTTGATGCTGAACGGCACCGGACGTAATTCCATACTGTTTAGCACATAATAGGTACAGCTTCCCCTTTTCTCCTCAAAGATGGGGAAATTAGCCAGAGTAAGATCATCAAGGTCCCGGCGCACGGTGCGTGCTGAAACTTCTATTCCTTCTTCTTGCAGCCTGGAATGCAGTTCCCTGACACTTAATCCCTCCCGGGAACTGCCAAGCAGGGAAAGAATATAAAATTGTCGCTCAACTTGTTTGATGTTGCCTTTCACTGGGGTCAACCTCCTGGAACATCTGAGATAACTATCAATAGATAATTATCACAATAAAAGCTCTTCGACACAAAATCAATTTTTCCTTTTATGTTATATTATTCCTAAAGTGTTGCTTTCAAATCTGTTTTAATTTTCACGCAATTACATCCGGTTTCGATTTCTTCGCTGCAAAAAAATATAATTATTTAAATCCGGTGCTAATATGCTGCGAAAATGCTGTCACTTGAAAAGAGAGGTAAACAGCTTCACCAGCCTCTGCCAGAAGCCTTCCTGTACAGGGCTTGCAGGAGAAGGCTCTTCGGCTTTTGGGGCTGAAATGGCGTCCGTCTTTAGGACAAACTGTACGGCGGTGACATTTGTGTTTTTTTCTGAAACAAAGGATACCAGCCCATCACTCCTGCCGGAGAGACTGCCAATGATTTCATCAATCCTTTTATCCAATTCCGTGCCCATGTTTGCCGTGCCCTCTTTAAACTCCTCAGTGCCTTTCTTATATGACGCCAGGCCGTCGCGCAGTTTTTTAATGCCCGCGTTTATCTCTTCTCCTGCCTGATAGAGTTCATGGGCCGAGGCTGCTATTTCGGCCGCCATGGCTTTAAACTCTTCTGTGCCCCTGGTCAATTCCGCCGCACCGGCGCCAAGCTGCGTTACACCTTCGGTGTAACTGATTATGCCCCGGGTAAACCGGACGGCGCCGTCCAGCCGGCTTTTTACCGGCTCAAGTTCCGGTATTGACGCCAGGATCGTGCTGTAATTCTCCGGGGTAAGAGTTGGAAGGCCCGTTTTGCCAAGTTCGGCGTTAATCGCATCAAATGTGGCCTGCTGAATTGCCAGGGCTCCCTGGACTATAGAATCACTTTGACCGCTTAATTCCGCAAGACCCCTTTCCAGTTCCTTTGCCCCATGATTCAACAAGTCCGCTCCGCCCGCAAACCGGCCCAAACCGTCCTTAAAAGCCTTCGTTCCCTCAATATATTTTTCCATCCCCCGGGCTAACATATCAATTCCCTGCAGCAGTTCACCGGCGCCGCCATCCAGCTTCTCTACGGCCCGCGCCAGTTCATCTATCTCTGCTGCAAACTGGCTTTTGTCTACTGAAAGCCCCAGGGAAAGCAGAATGCCATTGACTGTTATGGAATCCATTGCAAAATCCCGGACATCGGCTTTCACGGATATATCCATGCCGCTGCCCGGCAGAACAATGTAGGAAAGCTGCTTTTTCCCCCCGGCTTCAGCCAGGGTGGCGTTTTCCGCTTCAATATTGGAGAATAACTTGTTATCCAGGGAAAGGGCAATTTGCAAGGCATAGTTGTCAAAGAAAAAGCCGTTCATCCCGGTGTTCTTTTTTACGGACAAAGAAATTTCCGCCTTGCCGGTTTTCCCGGCAATCTCTTCTCCTGAGACTTCCTTGCCATCCAGGTAGTATTTAATTTCAATATCCCAGGGCAGCTCCTTGCTTTCCAGGGTTCCCTGATAGTAGAATTTACCCGCAGCAGTGTTGATCGTTATTTTATCGCCTTCCCGGATTAGCTTTTCTGAAGTGGTCATGTTCCTGACGTCGGAATAATTGCCGTAGTCGGTTATGGAGCCGCCATTAAAGACATTGACAACATAAATATCTTTCACGCTTCCATCCGGGTTGAGGATGCCGTAGACAATTTCTTCCTTTGGTGAAGGTTCCGCAACTGCAAGCGCCGGACCGGCGGCCAGGGCCAGAACCAGCACCAAAACCAAAACTATGGATATCTTTTTCATCATAATCACACTCCCAAGATGGATTAATGAAATTTGCCATTCAGGGTAGTTTTTTGCACGACCTTGTCAAACAATAGGAGCAGGGCCGGCAGCACACCGGCCACCATGGCAAGAGACAGCAAGGTTCCGCGGCCTAGCAAGAATCCAAGTTCACTGATAATCGGGTTGGCGGAAGTGAAAGCCAGGGTAAATCCTGCAGTGGCGAGAATAATTGCAGAAATCAGGATTGCCGCTAAATTGCTGCCAATGGCTGCTTTTATGGCATCTTTTTTCGGCAGGTCTTCCCTGTTGCGCAGGTAAGCATTGGTAAGCAGTATGGCATAGTCTACCGTTGCGCCAAGCTGCACCGTACTTATTACCAAATAGCCGACAAAATTCAAGGCTTGACCGGTGAAGTAGGGAACAGACAGGTTAATCCAGATAGCTGTTTCAATGGAAAACACCAGCAATACGGGGATGGAGAGAGACCGGAAAGTAATAAGCAGCACAAGGAATATCCCAATTACTGCCACCAGGTTGATCCGCCCGGTATCAATTGAAACAATCTTTTGCATGTCGTAGAGAGTGGCGCTCTGACCAGCAAGGTAATAAGTGTCGTAATACATAGCTGCAGTATCCATAACGGCCTGGACGGCGGCAAAAGCTTCCTCCCCTTCCTCGGCGGTGTCCGTATAAAGGATAAACCGGGAGTAATTCTCGGAATAAAACTGCTGCAACGCTTCCCGGGGCACAAATTCCGGGGGGATTTCGGCGCCGACAGCCGTAACGAAGGACACAACACTTGTCACATGGGGAATCTCAGAAAGATCGGCACTCAATTCCGCCTCTTTACCGGCATCATCCCTGGGAACCAGCAGTACAAGAGGATTTTCCCTGCCGAACTTCTCGTCAATAAGCAGCAAATCTTCTCCGGCCCGTGATGCGGCTGTAACACTGCCCAGCCCGTAGATAAATTCGGTATTTGACTGGGCCAGGAAGCAGGGAACCGCCACTAGCAGGGCAAGAATCAGCAAGGGTATCCTTGCCCTAAGCAAAAGATTCCCGGCGTTTTTCATGTCAGGCACCAGCCTGCGGTGTTTAGTTTTGTCAATGGCTTTATATAGCATGAGGGTAAGCACAGGCAAAAACACCATAACCGCTATGAAGCTGAAAAGGATTCCTTTTAAGAGATTAAGACCCAAATCTGCGCCGATGCCGAAACGCATAAAGATGAGAGCGGCAAAACCGATTGCCGTTGTGGCGGCGCTGGCTGCAACCGTTGAAAACGACTGTTTCATAGCCAGCTTCATGGCTGTCCCGGGTTCATGTTCCCGCCTGTGTTCATTAAAGCTATGGAGGAGGAAGATGGCATAGTCCAGCGACACGGCCAGCTGCAATACAGGGCTGATTGTTCTGGTAATAAAGGAGATTTCACCCAATATAATGTTGGTTCCCATATTGATTGCAATTGCTACACCAATGGTCAACAGAAACAGTAGCGGTTCCACCCAGGAAGTGGTTGACAGAAGCAAGATAACAATTATGACGGGAAGCAGGATAACCATTGCATTTAGCACTTCGGAAACCGACATTTCCTGGGACTCAGCAATGTTGACTGCTTCTCCCGCTACGGCGTTGTTTTCGCCGGTCAACTCATAAATGGCCTTGACGCAGCTATGTTCCTTGCCGCTTTCAATCGAGAGACTAAGCACGGCATAATTATCTTTATAATAGTTCTCAACTATTGAAGCATCCAAAAATTCCAGGGGCGTAGTTTTCAGGGTGTCCAAACCAATCATGTCATCTAGCCAGGATACAGATTCAACTCCGTCAATGGCCGCAAGCTTCTCCTTGTATTCCAGTGCTTCCAGTATTGTTACGTTTGCAAGCATGACTCTGGCGTTTGGCAATTCCCCACCAAATTCTTCTTCCATTACCTTAATTGCGATTGTAGACTGCGCATCTCCGGGCAGATAATCAACGGTGTTATAGTTAACAGGCACCAGCGTTGCCAGGGCAGCGCATATTACAGATGCTACTACAAAAGCAAAAAAAATGATTCTCTTATGCTTGACAACCGCCTGGGTAAAGGAATCCACCAAACCGCCTCCTTGTTTATCGAACACAGTGTTGACAAATGGTTACATATTTAGTTTAATAACAGTATGAACATAATTCAACAGACAGATACTTAATAAACGTTAGTTGTTAAACGTATCCTGGCAAAGTGTTTAGAAACAGACATATTTTAAATAATTGGGGAGGATAAATTGGCCGGGGAGAAAATTGACAGGCGCGTTAAATACACAAAAATGGTGCTGGAAGAAAGCTTAATAACACTGATGGAGAAAAAAGATATTTCTAAAATAACCATCAAGGAAATCTGCGAAAAAGCTGATATCAACCGCTCGACCTTTTATGCCCATTACAGAGACCAGTACGATCTTTTGCGGAAAATCGAAAACAAGTTTTTGGCTGCCATTCAGGCATACCTGGAGAATTTTGATAAGAAATACACCGAGGACATCGTTCTGATTACTGAAAAAATCTTTCAATATATCCGGAAAAATGCCAGGATTTGCAGGCTCCTGTTAAGCGAACGCGGCGACTTCACCTTTCAAAAGAAGATAATGAAACTGGTCTACGATTTAATCATCAGCGAGATAACCGGCAACAACAAAATCACCAAGGAGGATGCCGAATACGTCTATTCCTTCACGGTAAGCGGCTGCGTGGGCTTTGTCCAGAAATGGCTGGACGACGGCATGAAAAAATCTCCGCGCTACATGGCGGAAACAATCGTCAACCTCATTCTCGGATTGATCAATTTACTGAAAAACGGGGCGCCGGAGTGATAATATGCTGCAAAAATTTAGCCTGAGGACAGACCGTCGTTCACAAATGACCAACATCACAGAAAAGGTTGAAAATGCCGTAAGGGAAGCGAGAATCCAGGAAGGCCTGGTTTGCGTATACTGCCCGCATACAACTGCAGGAATTACAATCAACGAAGGCGCCGACCCGGATGTCGCAAGCGACATGCTCACACATTTGGATGAACATATCCCCTGGGAGCGCCGGAAGTATCGCCACGCAGAGGGCAATTCAGCAGCCCATCTTAAAGCAAGTATAATTGGATCATCACAGACTATCCCGGTTGCCGGCGGCAATCTAGTCCTTGGAACCTGGCAGGCCATATACTTTTGCGAGTTTGACGGGCCAAGAAACAGGACGTTCTGGGTTAAAATAATAACAGAACGTCCTGCAGGCTATTAATAAACTTCAAATTTTTTGCCTGTTTTGCAAGGCGGCAAAAGTACAAAAAAGGCGGGTGCAAACAAATGCACTCGCCTTTTAAGATTAGTACCGGTCTTTTGTTTCTAATTTGCCGCCTTTTTTAAGCCTGTTACTTTATTCATCTTCAAAACCGTGCGTTGTAAATTTAAGGGTGCGGCTGTTTTCTGTAACAATGCGTACAACATCTTCAGGAACTCCATTTTCAATTTCCGCTTCTATTTCCAGAGTTACTCTTACTTTAGCGCCAACAATTCCAACAAGATGAGCAATGACTTCTTCGGCTATTTGACCGGCATCGCGGCCGGCACGGGTTGGGTTGAGTTCAACACTGCCGAAAAAGCGTTTCGGCCTGGGAGGTGCAGGTGGCACAACATCTTGTTCTTCACCAGTTTCCTCTTCGGGTAAAAAATCAACCCCATCTTCCCCATACAGGCCGTTTTCAGTTTTTTCACCGTCTCCCGGCAGCTTTGGCTTCTCTTCAGCTTCGAGCTGCCTTAGTGCAGCTTCCGGCTTGACCAGAAGCCCCTGAGTCTCACTGTCGTAAACAATATTTACCTGTTCTCCAGCGCGCAGTCCGCGATAGCGTCCGGCAGCCTCGTCATAACTTTCAGCATAAGCGAATGTATCCACTTTCCAGGCAGCAGAAGATATACCGCTACGAATCGCATCCAATAAAACTGCCGGTTCCAAAAGCCGGGACAAGTAAAGATAGCGGGCATAATCCTCGATAAGCTGTTTAATTGCCACATGATCCCCGCGCCAAAGGGGGACCCTGTCCAGATCCATCCGCAGTCGAGTAGCGGCAAAGGTGGTCACAAGTAATTCATCACTACGCAGTTTTCTGCTGGCACGCACTGCTATGGGATCCCGGCTGTTAACCCGGAAGCTTTGCCATTCTACTTCCGCCTGAGGATTCAATTGGACAGGAACCAGCAACCACTGATAAGTTTCCGGCAGCCTAACATCAACAACATTATCTGCAGAGTTTCTCTGTGCCTCAGCCTGCCTTACCTGGAATGGTGAAAGATCCAGCTCTTCCCGCTGTCTAAGAATTGATTCCCAAGCCAGGTAATACCGCACCGCTTCATCAAGTTCTTGCAAACGTGTCTTGTCTGCCGCAACAAATACAAGGGTATTGCGGTAGATTCGAGGTGAGCTTCCACGTGTTTCAAGAAGCTCCTTGGCAAAAGCTATGGCCGAGCTTTCCCTTTCCCTGCTGTGTGGATAATCAATGCCGAGAACTACCAATTTGGCATCTTGAACATCTGGAATATCCTGTCCCGTGTTTGGCAGTGGATGGACACGCTTAAAATCGCCGGCCTGTTTTAAATCGAGCCTTAAACGCCTGTTAATTTCTTCTTCCACTTTATGCGATTCTCGCTTGAGCTGCTCCGCCCGGTCTTCAGCCAGCTTGGTAACTGTAGGTTGGGTGGAATACCAATAGCGGGTACCATCTGCATACAAATAGGTTGCCGACGTCGCCAGTCTTCGCAGTGCATCGCCAAACACAGCAGGTGATTCGCCAGGCATGACACAGCCCAGCTTTATCCGGCGGTCCTCTAAACCACGGTTGGCAGCTGCTATAATCGGCGCTGAACCAAGAAATACGGTCCGGGCTACCCGCCGGCAAGCGGAATGCCTGCCAAGATTTGGCAGCTGGTTGTCGAACTGCAAGGGCAAAGAATTTGGACCATCAACATCCCTGCTGATAACCGGCACCCAATTCTCCGATAAGTATCGAGTTAGCTCAAATTCCACACGCGGGTCGTCAATAGGTATGTTGCAAGGCATGATGAGCGGGTTTCGATCTTCTTTCTCCCAGAGGCTGTGGATTACCGCGGCCATCAGGCGCAACACACCGCGAGTACGCTGAAAGTTTACTAATGTAGACCAATCAGTATAAAGGCGGTCGAAAACCTCCGGATGAATCGGATAGGCAGCTTTCAGGCGCCTTTCATAATCTGATTCTCGGCATTCAGGTGGAAATTCCTGGTGCTGAGTGCGGTAGAGATCGGCAAACGCCCGGGCGACCGTATCTCGGGCTATAAACTGTTCATTTTCAACTAAAGGTTCAAAAAGCCGACGACGAACAATTTCAAAGCTTTCCTCTGCTGTAGCCGGACGCCATGACGATTCTACGCGTCCGATAACGTTTTGCAACCGGTGCAAAGCTTCACGGCCACGCTCTCCACCAACTTCAGCATCATCAGCCTGGGAATGGAGTGATATGGCTCTGTCTGAAGCGGGCAAACTGACTACCAAAAGACAATTATCAGCCAACTTTGCTGATTCGGTAAGGACCTGGGCAAAAGTGAATTGGGTTTCAAAACTTCCTGCCGGCAAAACCCCACTATCATGCAATTGCCTGGCGTAGGCAACCCATTCATCAATTAGAATCAGGCAGGGACCGTATTCGTTAAAAAACACCCGTAGCAAGTCACCGGGGCTGGTGGCATTTTCATCATCCGCCCGTACCCGTTCATAAGCCTCTTGTCCTCCCAGTTGCCATGCTAGCTCCCCCCAGAGAGTGTGAACAACAGTGCCGTCAGGCTTAACGGAAGGATTGCCGGGTGAAATTTTATTGCCGACTATAACAACACGGCGGACGGCCGGGAATTGGGTTACACCGGCTTTCTCCATAATGCTCTCGATACCATCGAGTTCACCATGCGAATAACCGGAAAAGAGATGATACAATGCAAGCATGGAGTGGGTTTTGCCCCCACCAAAATTGGTCTGCAGTTGGATCACCGGATCCCCCCCGAGACCGGAAAGCCGCCGCAAAGCACCTACCAGCAATTTTTTTAAACTATCCGTAAGATAGGTGCGCCGGAAAAATTCAACAGGATCACGGTATTCAGAGCTGCCTTCACCCATGTATACCTGCCAGAGGTCAGCGGCAAATTCAGCTTGCTGGTATCGGCCGCTGGCTACATCTCTGTGGGGGGTGATTACTTCTCGCCAAGGCTTCAAATTGCCCGTGACCCGGCTGGTAATAGCTACACCGGCTTTTTTTCGCCTTTCATTGCGTACCTGTTCATCATAACGGACTCGTAAAAGTTCTATTTTCATTTTTTCTATGACTGCTGCTTCTTTTGCAGAAATAGCTGTTAAAAGACGCGCTGTAGAATCAAGAACCCGGTATGCATCATCACTGGAAAAAGCCTCCTGATGAGCCCATTTGTTGCGTATTTCCCTCAGTTCACTAACCAGGCTGCGCTCGGTATATCCCAATGTTCTGCCAAAAACAGGGTTCCACTGCTCCCACATAATTCTTAAAATGGCTGCTGCATCAAGATGGGGCAGGTCCTGCCCCTCCGGCCAAGTTAAATCCTGCTTCCAGCCTTCAACGACCTTTGTAACCCAGTACTTGCCGTAATGGGCTTCCAATTCCCTTTCCACAAAGGGACGGAGGCCGTCTTTCAATAAATCCATCGCCTTTGTAACCCGTTCATAATTTGTGATCGCCATGGTCATTCCCCTCACCAAATAGTCTCTTGTACCGGTTCTTTGCTTTCTTCAGCCAGGCGCTTGATTTCAGGCCAGCTTTGCACCAGGCTGTTATAGGCCAGTGCCTCCTGAGCCCACTTTTTCCGCTCACAGATGGTATATAGCCGATAAGCCAGTTCCCGGGCAGGATCAGCCCGGCTACCCAGCATTGCCAGCAAACCGGCAGCTGCTTCTTCACCATTTTCCAGAGCTCGAATTAGATAGTGAACCGTCTCCCAAACAGTCAACCGCGAGTCTTTTATTGGATCCCAATTGTCGGGCAGTTCCTCTGGGTGGTAAAGGCGCACCCGCCCTCCCCTGGAGAACACAATACCGGCATCAGCCAAACCTGAGATACTGGTGTTCTTTGCTTTGGAAAGAGTTTCGGCCACACCAAACTCCCCCTCGTCAAAACCGTAC
>FZPS01000195.1_pt120 | contig 10280 bp, 9 predicted proteins | sample 1817821 | NCBI WGS metagenome assembly FZPS01 (sample SAMEA104158645, study PRJEB21678) | metagenome | place: Germany | collected 2015-04-21 | reverse complement strand
TTATGGTTTTGATTTCTGCGATGAATTTCGCGAGGCTTCTCTGCAAGTTGAAGAAAAACGTAATTATGATTGCATCAAAGGACATGCCAGAAGTTTTGAGCTTACGGCTGAACTCGTTTCGCGTGGGATCGGCGAGAAAGAAATTGCGGGCATCATTGGAGGAAATTTCTTGCGATTTTTGGAACGCACTATAGGTTAATGAGATTAATGCAAAATTCGGGAATGATCGCCTGACTTTGTCAGGTGGTTTTAGTGGTAAGGTGTTATCCAGCATCATTCGAGAAAACCCCTTACCACTGTATTTAATTACCATTTGTTAATATGGATTTTATCCCATCTTAAGGACTCAAAAGGAACGGGCTCTTTTTGCTCTCCCGGGTATCCTATGGCAAGCAAACATACTACTCGATAGTTGTCCGGTATTCCAAGAATTGAACGTACGTATTCATCGGAGCTCATTTTTTCAGAATGCATGCGATTTCTTATTTGTATCCAGCAAGAACCCAAGCCGATCGACAACGCTGTAAGTTGTACGATGATGGCAGCTATTGAGGCATCTTCTATCCAGGTATCATTTACCTCTTCAGAGCCCAGTACAGCCATGCAAAGCGGAGCTCCCCTCAAAAAGGCAGAACTTTGATTTCGCGCATTGGCCAGCTTGCCTATTGTTTCTTTATCGTCGATGAAGATGAACTCCCAGGAGTGCAAGTTTTTAGCAGTAGGCGACCTGAGCGCAGCTTCTTTTAAGATGTCAATCTTTTCTTGTTCTATCGGCTTATCCTTAAAGCGTCGAATGCTCCTCCTTTTTCTTAAAAGCTCGATCATTTTGACCCCCCCATTAATTTAGACGCCTGAAACTTAATATATTTATGACGCAATGAACACCTCCATGATATAGTATCACGATGCAAACTTTAAGAACTTGAAATCCTTTCACTAAAATATACGAGGTTTATCGGATGTGGCAAGGTGGCTTTTGTATGGTTAAATATACTTCGTCGAGATTGGACTAAATTGCAATTTTGAAAATATGTATGCAAATAGAGTTTTCTCGATCTGAAGGGAGTGCGTTTTAGTGAAGAGGCTTGGACTTTTAGTAACGGTTGCCGCTTTGCTTTTAAATTTCATGCTCATCTTTCAGGTTTCTGTAGTTTATGGCAGCTCAAAAGACAGTATCCGACTCGAGAGTTTGGAAAGGGAAATTTGGGAGATGGCGCGCGAGCTTTCATTATCGACTTATCAAGGGTTTCCTGGCAAGGCACCTGAGTCGTTGTCAAACCTATCATATGATCAATGGCGAGATATTCGCTTTAAACCTGAAAAGTCAGTTTGGCTCGATAAAAATCTGCCTTTCCAGATCAGATTTTATCATTTGGGTTTTCTGTATGACGTTCCTGTGAGGATCAACTTGGTAACATCCAAGGGCATAAAGGAGTTTCGCTACGATCCCGACCTTTTTGATTACGGCAAGAATTCCCTACCAGTTGAAACTTATAAAAATATAGGGTTTGCGGGTTTTAGGATTCATTACCCACTAAATAGGCCTGATTATCATGATGAATTAATTTCGTTTCTTGGGGCAAGCTATTTCAGGGCCTTGGGGAAAAATCAGCGCTACGGAATATCGGCGAGAGGGCTTGCCATAGATACGGCACTTCCGACGGGGGAGGAATTTCCATATTTTAGAGATTTTTGGATTGTAGAACCCAAAAAAAGATCGAATCATATTACAATTTATGCCTTGCTCGATAGCACAAGCTTAACAGGTGTTTATAAGTTTTTCGTACAGCCGGGCGAAAAGACCACAGTTGACGTAAAAGCATCAATATTTCGAAGGAAAAATGTAGAAAAACTTGGCATGGCTCCACTCACGAGTATGTTTTACTATGGTGAAAATACGATTAATCGACCAGATGATTATCGCCCTGAAGTACATGATTCAGACGGGCTGTTAATTGCCTATGAGGCCGATAAATGGGAATGGCGGCCTTTGCTCAATCCTTCGCGCTTAAACGTCTCGAACTTTCCGGCAAACGATGTCTATGGATTCGGATTACTTCAACGTGACACGGAGTTTTGTAATTATCAAGACCTGGAAGCGCGATATGACTTGAGGCCCAGTGTGTGGATTGCTCCCAGAGAACGTTGGGGGAAGGGCCGTGTGGAATTGATAGAGATACCCAGCACATGGGAGACTATAGATAATATCGCCGCGTTTTGGGTCCCTGAAGAGTTGCCTCAAATAGGTGAACCCGTCAACATTTCCTACAGGATGAGCTGGCATTTGCCGAAGGGTTCTCCTCACGGGATGGGTTATGTGGTCTCTACGCGTACCGGCAAGGGAAAAGACGACAACACAAGGCTGTTTGTGATCGACTTCCAAGGCAAAACTATTGAAGCCATTCCGGCCGATACGGGATTAACGGCTGTTGTTACAGTGTCGGAAGGTGCTGAACTTGTAGAAAAGACTTTAATGAAAAACGAAGTCACCGAAGGTTGGAGGCTGGCTTTTCAGGTCCGAGTCAAGGGAGGAAGTACCATAGAACAACTCCAACCCGACAAACGACCCAAAATCAAGATCCAAGCTTTTCTAAAGAAAGGAGATAACCTACCGGACATTTTAACGGAGACGTGGAGCTATCAATGGCAACTATAACAAGAGAATTGGAAAAACGCATTTTAAACTATATGTGGTTTTTGGGCATAATACCGGTTTGCTCTTTGAAACTTGCGCTAGAGGTCTTGGGCAAGCTATCTTCATCGCTCAAAAATTCATTCGCTAATTATTTTGATATCGTGATAGTCAATTTGCGCTCGCGCCTTTTAAAAGATAATGATTTGTTGGTTAGCCACAGGTGGCCAAGCTTAAATGAACAAATCATGCCGTTGTTGTTAAACGATGAATGCGGGGGAATTAATTCCAGTCCGCCGATTAACAGATCTTCCATGATCCCCAAGGGTTTTATGGTGAGTTTTTCGAATTTGTTCGATCTTCCCACGGGTGGGGCTTTTTTATGGGAGGAAATAGCAAAAAACAGGCGCACTCTGCTTGCAGCTCTTGTGATCACATCTACATTTGTGGCCACTTACTTCATGAATCAGATATTAAATTTTAGAGGCATGACCTTTTTAGGCTATTTAATGATATTTACCTTTGCGATACTTTTTGCCTGGCTGTCCATTGGTTTTTGGACGGCTCTGGCCGGGTTTATAACAATGCTCAGAGGTTTTGATCGTTATGCACCAAAGGCTACATCGCGAGATATAGAAGAGAACACGCGCATTGCCCTTGTGTTTCCCGTCTACAACGAAGATATTAATCGCGTTTTTGCAGGAATTGAGGCGACCTATCGTTCATTGGAGAAAACGGGAAAGCTTAAACATTACGACTTTTACATATTGAGCGATAGCAATGATCCTGATGCTTGTGTTTGCGAAGAACTGGCATGGGCCGAATGGCGTGAACGGCTTAATGCCATCGGCAATCTATTTTACCGAAGAAGAACGAGGAACGTAAAGAAAAAAAGCGGAAATATAGCGGATTTTTGCCGAAGATGGGGAAAAAATTATAAGTATATGATAGTCTTCGATGCCGATAGCGTGATGAGCGGGGATCTTATGGTAGAAATGACTTCCATCATGGAGTCTAATCCCAGGGTCGGAATTTTACAGAGCGCACCAAAGGCGGTGGGTAGGCGTTCTCTTTACGGCCGCATCCAGCAGTTTGCCAGTTATCTCTATGGTCCTATATTTGCGGCAGGTCTTAGCTTTTGGCAATTAGGAGATGCACAATATTGGGGGCATAACGCAATTATTCGAGTAGAACCCTTCATGAAAAACTGCGCGCTTCCGAGATTGCCGGGGGATCCTCCTTTTGGAGGTGAAATTTTAAGCCACGATTTCGTGGAGGCAGCTTTAATGAGGAGGGCCGGCTATGAAGTGTGGCTTTCATACGATTTGGAAGGAAGCTTTGAAGAAACTCCCCCCAACCTTTTGGAGGAATTATCGAGAGATCGTCGCTGGTGCCAGGGAAACTTACAACATCTCAGGCTTTTTCTCCTTAAGGGTATCATCCCTGCACATCGTTTCCTCTTTTTAAATGGAGTCATGATATACGGATCAGGGTTATTGTGGTTTTGCTTTATATTAATGAGTTCACTTCAGGCAATGCTGGAGGTTTGGATTGAACCGGTTTATTTCCCGCGAGAATACGCTCTGTTCCCTGAGTGGCCCGTATGGTATCCTAAGTGGGCGCTAACTCTTTTTGTAGTTGTTATGATACTGCTCTTCCTCCCAAAGGTATTTGGACTATGTCTTGTAATTTTCAAAAAGCAATCTCATTTCTTTGGCGGCACGTCAAAGCTCATAATGACCGTATTTTTGGAGATAGTATTTTCTATTCTTTTTGCTCCAATCAAGATGTTATTTCACAGCAAGTTTCTTTTCTTTGCGCTCCTGGGAAAAACCGTAGGTTGGGGACCTCAAGAAAGGTCCGATGTCGGTTTAAGTTGGAGAGAGGCCCTTAGATTTCATTGGAGCGGCACGCTGACTGGGCTTATTTGGGGCTCTATTGTATGGATAGTCAATCCAACGTTTTGTATGTGGATTTCTCCAATTTTAATTTCCTTTATCTTGTCAATTTTCCTTACTGTCTGGACGAGTCGCCCTACAGCAGGAGAAACCTTTAAAGGGTGGGGATTATTTCTTACCCCTCAAGAGACAAATCCTTCATTGGAAATAAGGATTCTGGAGGAAGTTCTTTACGATCCTCCAATACTATCTGACAAAGGATTATGCGCGGCTTTATTCGATCCTTGGGTTAACGCCCTTCACAGAGGACTTATGCGCAAAAAACGCAGTATATCGCGTGACGTTAAGGCAGAGATCGAAACCAAGGTTCTTGGAGGAGATCACGAAAGTCTCACGAAGGACGAGGCTATGAAGCTTTTACGCTCCCCTGCCCTCCTCTTTGAACTTCACAAAAGGATATGGGAAAGCCCTAAAGACGTATTCGACAAGTGGGAAACTTATCTTAACATCCTTAATCAGCCGCTTTAATTTACTTAAATATTTGTTTTCTTTAAAAATATCAGCATTATGGCTAGCCAATGTAGGATTTAATGCTAAAATGGTAAGTCAGGTTGTATGTACACAAATGTCAAAAACTGACTGGATCTGCTTTGCTGATATGAAAAACGTACAGCCGAAGAGCCAAAGCTTTTATATAAACTTTTGATAGATATGTTGCAATGTTGTAAGTCCTTTTAGGACATGAAGTTGACGAGGAGGCAATAGTGTATGCGTTTTGTTCTTTATAATATCCGCTATGCTACTGGTACAGGGTGGGATTACCACGTCCCCTTTCCCTTTTGGGGATGTTTTAGAAAAACGGAAAGGAATTTTCGGGATATTTCCAGCTTTTTGACTAAGCTAAACCCTGATATTGTCGGTTTGGTCGAATCTGACGGGGGTTCTTACAGGCAAAATGGCAAAAGTCAACCCAAAGAGATGGCTTCGCAAATAGGAGGAGTGCCTATATTTAGCTGTAAATATCCCCCGGAATCATTTATGACTAGGGCACCTGTGCTAAAGGCTCAGGGAAATGCCGTTGTTACCAGGATACCGCCACTCGATTGCGACGTTCACTATCTAAGTCATGGCCTTAAAAGGGCTTTTCTTGAGGTAGAATACAAGGACTTTGTGCTTTATTTGGTTCATTTGTCCTTGAGGCGAAAAACCCGCGCAAAGCAGCTGGAAGAATTAAGCAGAAATTGTCTTGCAGTTAAGAAGCCATTGATTTTGGCCGGGGATTATAATACATTTGGCGGTGCAAAAGAGCTGGCTCCACTTGTAAAAAGGGTTGGGCTCAAAAACGCGAACCCGGATTGCATGCCCACCTATCCTAGTTCATCGCCAAGAAAGTTACTCGATTTTGTCCTTCATAGTCCTGAGATAAAGGTCACCAACCTTATCATTCCAAAAGTGACGTTTTCTGACCATTTGCCAATAGTGTGTGACTTTTCGCTCTAGGGTTAACAAATACTTTTTGAGGTAGTAGAGCATGAGTGATATCTCTGCGTTATTCTTGTGGTTGTATAACATTTCGTCTTTTTGTATCCGCATCGGGATGCTTTGCTACGTCCCCTTGAAACATGAACCACCGACGGCTGTTGCTTGGCTTTTGGCAATAAATATATGGCCATGGGGTGGTCTGATTCTTTATTCGCTAATTGGCTCCACTGGACTTCCCAGGGAGCGGTTAAGACGGCGATCGAAGCTTTTATCGGAACTGGGCAGTGTACTCCATGACTTGAGAGTTCATGTATTAAGCGAAGTTAACAATCCTGCCTTGAAGGAAGATCAAACGAGGATCAGCTACATGGCTTATAAAATGGTGGACATGAACCCCGTGGCAGGCAATACAGTGGAATTATTAAGTGATTTTGCAGAATATCTGGATCGCTTGTGCCATGATATCGATAACGCCGAAAGGTACGTCAATCTTCTTTACTATATATTTGCATACGACGATTTAACGAAGAAACTTTTTGATTCCCTGGAAAGGGCCGCCAAGCGAGGGGTTAAATGCCACCTGCTCGTAGATTCCGTGGGTTCAAAAAAGTTTTTGAGACGACACGCTTATTTATTGCGAGGCAGCGGCATTAAAGTTGTTGAAGTTCTGCCCATCAGGTTGCTCAGGCGAACGACCTTCACTGCACGCTATGACATCAGAAACCACAGGAAGATAGCCGTCATCGATGGGCAAGTTGCATACACAGGTTCCCATAATATCATTGAACCTTCCTATAACATGAAAGCCAAAGGAAGACTTTGGCGCGATCTTTCGGTCAGGTTGACGGGCCCCGTTGTAATCCAACTTTTAGCTGTTTTTTACGAGGATTGGTACGTCGAGACTCACGAAGAGATACCTTTTAATGAATTGTTGTATTTTCTTCCGCACCTCAAAACTGGAGGAAGTGCCGTATTGCAGACAGTCCCAAGTGGACCATCGATGCAATTACAAAATTACCAGCGATTGGTTGTTTCTGCTTTGCTGAGCGCTAAAAAAACCGCAACTATCACTACTCCATATTTTATTCCCGACAGCCAGACGATGCACGCCATTGAAACGGCACGCATCATGGACGTTGATGTCAACCTCGTTGTCCCAGAAAGGGCGGACAAAGCCATAGTTGGCGGAGTCGCAAGAGCATATTTTACCCCTCTTTTGAATATGGGAGTCAACATATACCTCTATAAGGGCGATATACTTCACGCTAAGACCGTTACGATCGATGACAGATTGGCGTTTCTGGGAACCAGTAACTTTGACATTCGCTCCTTTGCTTTGGATTTTGAAGTTGACTTGATATTTTACAGCGAAAGTGAAGTCTCACACGTACTCGAAACCCAGGAAATGTATATAGCAAATTCAAGGATCTTGCATCGAAGCGATTGGGAAAAAAGACCTGCTGTTGAACACGTAGTATATGGCATTACCAAGCTATTTAGTCCCTTGTTCTAACAATGGAGGGTGTATGACACCTTGACTGAGGCAAGTTTCAAAAGAACCGTACTTTTTGTTGCCGCAGCGGCTTCGTTTCTGGGTCCTTTCATGATATCGACTGTAAACATAGCGCTTCCTGCCATCGGCCAATATTTTGGAGCAGACGCTGTGACGCTTGGATGGGTAGCCACATCATATATGTTGGCTACGGTTGTTGCTTTGGTTCCTGTCGGCAAAGCAGCGGATATTGCGGGCAGGAGGAAAGTATTTGCCCTGGGTGCTGCCATAGTGGCTTTATTTAACATTCTAGTCCTCTTTTCCATTAATTTATCCTTTCTTATAATTTGTCGCGTATTTCAGGGAATAGGAGGAGCTATGATCGTAACGACATCCGTGGCTATACTTGCCTCTGTTTTTCCGCCTGGGGAAAGAGGAAAGGCCATGGGGATAAATACTGCTGCGACCTACTTGGGATTATCTTCAGGACCCTTTTTTGGCGGCATTTTAGTCCAAAACTTTGGATGGAAAAGCATCTTTGTCACCGCTGGCGCATTAGGGTTGTTTGTTTTATACACGATACTTCGGCACATAAAGACGGAATGGGTTGCCTCTAAGGAAAAGCCCTTCGATATTTTAGGAAGCTTTTTGTATGTAATCTTCCTGCTCTCGTTCATGTACGGCGTCTTTCTTATTCCTCAGATAAAAAGCTTGTATTTTATTTTAACCGGCATAGCGCTTTCGATCGTCTTTTTTAGGTACCAATGGGTCGCATCCAATCCAGTATTTAACGTTAGGCTCTTCGTCGATAATCGAAGCTTTGCCTTCTCAAATATGGCTGCCCTCATAAACTACGCTGCAACTGCCTCGGTAGCCTTTTTATTGAGCCTTTATCTTCAATATGTAAAAAATATGTCACCACAATCAGCGGGTCTTATCTTAGTGATACAGCCAGCCATTCAAGCTGTCTTTTCCCCTTATGCAGGGCGTATGTCCGACAAAATAGAGCCAAGATTTATAGCTTCTGCGGGAATGGCGCTTACAGCTTTAGGTTTATTTTTATTGGCAATATTAAAGATAGATACATCAATGTCTTATTTAGCTATGGCATTATGTTGCCTCGGGTTTGGCTTTGCTCTCTTTTCTTCTCCCAACGTGAACGCCATAATGAGCTCTGTCTCGAACGAGTACTACGGTATTGCATCCAGCTCTTTGGCAACAATGCGGCTACTTGGTCAAACGATGAGCTTAGCCCTGGCTACCGCCATATTTTCCATAATGCTAGGCAAAGAGGAGGTAAGTACGGCAAATATTGGGATTTTTTTAAAAAGCGTTAATCTGTCTTTTGTAATTTCAACTATCACTTGTATCATTGGAATTTATTTTTCTTATGCCAGGGGAGAAATTCTCAGCCATAAAGCAAGTAATAACTCCGATTGATATTTTAGAACCAAGATTGTTGAATGACCTTCTCTGCAAACATAATAACTAGCCTTGCAATGCATGAGTAAATGCAAGGCTAGTTATTATAAACTTATTGTGCTATTATATCACTATGTAAGTATACTTGAAGCTTATGCTGTTTTTTTAGCCCCACGCCTTTTTTTCGCTAGCCTGCAAACCTTCGTATAGCGCAGAGACGGTCTTTTGCTTAAAGGTTATTGCCTCCATCAGCTTGTTTTTAATGCTTTCGTCCTCGATCATGTGCCATGTGCCGGCCAAATCGCTCATGGAGTCAAGTTCGCCAATCAGCGCTTCCCTTATCAGTTCTGCCATCTCTAAAGGGTCATTTGTGTGGGAATGGACGTGTTCTCCTTCTGGCATTACAACTTTACACATATATACTCTCCCCTTCGTCGTGATCTTTTGTGCTCATTAATGTTATCATCTTAGTGATAACAGTCAAGCGGGAGGCAACTTTGCTCACAAACCAAAGAGGAGGGATGTTGTATGGCAGATTGGGAAAGTTTCAGAAAAAACCATTACGAGCTTTTGGGCAACGCTATTGTTAAAAACTTGGATAAAAAGGGCTACAGTGCCGAATACGTGGCAACTGCGGAAGGTGCAAAAAGAAAGATAATTGACCTCATACCTGAAAGGGCCAGCGTTGGGGTCCCCGGGAGCGTAACATTAAGGGAACTCGGGTTGCTCGAAGCGCTCGAAAAAAGAGGCAACAAGATAGTTCATCACTGGGATCCAAGCTTGGTTGGCGAAGAACGCATAAGAAGACTACAAGAGGAATTATCATGCGACGTTTTCTTAACGAGCGCGAATGCCCTGACCATAGACGGGACCATCGTTAACATTGACGGCACCGGCAATAGAGTGGCCGGCATGGCTTGGACCTCGGGAAAAATCATTTACGTCATTGGAATAAACAAAGTCTGCGCTGGGGGGCTTGAAGCGGCAATAGCTCGCGTAAAAAACTTCGCAACGCCTCCTAATGCAATGCGCCTGAACATCAAAACACCTTGTGCATCCCTGGGTTATTGTGTAGATTGCGATGTACCGGAACGAGTTTGTAGGGCAATGTTGATCTTAGAGCGAGCGCCATCGGGCAGAGACTGTCATGTCATTTTAGTGGGTGAGATCGTCGGGTTCTAAAGCTTCTGAAAATGACTTATATTTTATTAACTGGGTCATTGCTTTGGTCTTGCTATTTACAAAGATACAATGACCCAGTTATGTGTTTTAAACAGTCATGATACATTTAAAAGCTGCTTGTCAATTTGAGAGAGATCTAGAACAACTAAAACATCGTAAACAGCGTGAGTCA
>FZPS01000013.1_pt382 | contig 10282 bp, 7 predicted proteins | sample 1817821 | NCBI WGS metagenome assembly FZPS01 (sample SAMEA104158645, study PRJEB21678) | metagenome | place: Germany | collected 2015-04-21 | reverse complement strand
GTATTTGAAAGATACATTTTTATACACAACAGATTCTTTGAATGTGTCTAAAGGTACGGTTCCTTCCTTCTCTTGTTGATGTCCCGGCACATCTATCAATTGAAATATGCGGTCAGCAGATACCATGCCTTTGCGTACCAGCGCATACGCCTTTGAAATGGATTTGGCCGGTTCTAAAACACGCCAATAAAAACCTATATAGACTATGAAAGCAGGCCAGCCCATACCCAGTTTTCCTTGTACTTGCAACCATCCTCCATAAAAAAGGATTCCGGCTGCAATGGTTATTCCCAGAAACTCACTCAATGGAGAAGCCAGCTCCTGTTTGTTGAGTATTTTTTTTGTTTCTCTCCTATGGACTTCATTTACCCTGTCAAACCTGGCGTTTACATACCCTCGAGCGTTGAATGCCTTAATAATGCGGACACCATGTACGGCCTCTTCAAAATGGCTGAGCAACCTACCTAACAACCTTTGTGACACTTCAGCTCCCGAACGCAAAGCCCTTGTTATTCTTCCAATACAGAACACAGATATAGGTAAGGTCAACAAAGCTACAAGCGTAAGACGCGGGCTCATATAAAACAACACTGTGAGAAATCCCACAACCAATAACGGGTCTCTGAATAAAATGTGAAAAGTACCTACCACAGAATATTGTACTTCATTCAAATCGCTTGACGCAACTGATAATATATCTCCTTTTCTACGGCTGCTAAAATACCCGGGAGGCATCCGGGTAATTTCTGAAAAAACATGGTTTCTTAAGTTTCTAACCAAGTTTGTTTGTACATGTACTAAAATCCTCCGTGTCATATACAACATCAGATTAGACAGCAAAGAGGCCAAGATGAGACATACAGACACGTACAACAACGCCATCAAAATACCTTCGTCTAGTTTAATGCGTACTAAATAATACGTAAACAACTGCACAATATAGGTAAGTGAGAATGCACGTTCGGGAAAGACCGGTACAGCATCTAAAGTATGAGGTTCAAACAAAACTGTTAAAAGCGGAGCAATCAATGCGTAATTGGCTATACCAAACAATACTCCTAGCAGAGAAAGCAGTACATAGACAATTCCGTACGTTCCATACGGCTTGCCATAAGCCAATATCCGCAGAAAAGGTTTCATGAATCTTCAACTTCTTCAAAATCCACGTACTCTCCTACTTGTTTGCCAATAATCTTTTCCTTTGACGGCTTCTTATGCACCCTGTTTGTCGAGTTTTTATGCTTTTTAAACATCTTGTTTATTCGCATGGAAAGCAATATGGGAGCCAGGCGCATAATAAAATAAACAACCAGAAGCGAAAACAATATGATAAGAATGTTCATTTTTTCATTGCAATTGTAATGTTATAGGTTTCCCTTCAATAGTTGTGCCGTGCAGCTCATATTCTTCTACAATGTTCACTTCAACACGCGGATCAAGACAATCTTTGTAAGAAGCCACAGCACAAACCTGCCCCGTTACAGACAAAATCAACGTTTGGCTGTCTGTGTAAACAACCCAATACCCTTTTCTTCCCCCCGATACGTATTTAGGCTCTCCTGTAAGGAATCCGGGAAGCGTCAATGCTTCCCACTCCGCCAACGGCAAGCCTTGTTTGTTGTAACATCCCAACTTGTTGTCTTGATGAACTAACAAAAAGACATACTCCTTGTTTCTTTTCACATCAAATACATACGGTCCATACAAGATGCTTGTTGGATATACTCTTGGATAAGGATTTACGTTACGTCCCAAGCGATCAATCAGGTACATCCTGTTGCCTATGGCAAACAGCATCTGCAATTTGTTGTTTTTTAGAAAATCAATCTGCACTACTTTATCTTGCACAGGTCCTTCCATAGTTTTTTCCCACAACACTTTGCCTGTGTAATCTCTAAGAATGAGTCTGCATTCCGGCCAGGGAGATTGGAACAGTTCGTTCTCTTTACCGGTATAGTGATTTAACACCTTATAAGGAGGTTTCTCCTTAACCAAAGAGTCTTGTTTTGGTACAGATCGCAACCTCAGTTCACGACGCCGTGGTACAAGCGGAGACACTTCCAAAGAATCTCCATAAACAGCCATGTGTGCATACATCCTATCCTCCAAGGACGAAAATTGAAGAAATGCATATTGAGCATTATATTTTCTTACCGCATCCATATGCTTCACATACCTTTTATCCAAAAGCGGCAAAATAGGATCCGCACCGGAGGACAATTGCAAAAACAACGTCAAACCGGACGTGTTCATGACTCCTTTAAAAGTTTTTGTCTGTTGTATGGCATCTGATAGTGAATGTGAATTTCCTAATTGATTGCGTCGCAGAAGATCGGCAAGCAAGTCCTTATCCCCCATAAGAATGAAAGATCCTTGATAACAATAATGAGAGTCAGGACACAAGTCAAATACAGTTCCAAAAACTTCGGATAACACATTGGGAAGCGGGTTTTCCATCACTTTGTTTTCCTCTTGTATGTTTAATAATGCAAACTGAATTTTTGCTTGCTGTATGTATCTTGAGTGAATAATGGAAACCCAATGATAACTACCTCTAAAAGGAACGCACGCCAAGGATACTTCTGTAGGATACAACAAATCAAACCATTCTACCTTCTCTTTGTCGGGTCTTACTTTGTTGCTTTTCCTAAACTCTCTGTAGGTAGCCATAGATTGAACAAACAACGAAACGTCAGATACTGCTATAGACAGTCCCGCCAATGTTGTTGCCGGAAGCACCTCTTGTGCCATCCATTTTTGCGGTTGCTGCTCCCGCATGATAGAGAAAAATTGTTCTCCTCCGGAATGTACCCAGGTGTATCCGTCTGCCTGCAATTGATTGTCAGAGATAAAACCGTCCAAAACAGTCCATTGTCCTGAAGTTCTCAGAAAGGCTGCATACTTCTGCATAGGCCTTCCTAAATAAGCAGCTACCAAAGCGGGCAATTTGTCATGAGGGATAAAAATACGGATAGGCTTGGAAACAGGAGTCTGTTCCACCAACTGTGCAAACGTTTTGTTTTCCATCACAGAACTCTTCCTGTCAATGTGCCTTAATGAAGATTCCAACACTACTTGTGACCCGGAAGCTACCAATAAACCGTCTGACAGAGAGACGTATACCACATCAACCTCTTCTTTATTGTGCAGACTAAATATGGTTTGCCCGTTGTAAGAACGTGTCTTGTAGGATATTCCTGCAACAGAAAGAAATTCTGCCCACCATCTTCCATCAAGCACCTCTGCTACAGACAAACAAAAAAGCAAATCCAACGTGTTTTTTTCAGAAGGATGCAAAGAGCAAAGTGCCTCTGCTTTCTGCATCATAGGATATTGCGTCCCAAAAAAAGACGCCAAATGGTTCCAAAAACTACGCAAGCCATTTCCCGGATCAAAGACATCTTGTAAGTATCCCCCCGGAACCAACACATCTGAAGTAAGTGTTTCAAGTCTGCTAAAGTGTTGTATCATAACAGCGTCCATTGGAACAGCCTTGTACGTATTGTTATGAACAACAGGATTGGAAGGAGTACGGAACAGCACTATAAAACCATACACTGCTGCACCCAACATCAATACAGATAGAAGTGTCAAAAATAAGACAGTACGTTTACGCATAAGTAACAAAGATAAAACTTCAGTTGGCAACCTCAACTAAAAACTTGATTCTGACAAGACGAATTTCTTCTTCCGAGTAATCTACCCCCAATTCATCTTGCGCTTCTTCAATGGAGTCTGAAGTAGCATCGTAACGGAAATAATCAAAAATGTCATCCAACTTGTCATCGTCAATACTTTGTCGCAGATAATAATCAATATTTAATCTTGTACCGGAATTGACTATAGCTTCTATTTCTCCAAGCAATTCCTCCATAGTCATCCCCTTGGCTTCTGCTATATCTTCAAAATCAAGTTTTCTGTCTACACTTTGAATAATATACAATTTGTTGGCAGACCTTTTTGGAGTGGATTTCACCACTATGTCTTCCGGTCTTATAATATCGTTCTCTTCAACATATTTTTTTATCAATTCCAAAAAAGGCGCTCCGTATTTATTTGCCTTTCCTTCTCCCACTCCTTGGCACTTTGTGAGTTCCTCTATAGTAATAGGATAAATAATGGACATGTCTTCCAGGCTGACATCTTGAAAAATCACATAAGGCGCCAACTGCAACTTATGAGCCCTTGATTTTCTTAGATCCTTCAACATGGCCAACAACGTTTCGTCTCCGCCTCCGCCGGATGCTTTAGGACCGTAGTCGCTGTCGTCGTCGTCTGCCTCCTCAATTTCTCTATCCTCATGCAACATCAATTTTTGAGGATTCTCAAGGAAATTTTTTCCTTGAGAAGTTACAGACAATATGCCATATTGCTCAATGTCTTTTTCCAAAAATTGCAACAATACTCCTTGATTGATGATGGCACTCCAAAAAGAAACAGATTTGTCTTTTCCCAACCCAAAAACTTCTAATTCATGGTGGTTGTATGACTTAATCATAGCATTGGATACTCCTGCAACAACAGAAGCTATATGCTCTGTATTAAATTGCTCCAACGACTCCAGCACAGCTTCCAACACCAGGCACATTTCTTCTTGGCCGTCAAACTGTTTTTTAGGATGCAGGCAATTATCACAATTGTGGCAGTTGTCTTGTTTGTATATTTCTCCAAAGTAGTTCAATAAGATTTTCCGACGGCAAACATTTGTTTCTGCATACGCTACTGTTTCCATCAATAGCAATTTGCTGATTTCTTGTTCTGCAATAGGTTTGCCTTGCTTGAACTTCTCCAATTTTAATATGTCTTTGTAGCTATAAAAAGCTATGCACTGTCCCTCTCCTCCGTCACGCCCGGCTCTTCCCGTTTCCTGATAATACCCTTCCAAAGACTTAGGAATGTCATAATGAATCACATAGCGGACATCCGGCTTGTCAATTCCCATGCCAAAAGCGATTGTGGCAACAATCACATCTGCATCTTCCATCAAAAAAAGGTCTTGATTTTTTGTGCGAGTGGCCGCATCCATTCCTGCATGGTACGGAAGTGCTCTTATATCGTTCACTTGTAACAACGTGGCAATTTCTTCTACTTTCTTACGACTCAAACAATATATGATTCCGCTTTTGCCTTTGTTTTGTTTTATAAATTTTATCAACTCCTTATTGATGCCCACTTTAGGTCTTATTTCATAATACAGGTTGGGTCTGTTGAAAGAAGTTTTGAATACCCTGGCTTTAGTCATAGCCAAGTTTTTCTGAATGTCTTGCTGCACTTTAGGTGTAGCTGTGGCCGTCAACGCTATGACAGGAGCTTTCCCAATGGTTGTAATTTGTTCTCTTATACGGCGGTATTCCGGTCTGAAATCATGACCCCATTCAGAAATGCAATGGGCCTCGTCTATGGCATAAAAAGAAATGTTCAGCCTTCTTAACAATTGAATGTTTTCAGCTTTTGTAAGTGATTCCGGTGCTACATAAAGCAACTTCGTTTTTCCGGTCAACAGGGCCTGCTTCACTTCTTCAAGTTGCGTTTTAGTCAGCGAAGAATTTAAGAAATGTGCAACACCTGTATTTCCTTCAGTAAACCCACGAATAGCATCCACCTGATTCTTCATAAGAGCAATCAAAGGAGAGATGACAATAGCCGTTCCCGGCATGAGTAGAGCCGGCAACTGGTAACATAAAGATTTTCCTCCTCCGGTGGGCATAAGTACAAAGGCATCACCACCTTGCATGACATGAGAAATAACCTCTTCTTGCTGACCTTTAAAAGAATCAAAACCAAAATGTCTTTTCAGCTGAAAATGTAATTCAGATGAAGTATGCATATTTTACTACCTTTGTCTACTAAGTTAGACGTTTGTTTTGTTCTTTCAAAATATAATGAACATCCCATGGGAAGACATACAAAAGACCGCTTTTGAAGTAATTGAAAAAGAACAACATGCTCTTGACACATTACGGAAGTCGATAGATGCTTCTTTCTACGAAGTGGTCAAATCTTTTTATACGTCTAAAGGCCGTATAGTCATAACGGGTATTGGGAAAAGCGCCTTGGTGGGACAAAAGATGGCTGCTACTTTTAATTCTACGGGCACTCCTGCGCTATTTATGCATGCTGCAGATGCGCTTCACGGTGACGTGGGCATGGTTGGTCCGGAAGACATCGTACTGTGTCTTTCAAAAAGTGGAGAAACAGAAGAGTTCAAAGTATTGGCGCCTTTGATAAAACAAGCAGGAAACCTTTTGATTGCCATGGTTGCCAACAAACATTCTTACTTGGCCCGATGTGCAGATTTTACATTGGTAACGGTCATACCCCATGAAGCCTGCTCCAACAACCTGATACCTACATCCAGTAGCACGGCTCAAATGGTCCTTGGAGACGTTCTGGCTATTTGTCTCCTTAAGTTACGCGGATTTACTCCGGAAGATTTTGCACGGTTTCATCCGGGCGGCACACTTGGAAAAAGGATGTACCTGAAAGTATCAGACATTATGAACCACCAATTGCGCCCTGTTGTTCATCCAAAATCGGGTGTAAAAGATACACTCATGATCATTTCTGAAAACAGACTGGGAGCCACTGCCGTATTGGATGAAAAAGACACATTGTGTGGCATCATAACAGACGGTGACGTGCGAAGGATGTTGGAAAAGAACAGCAATCCCTACGATCTTTCAGCAGCAGATATGATGACTCGTTCACCAAAAACCATTCTTTACGACAAGACTGCCATCCATGCTTACAACATTATGCAATCACACAAAATCACCCAACTGATAGTCCTTAAAGATAAAATATACGTGGGCATGGTGCATATTCACGATATCATAAGAGAAGGAATTGTATGAAAACGTTCGATCCCAATTTACCGGGAGTGGCAACAGGAGGTTATTTTGCCCTTCCTTTTACTAAAGAAGAAGCCCACACAGTTCTCCTTTCCGTACCCTGGGATGTGACTACATCGTATAGGCCGGGAACACATTTAGGACCCCAAGCCATTATAGACGCTTCTACCCAAGTAGATCTTTTCAACATACGCGTACCGCAAGCCTGGAATATTCCTATAGCCACAGAGCCGATTCATGAGGAACTACCCATACTCAACCGCAGTGCCAGAAAGATGGCAGAGCAAATCATTGCAAGTTGGGAGGAAGGAAAAGATCCGCGCAACAATGGGCTTTCAGAGGTACTAGATCAAGTCAATCAAGCGTGCGCGCGTATGAATCGTATTGTGTACCTACAAAGTTCAGCGCTGTTGCGTCAGGGAAAATTTGTAGGTTTGGTGGGAGGAGAACACTCCGTCCCATTAGGCTACCTGCAGGCTCTGGGAGAATATTATGACTCTTTTGGCATTCTACATATAGATGCCCATGCAGACCTTAGAGAAGCTTATGAAGGATTTACCTTTTCACACGCTTCCATCATGTACAATGTACTAAAAACCGTTCCTTCTGTTTCTGCAATTACGCAAGTGGCTGTTAGGGATTTTTGTCAAGAAGAACACGATCTCATACAAAACAGCGACCGCATTTCTTTCTTTTCAGATGAATCCTTACAAGAGGGCCTTTTTGAAGGTCTTACTTGGAGGGAACAATGCCATAGAATTATGGAAAGCCTCCCCGATCATGTATATATCAGTTTAGATATAGATGGACTCTCTCCCGATTTATGTCCCAATACAGGCACCCCGGTTCCCGGTGGACTTACTTTCCAACAAGTAGACTATCTGCTATACCTTTTAGCCGCTTCCAACCGCAAAATCATAGGCTTTGACCTATGTGAAGTAGCCCCGGGAGAAAACGATCCTTGGGATGCCATAGTTGGAGCCAGACTCTTGCATAAAATATGCTGCTATACATATGTGAATAACAAGAAATAAACCGTACATTTGTGGTTTGCAACTTTGTTATTCAACATCAATAATTATAATTTACAATGAGAACTTTAAAATTTTTGACCATGGCTCTTCTGAGTGGATTGTTGGTCCTATCCTGTGACAGCACATCTACAAAGAAAAGCAATGATTTCTCAAAAGGTGCCGTAGATTCCGTAAGCAAATATATTGGCTACTCTTTGGCTTCTATGGTAAAACAATCAGATTTTGGAGCATTGAACCATCGCGTTGTCATGAAAGCCTATAAAGAAATGATGGCACGTACAGAAGATCCTACCCAGGATGAAATGATGGAATGGAACAATGAAATCACTTCTTACATGCAAAAAAAGAGCATGATGGAAGGAGAACGCAACTTGGAAGAAGGTATGGCCTTTCTTGAAGAAAACAAAGACAGAGAAGGCGTTATCACCTTACCTAGCGGATTGCAATACAAAGTCATAAGAGAAGGTAGCGACGTACGGGCAAAAGAAACAGATACCGTTGAAGTACATTACGTAGGAACGCTTATTGACGGAACAGAATTTGATTCTTCTTATAGCCGTAACGAACCGGCCAAATTCCCCTTGAACCGCGTGATTCCGGCGTGGACAGAAGGTATGCAATTGGTAGGAGAAGGAGGCAAAATCATACTGTACGTTCCCTCAAATTTGGGTTATGGAGAAAACGGAGCGGGAGGAATCATTGGCCCCAACAGCACACTCATTTTCGAGGTGGAAGTAAACAAAATTTTCCCTGTAGTCGAATAACTACATTTCAGGATTGGACCTCAAAAGCGGATGATCTTTGGGCGTGGAAACGTCTCTCCAATACGTCATCTGACGTTTGGCATATCTGCGGGTATTTCTACGGATCAAATCAATGGCTTGTTCCAAAGAAATCTTTCCTTCAAAACAATCAAACAACTCTCTGTACCCCACCGTTTGGAGTGCAGGGAGTTTTTTATGCACGTGCAAAGAACGTGCTTCTTCCACCAAGCCTTCTTGCACCATGACATCTACCCTGCTGTTTATCCGCCTATAAAGTTCATCCCTTGGTTTTGTCATTACCAAATGCTCTATTTCAAAAGGTCTTTTTCGTGGCGTGTTGCTCAAAAAGGAATGGTACGGCTTTCCGGACAGTATACATACTTCCACGGCTCTCATTACTCTTCTCTTATTTGCCAAATCTATCTTTTCATACGTAACGGGATCCAATTCTTTCAGTCGCATACGCAATTCTTCCAATCCCACAGGATCTTCTGCTTGTAAAGCCAACTTCTTTCTTAAGGCTGCGTCAGGTGAAGGCAACGGATCAAATCCTCTAACAAAAGCATCTGCATACAACCCGGACCCTCCTGCCATCAAAAGGTACTCATAAGACGGAGCCAAACGCATGACCAACTCCCACGCTTCTCTCTCATAGTCACCTGCCGAATACGATTGATGAATGGTATGAGAGGCAACAAAATAATGTTTTATGGAAACCAAATACTCCTGTGAAGGACGAGCTACCCCAATATTCAATTCCTTATAAATCTGCCGGCTGTCACAATTGATTACCGGCGTTTTAAGCAACTTTGCAATAGCTAGTGCTTGTTCTGTTTTCCCTACTCCTGTGGGACCCGTCAACAAGATAATTTTTGTAGCCATTCCACTGTATTTAAACCATCTGCAAAATCTGTAAACAAAGGCCTTTGCGTAGACCCAAAAGGTACCTCGGCAGTACCGGCCACACATTGAATCACCTGCTGCCGCTGCTCAACAAAGTGCTGAGCCTGTGCAAAATTATCATACGTAAGGTAATGCAATACGCCCATGGGAGGCAACAAGTCTGCTTCTTCTTTCAAAACAAAAAAAGCTTTTAAAGCCGAGTCTGTCTCTTGACTCGACAGGCCTTCCATAGCCTGACAGGCCCGGGCATGCCTGAAGGCGTTGCTGTAGCCCTCATGTTGAGACAAAAACCTACCAAAACGTGTGCGTACTTTCTGGGCAAACGGTTCAAAATCAAATCCGGCCGGGACGAGCAACAAAGACACATTCCTGCAACCCAAACCAAAATACATAAAACAATCCTCTGCCAATCCTTCCAATTGAGCCGAGGTTTCTTCACCCTTTAACACGGCTACCGAACTTCTTCCCGTTCGCAACAGCAAAGGTGTTTTCGGAAAAGTGCGGTTATAGTGAGACTGCGCCAACGAACCGCCCGTAAACAAAACGGCTTGTGTGGTAGCATGTACATTGTTTACAAACCGTACATCTATACCGTTTAAAAGGGCATTGTCCAACAAAGACAACCGATCAAAGAAAGCAGGCAACAGCACATCGTCCTTGGAAGACAATTTGATTTCCACCGTTGCTTTTTTAGGATGTGCCGCTGCATACGCCAAGCAACATACCACAT
>FZPS01000174.1_pt54 | contig 10291 bp, 8 predicted proteins | sample 1817821 | NCBI WGS metagenome assembly FZPS01 (sample SAMEA104158645, study PRJEB21678) | metagenome | place: Germany | collected 2015-04-21 | reverse complement strand
TCCGTCCGGACTGGTTGTCGGATTCGCTGCCATAATCAGCGACATACGCCCGACCGTCGCGAACAAAGATTCCCTGCGGCCGGATCAACTCATCCGAACCGAATATATTCACGCAATTCCAGGCGGAATCAAAGACGACGATCCGCCGGTTGCCGGTATCGGCAAGATAAATATATCCTTCGCCGTCAACGTAGATATCCTGAGGCTTGTTGAAGCTTTCCTGGACGTCGCCGCGGGTAAACACGGAAACGCTGTGGTAGGCTTCGTAGGCGTCCTGGGTCGGGACTAGTTCCCCGAAACGGTTGACGGTCTCCGTTTTGTAAGGCGCGCCGCCGGCGAGGGCGGGGACGGAAATAAACAACGCGATCAACAGAAGGGATGCGCAAATTTTCTTCATCTTACTTCATCCCCGAGTAGGCCATCGTGTTCATGACCTGTCTTTGTAATAAGATAAATAAAACGATATTCGGGATAAAAACGATTAATGCCGCGGCGGCCTGGATTCCCTGGGCGACGATCGCCGATGTCCCGAGCGTCAAAGTCGAGAAATAATATGGCAGCGTCTTGATCGCCTCGTCAACGACGAACAACGCCGAGGTCTCGGTGTTGTTCCAGGCGAGCTGGAAAGCGAGGATCGCGACCGTCGCGAGCGCCGGCTTCACCAAAGGAAGGGCGATATGACGGTAGATCTGCCATTTATTCGCTCCGTCGATAACCGCCGCCTCGCTTAAATCGCGGGGGATTTGTTCCATGAATTGCTTGAGGAGAAAAACTCCGACCGGCATCGCGAGAAGGGGAATTATATGCGCCCAGTAGGTATTCGCGATCCCGAGGTAGGTTATCACCATGAACCGGGGCACGGCGACGGCGATCGCGATAAACATAATCGCGAACTGGTTCGCCGCAAACAAAAACTTCTTCCCGCGAAACTCCAAAAACGCGAAAGCGAAAGCGGCGAGCGACGATAACAATAAACTCAGGACTATGACCGCCGCCGTCACCAATAGCGAGTTAAAGAGATAACGCGACAGAGGGATTCCCGTCTGGGCGGTCGCCTGGATGAGGTTCCGGAAATTATCGAAGGTGATCCGCGTCGTGTAAAAGCGCGGGGGGAAAGCGTATAACTCGTCCAAAGGCTTAAAAGCGTGCGAGATTATAAAAATCAAAGGCAAAAGTGTCACGATTAAAAGCGGGACGAGAATGATCAGGAATTTGATCTGGCTGGGATGAAACGACCGCGGGTCGATCATCGCCCCGAAATAGCGCGCTTTTTTTCTTCGTTTTCCTTTTGTAATTATTTGCTTCTCCTTACGCATCTTTTTTCCCTCCGAAGAAACGATTGGCGAGGAAATAGAAACAAAGCACCATCATCAGCAGAACGACGGATATCGCCGAGGCGTACCCCATTTCCCAGCGCGCGAAAGCGAAATCGTTCATATGGTCGGTAATAAGCCAACCGGCATACTCCGGGGGCGGATTGCTCGCGGTCAGCGCGATCGCGAGGCCGGAGGCGTTAAAGGTGTTAACGATAGCCATCACCGCGCCGAACATCATCTGCGGCCGCATTTGCGGGATTGTGATGTAGACGATCTCCTGGAAACGGTTCTTGAGTCCGTCGACATAAGCCGCCTCGTAGAGCTCGCGATTGATATTCAAGATCCCCGAAAGCATAGCGAGAAAACCTATGCCCATGCTCGTCCAAAGTCCGACGATTACCATGATCCAAAAAATCATGTTCGGGCTTTGGAGCCACTGGACGGGTTTGTTGATAAGCCCCAGTTCCAACAGGTAAAAATTCAGGATTCCGCGGTTGTCGCCGCTGAAGAAACTCCGCCAGACGACCGAAATCAATACCGCCCCCGTCAGAGAAGGAGAATACAAGATTATCGCGGCGACGTTCCGGAACCTTCGCGGCAACTGCGCGAGAATCCAAGCGAGGGTAAACGCGAGCAGATAGCCGCCCGGCCCGACAATCAGGGCGTATTTAATTGCGTTCGGCAGGGCGTGTTGCATAAAATCCACATCCTGCGTGAACAAAACGATATAATTCTTAAGTCCCGCGAACGTCGGGAAGTGGATGCTGTCAAAATAAGTAAAGGAAAGAAGAAAAGAAATCGCGAGCAGCAGGACGACGAAAACGCCGAAGATGATCGCGTAAGGGAGAATGAAAAAGTATGACGAGCCCGAGCGTTTGAATTTATTCATCGTAGTCTCTCCCTTTTACCCATCTCGCGATATTGGCGTCGGTGGGAACGATATATTCTTTGACCATTGTCCCGTCCTTTAAGTATCCGAATTCCTCGAATTTGCGGGCGAGCTCGCGGTTGATCTTCTCGACCGACTCGCCGACCGCGACCCGGACGTTCATTCTGTCGATAACGACCCGATTCCAAATATTCGAAAGCTCCCTTTCCACGACATAGCTTCCCGGCACGATCGCCGGGATCCGCGCCCATTTCGCGGCGCGCGCGACCTCAACTTTGATCTCCTCGTCCCAGGGGGAAGCGAGCAGGGCCGCGACGTTGGCGGGGATTATAAGATATTTTTCGCCGAGCGTCATTTTTATGTTCTGCGTGTAGGCGATCTGCGTCTCGGTTTTATTCCACCATTTGATCAGTTCCCATCCCGCCGCCTGTTTTTTCGAGGAGGCGAAAAGGATGCTGGACTTCCCGTAGGCGGTGGTCCATCTTTCGACCTCGCCGTCGCCGTCGCTGTCGAACCCCGGGACGGGGATAATGTCCCACTGGCCCGCGAGTTCGGGCGCGGCGTATTTTAATTGCAAGTACATGTCAATCCCGGCGATCCCGACCGGCAAAGTGCCGCACCGGAAATGCTCGAAGAAATTCGCTACCTGCAAAGGAAGGTTGTAGATATTAAAGAGATCGGTCATATACTTGATCGCCGCGATGTTCTCGGGACTGCTGAAAGTTTCCGCGTAGCCGTTTTCCGAGAATATCTCGCCGCCGAATGCGTAAATAAAGGGCGACGTCGCGGCGAAACCTTTATAAGAGGAGTCGCTTCCGAGCGGATGGTAAAAGTTCATCTGATGACTCTGCAGGACGGGAAGCATGGCGATTACGTCATCCCAGGCAGAGGGGGGCGTGAGCTCCAAATAATCGAATATGTCGCGCCGGTAATAGACGAGGTTTAACCCCTGCGTCTCGGGGATAGCGTAGACGCCGTCGCCGTAAATCACCGGCGTGAAGCAGTTGGCGTAAATCTCCCGGGTCGCCTCGTCAAAGTCCGGGAATTTCTTTAAGTCGACCAAGAGCCCGCGCAGGGCGTAATTGTACGGCTCCCAGCTGTCGATTCCCAAGATGACGTCGGGATTGGTGCCGGTCGCATTGTTGAGAATGATTTTTTGCGAGGAGGGCAGGATATTGACCCGCGCCTTAATCCCCGTTTTCGCGGTAAAATCATCGTCGATCATGTTTTGGATAATGTCGATATAAAGGGGCGACTGGGCGACCCAAACGTCAAGTTCGTCGACCGCGGCCGACGGTTTATACGAATAGCGTTTGTCGAAAAAAGAATAGACAAATGATTTGACGGAAAACCAGAAACGGGCGAAAAAGCCGCGGCTCGCTTTCGGAACCTTCGCCTCCGGGGCGGTTAAGTAGATCGTGTCGACCGATAGCGGCTGGAAAAGCAAGTTCCCGGCCGCCGTTCCGATCAATTGATAAGCGGAGCCGCTTCCGACGCTTAACTCCTCGAGTTTAAGATGAATCTTATCGGGCCGGCGCGAGAGCCGCCGGAGCTGTTTCGCGGCGATTTTCAACGACGAAACTTCGCCCGCCGCTTTTTTCGATCCGTTCATCGCCGCGATCGCGAGCGCGATCTCGTCGATTTCTTCGGCGTAATTAACAAGATCGGTCGCGAGATCGGGAAGATATTTAAGAATATCCCAATCGGTATAACGATTGCGCGACGCGCCGGTAATCGAGGTGATCAAGAGCCCGAGACCGTTGATTCCGTCCATTACCGCGTACAAGCGCTCGATATAATCCTGGTACGGGGCGATTGTCGTCGCGAGCGTAAGCTCGCGTTCTCCGGCCTCAAGATAAATTAGCAGCGGTTCCCCGTCTTTATTTAGGGTGTGATTTTGCCATTTTTTCGCGGTCGGGAATAAATACCCGGAAAGCTCGCGGTACGGAATTTCTCCGTCGATATAAATCGCGCGGGCGCTGGCGACGCCGTCCTGCGTATTTTGCAGGTATTTAAGCGTGATCTTATAAAGCCCGGCGCTTTCGACCCGAAAGCGGTAGGTTACCTTCGTCCCGCCGCGGGCGACGGAATTACCGTCCAAAATATTTAGAATCTTCGCTTTGTAAGCGCTCGGGGTAATGCTCGCGCTTTTGTAATACCCCGCTTTCGCCTCGATGTCGTTTTTCGTCTGAAACTCCTCGGCGGCGATCGTTATCGTTTTCGGTTCGCCCGCCGAGGGGTAACGGGCGATATAATCGGCGTAAGGGACAAGGTCGGGAAAAGACGCGAGATATAACCCGGCGATCTCAACCGGCGTCGATTCCGCCGTGATCGCGACCGTATTCTCCCCCGCCGAAAGCAGGAACCGATAAGGCCCGTCAAAGCGCCCGTTGGCGTCGGAAAAATACTTCACGTACCAGCCGTCCCGCGAGCGCGTGTAAGGCAAAAGCTCGTTCCCGTAGCGGTTGTATTTTTCCCCCTCTTCCCGGGGGACCGAGTCCCATTCCACTTCCAGGGGGAGAGAGCCCGCCTCGTTAAAAGGGATCGCGCCGTCGACTTCGATTGCGACGCGCGGCGCGGCGTTAAAGCCGTCCTCGGGCTTAAACGACAAGCCCAGGTGATAGAGCCCGGTTTCCGGGGCGAGAACGGTAAAAACGTAAGTCTCGTTCTTATCAAGCGCGACCGCGCCTTCTTCCGTCGGGAAAAAGAGCGGCGCCGGAAGCGCGGCCGGTTCGTGCTCGCTCTCCCAGGCGCGGGCGACGCGGTAGTACGAGCCGTCGCGAAAGGCGCCGAAATCATAGTCGCCGGCGGCGGGTTCGGTAGCGGCGGCCGTTTCCCGGCCTCCGTAACCCGCGAAGACGGCTAAAGCGGCGATGACGGCGATTATGGCGATTTTTTTCATCTTGCCCGCTCCTTTCGGGAAAAATTTACGTCTTTATCCTAGTTGTTCGTCGATGGCTTCGCGCTTGGTTTTTAGCGCCAAGTCCGCGGCCTGCTGGATAGTCTCGCGCAGGGACGCGTAGTCGTTTTCCCCCATGATTATTTGCGAGAAATAACCTCCCGTCGCCTCGTCGGCGGCGTCCCAGCCGATTACCTCTTTGTTCGCCTGGATCGCGGCGTTTCTTAGGGCCTCGATATAAAGCGGCGCCACTAACCCGGGGGCGGTGCTCCCGTAAGGGATGCTGCTCCAAATTCGGTTCACGCCTTGGCCGTCGATGCCGTAATCGGCGACCGGGTAGGGATAGTTATTCCCCGATATAAAGAGATCCTCGTGATATTCCTCGTAGAGCTCGTAGCGGGTAAGCAAGCCTTCCTCGCCGTAGCTCATCCATTTAAGGAGCTGATAGGCGGCGTCTTTATGCTCGCAGAAGGAAGAAATCCCGGCGATGTCGGTGTTTCCGCCGCCGATGCCGGACGGGGCCGGGTAGATATCGAAATTGAAAGTGAAGTCGGGAATATGTTCTTTCGCCGACCAGGACGGCTCGCGCCAGATCGCGACGTAACCGGCGTAGCGCGGGTCGATATTGGCGTCGCCGTAATAGTCGAGAAGCTCGTCTTCGCCCAGGGAGTTAACGAGATAACCCTCGCTCATCCCCTCGACCATCTTGTTAATCGCGGTTAAAAATACGTCGTCCATGTAGTTAAATTTCGTCCCGTCGAAGGCGATGCTAAGCCACCGCTTCCCGACGTTGGGGTCGCTTTGAATTTTGAGAACCTTCGGGTACTCGTAAATATACTGCCGCGTACCGTAGATGCCGATCACCTTGGTCGTCGGGTTATAAACGGACTTGGCGATCGCCTCCATCTGGTCCCAGGTCCAGTCGTAATCGGGGGCCTCGATATTGGCCGCCGCCAAAAGGTCGAGGTTCACGATCCAAAACTGCGGATAGATAAAGGTCGGCACGACGTAACGGCGTTCCTTATAGACGCCGAGGTCGCGGACGCTGTCAAGAATGTATTCCGTGTCGGAATCATGGTTAAAATACTCGGTAATATCGGCTAAAATGCCATAAGGAAGGAAGTTTTCAAGCCGGCGAACGAGAAAAACGTCGGGAATGTCTTCCGTTTCCAAAAGCCCGATGAAAGCCTCGTCCCACATCGTGTCCTCGGCCACGATCTGCATCTCGACCGTGATGTTCGGGTATTTCTCCATAAACGCCTCGATCATCAAAGTGTCAATCGTGTCGACGTCGGGGTTATTGTACTGCCAGGTTGCGTAACGCAGGGTCACTTCTTTTTCCTGCCAATCGGGCGTGCCGTTACCGTCCCGGTCCCAAAAAGCGGCGTGCTCGTCGTTTTTGTTTCCGTTATCGGGAACGGGGTCCTTATCGTCGCAGGCGGCGGCGAAAAACATAATTAAAACAAGTGATAAAAGCGTAAAAATTTTTTTCATTATTCCTTTCCCTCGCTTAATAAAAATTTTATTAATTCGCTTACGGAACAGGTAGCCGCGCAACAATATCGATCGGCGCCGCCGTAATAGACGTAAAGGGTGTCGCCGACGATGACGTTGCCGGTCGGGAAAACGCAGCCGCTGTAAAACCCGTCTTTCTCGTACGGGTGTTCCGGTTCCATGATAAAATCCTTAGTCCGCGCGATAACCTTTTCCGGGTCGGCCGCGTCAAGCAAAAGGGCGCCGACGCGGTATTCCCGGTCGCGGCTGGAAACGCCGTGATAGATCACGAGCCAGCCGGCCTCTGTCAAAAGCGGCGGCGTCGACCCGCCGATTTTCGCGGCTTCCCATTCGCGCTCGGGGGCGATCAAAAGTTTTGGCTTCCCCCAATCGAAAAGATTATCGGAATAATTGATCCAGATCGACGGGATCGAGCCGTCCTCGAATACCGGGCGCTCGAGCCGCGCGAACCGGCCGTTGATCTTTTCCGGGAAAAGAATCACGTCGCGATTATCGTAATCAAAGGTCGTGATCCGCCCGAGTTTCTTGTAGGTCTTAAGGTCGCGCGATATCGCGAGCGCCGTCTGCGAGATGTTGTAACGAAGCCCGGCCGGGACATAGCCGTCGTCGGGGACGTCGACGTAATTTTTTTTGTCCGCCGACCAATAGCGCCCGGGCGGGTACGTTCGGTAAGCGTAAGTTATATAATATGTCTCCCCCATCTTCACGATCCGCGGATCCTCGCAGCCGGAATCGTAATTTAACAAGTCGGGGGACATAACGGGCCGGTCGCCGGTCCGGCGAAAGTTAAAACCGTCGCCGGACACGGCCAAACCTAGGTGAATAAGATGGAGGTCGTCGTTCCCGGCCGCCCGATAGAGCAAATAGAACTTCCCGTTCTCATGCCAGGCGGCGGGATTGCACACGACAAGGCTTTCCCAGTCGTTATCAGGATTGGGCTTTAGAATAGGGTTATTATGATATTTCGTTAATTTCATCTTTTTACCTCTTTTCAATAATAAAGGCGACGTCGGCGCGGAACGCGGGAAGATTAAGGACGCCGCTTCCGCCCGCGGCCGTAAACTCGCCCGTTGAGATTTCTTCCCCGGTATGGGCGTTATAATAAGTGATCGCGTAAGTCCCGGCGGGGAGGACGACATTCATCGTCGCGCCGGAAATGTCCGTCGATTTATCGTTCGAATGGACCCATCTTGTATCGTAGATATAGCCGTAGACGCGGTCGGGATAACTATAACCCAACGCGGCGAGCGAGCCGCGCGAAAACGACGCCGAAAGCGGCTCGTACGCGCCGGAAAGGTTTAGTTTCCTTGAAAAAGCCGCCGCGCCGCGGAATTGGTGATAAAGGTCGCCGGGGTGGACCCAGCTGTCCCACCACCAGTGCATCGCGCCGCCGGCGCCCCCGCCCATCATCCCGGCCCAGGCCGCCTGACGGAGCGTGATCCCGGCGGGGTCGACCTGCGCCGTCGAGTAGCCGTTTTGCCAGTTGATGCCGATTTCCGACTGTAGGACGGGTTTATCGTATAATCCGTGAAGTTGGTTTAAGACCGCCGGCAGGGTCGCGGGGATTGATTTGTCATTGTAATCGTAATTATGGGGATTGACGAAATCGATTTCCTCGAGCCGGTAAGCGGCTCCCTGCTCGTAATTGTAACTGGTCGTGACCATCCGACCGCGGTAGTCGTTTTCCTTTAGGAACCGCGCCATCTCCCGGTGCCAGTTGTTGATATTCACGGCGTTGATTTGGTAGTTGTCTGTCCAGTTAACCTCGTTGAAAAGCTCCCAGGCCATGATCATCTCGCTGTAGCCCCAGCGGCCGATAATATAGGCGAGCTCGTTTTTATAAGCCGCCTTGGCCTTGGCGTTTGAGAAGAAATGTTCCGGGCGCGTAAGGATTCCGTTATTGAGGATATTGTAGGGGTTTTCGCGCCAATTCGGGTTAACCTGGCTTGAAAACTGTCCGTGGTTGTTTAAGGTGAGCATGATATAGACGCCGTTTTCTTCCGCGATCCGCAGGACCCGGTCGAGCCGAGCGGCGCTGTTTTGGCGGTCGTCGAAATTATCATAGCTATTCCCCCAATGGAGAGCAAACCCCCAGGGCGCGAGCCAGATCCGCGCGAAATTCATTCCCGCCGCGCTCATCTTTCCCATCCAAACCTCGTAGTCGTAGGTTTTGCGGGCGGAGTGCGTCCACCAGCCGAGATTTATCCCGATCGGGATAAAAGTCTCCCCGGAACGGTAGCGGAAAAAGCGCTTGTTCGTCGGGTCGACCTCGATCATCCCGCGCGTCTTTTTCCCGGGCTCGACCCGAAAAGAAAAGGGCATGCTTTGCGTCAGGATTCCGAACTGCTCGACATAGAGTCTCGCGTTCCATTCGCCGGCCTCGTCCGGCATCACGCGAAGGCGGTAGCGCGGCTCGCCTTGCCATTCAACCTTCTCGAGCCCCTGAGGCTCTTCGGGGTTAAGGCTCGCAACCCCGGAGACGCCCGAGGCCTCTTTAAAAGTTTCGTCAAAGGTAAAATAATAATCGTGATACCAAAACGCCGGGACCCGCCATGTTTTCCCGCTCGGGGCGGTAAAGTCGGCGTAGACGGAAACCTGGGCGCGGTCATAAGGGTTATACGTCTCGGCGATAAAACCCGAATCCCGCTCCACAAGATCGATCTCCGCGAGTTCCCCCGTTTTCGCCTCGCCGATAATATTTACCCCGGCGAAAAGATTGGCGTGATCGACGGTGTCGATGACTCTGACCTCGTGGGTCGCGGAAACCTCGCCGACGGCGGCGGTTATCACCGCCGTTCCCGCCTGGATGCCCGTTACTTTGCCGGAGGCGACCGAAGCGACTTCGGGGTCGCTTGACGACCAGGCGACGCTTTTAACGCGCGCCCCCGGCGGCTCGGTCTTGAGCTCAAGGATAATCGATTTTCCGACCGAGACGATATCCTCCCCGGCAATCGTTATCGCCTCAACCTTATCGGCGCAGGCGGGAATTACGGAAAGGATTAGAGCGAGTAGGAAAAGCCGTAGCGCTCTAGCGGCCGATTTCATGATCTTTTCCCACCCGTTCGCTGTTGGCGATTATATAATCGACGATCTCCTCGATACGGGCAAAGGCCAGGGCCGTGTAAGTGTCGGCCGCGCCGTAGTATATCGCCATCCGGCCGTCGCGGTGAACGAGCGCCGAGCAGGGGAATACGACGTTCGTGACGAAACCCGTCGTCTCGTAATCCTCTTCCGGCGTAAGCAGGTAATACCGCGAGCGGTATAAGACCTTCGACGGCTCGTCAAGATCCAAAATCGCGCCGCCCATGCTGTAGACATAGCCGTTGCACGTGTTGATCACGCCGTGATACAAAAGCAGCCAACCGCGGTCGGTCTCAATCGGCGTCGGTCCGGCGCCGATTTAAGGCCTTGCCACCAGCCGGAACCGCCCCGTTCCATAACGTGCCGGTGCCGGCCCCAATGAGTAAGGTCCGGGCTTTCCGAGAGGAAAATATCGCCGAACGGCGTGTGGCCGTTATCGGAGGCGCGGCTTAAGATCCTGTATGTCCCGTTGATTTTCCGCGGGAAAAGGACGCCGTTGCGGTTATAGGGGATAAAGGCGTTTTCCCGGCGGATAAAAGTCGTAAAATCGGCGGTCTCGACGAGGCCGATCGTCGGGCCGTGAAAATCCGT
>FZPS01000071.1_pt296 | contig 10291 bp, 9 predicted proteins | sample 1817821 | NCBI WGS metagenome assembly FZPS01 (sample SAMEA104158645, study PRJEB21678) | metagenome | place: Germany | collected 2015-04-21 | reverse complement strand
GCACAATCAATTCTTTATTATGCCAAAAAAAGCTTGTCAAAATCGACAAGCTTTTAATTATCTTTTATGCCAAATTAAAAATTCTTGAGCCTTTAATACCTAAATTACTATCGCCCGAATATGTTCCCACAATCCCCTCGGACGTATAATAATCTTCAATAAAATTAAGATTATTATTAAAGTCAGTGGTGGGCATTGTATTCAGCTTATAATGCACTATCTCAACACGGTTTTTTTCATCAACAAGAGCGAAAAAATACCCCTCATCAATATCAGGAAACCTCACGCTAATATCTTCTCTAAGCCTTTTTTCGCTATCACTTTCAGAATCAGTTTCAAACTTATTCAAAAGAATTTTAAAGCTATTTTTTAAGTCGCTCTTATCAGCTGAAATTGTATCAACCTTTGAAAATCCGCCTTTTTTATCAGCCTTCGCCATGATAAGAATATATTCTTTACTATCATTTTCAGGCAAGGCATACTGACTACCTTGTGCCAAGCCATTTTCGACATCAAGCGAATAGTCGGAATACACATTTTGCAATTGTATAAAAAATAGTCTTGACCTTGAGTTATACTCATATTTTTTCTCATCTGATCCTGTGGGATTGTAAAAAACCATCGCCATCACTATACCAATAATAGCCAATACCACAATAAGCTCCACCAGTGTAAAGCCACTATTGTGCCTTTTTTTCAAAGTCAGACCCCCTTTTTAAATTCAAACCCCTGCACGAGCAATACAGGGGTTTGAGGAATATTGATTGATTGCGATAAAGTAAAAATTATTCGCTTGCATTAACCTTAGGACTAGAACCTATAATTACACCATCAGAATTTTTGCCATCGTCATCAAATACTGGTTCTGATGTCACTGCATCATCTGTATCAGAATAATATGACTGTACTACAGCACCATCTTCAATCATTACGTATGCTGCAGACCCATTCTTTGCATTTGGAAGCTGTTCTTCAAGGTATGTTTCCAAATTTTTACTAAAATCGGCTACTTTTCCAGTGCCCTCAAAGTCAGTGTCACCCAATGCTTCGGCACCGATAGTTATATCTGCATCCTTCCCATCGTTGTTTGATACTTTAATGGTCAAGTCTGCTTTTACAGTTTTTTTCAAACCTCTACCATTTGCCTCTTCTCTGCTAACAAATGTCTTTACAAGGTCATAATATTGCTTAGCTGCTGCATCAGCACTCTTAATACGAGAGTCCTCAACAAATCCCATCATAGTAGGAACGAGGATAGCCATCAGTACAGCCAAAATAGCAATAACTACGATAAGCTCTACAAGAGTAAAGCCTTTTTTAGCCTTAAGCTTTTGAATTCTTTCAACTAGAGTCATAATAATTACCTCCTAATAAATTTCAAAAATAAAAGTTTTTATATGTTAAACCGTGCTCGCGGTTTTAACCGAATTTAAATCTGTTTTTGCGTAAATACATTATACTATACCTAATTAACAAATGCAATAGATTTCACAGAATGTTAAAACAAATTTGTTAATTTTGTCATACTTGCTAAAAAAATATATCCAGTTTTATGTAGAATAACCATGAAAATAGTATTTGTTTTCACAGATTATTTCCCAACGCCAAGAAACCTCTTATATTCATTAATATCCTGACATTTTGATATAGCGACAGAGTCAGTGATTTTGCCACTGCGTACAAGCCTAGCAAGGTCTTGATCAAGAGTAAACATACCGAGATTTTTACCCGTCTGAATAGCTGTAGGTATCTGAAATATTTTTCCATCTCTAATCATAGCCGAAATAGCATCAGTATTGTACATAAGCTCAAGCGACGCCATTCGTCCTCTGCCATCAGCAGTAGGTACAAGGGTCTGTGATATAACTCCTACAAGAGTATTTGCAAGCTGTGCCCTAATCTGATTTTGTGAGTGTGGAGGATAGACATCTATAATACGGTCTAGCGTTTCAGCCGCACCTGTTGTATGCAGAGTGGAAAGTACCAGGTGCCCTGTTTCAGCTGCAGTAACAGCAGCATTAATCGTTTCAAAGTCACGCATCTCACCAACAAGAATAACATCGGGGTCCTCACGCAAAGCAGCTCTTAATGCACCGGCAAAGCTATCCACATCTTGCCCTATTTCCCTTTGATTAATCATACTCTGCTTATGGGTATGAAGATATTCAATAGGATCTTCAATAGTGATAATATGGCACTTTTTATTTCTATTAATATAATCAACCATGGCAGCAAGTGTCGTGGATTTACCCGAGCCTGTCGGCCCCGTCACAAGCACTAATCCACGTGGTGCCATTGAAAAATCCATAAGCAAATCAGGCAATAGCAAATCCTTTAATGTAGGTATATCATTTCTTAGCAATCGCATTGCAACAGCATGATAGCCACGCTGACGATAGACATTAACTCTGTGCCGATGCCCCGATGCAGATACATATGAAAAGTCTGTATCCATACCCTTTGAAATCATCGACTTATGCTTGATTGAAGTAATCTGATTAATTATATTTACAATAATCGGTTCTGTGCAATCAGGGTATCCACTAAGTTTCCTAATACTTCCATTCAATCTGACAACAGGTGGTAATCCGGCAGTAAAATGCAAGTCCGAGCAACCAAGCTTTCTTGTTTCATCAAGAATTTTGTTAATATCCATATTAATCTCCATGTCCGTTTCTCTTATTTGACATCCTTGTAAAAATATTATTAAAACGTGTATTAAAGCTATAAAATAGCTTTTTGCAAAGTAAAATTATACGCTGTACGTCGCTCTGACAAGCTCTTCTAACGTAGTACGTCCATCAAGCACCATTTCAGCTACATTTTCACGTAAAAGCTTTGTTCCATTCTTTTTTGCCGTCTCATTTATTTCCTCGGCAGTGCCTCCATTAGATATTATTTCCTTTATATCATTAGATGTAACAATTATTTCATGAATAGCTGTCCTTCCCTTTACACCACTTCCACGGCAATGCTTACAGCCATTGGGATTTTGCTTATAAATATACACAGGCTTATCTACTCCTAGCAATCTTAAATCAGCAGGGTCGCTAGCTACCACCTTTTCCTTGCAATGATCGCATAGCAAACGTACAAGACGCTGTGCAATGATACCCACCACCGAAGAGGCAACCATATAAGCCGGTACGCCCATATCTACAAGCCTTAAAATTGTGGAGGCTGCATCATTTGTATGCAGTGTAGATAGAACCAAATGCCCTGTAATAGCTGCACGTATAGCTATATCAGCTGTTTCACCATCACGTATCTCACCCACCATTACAATATCGGGGTCCTGCCTTAAAATAGAACGCAGAGCCGCTGCAAAAGTCATGCCAGCCTTTGCATTTATTTGCACTTGATTTATTCCATCTATTTTTTTCTCAACAGGGTCTTCTACTGTAACAATATTTACATTCGGCTTAGAAAGCTCGCCGATTGTCGCATAAAGAGTAGTTGATTTACCCGAACCAGTCGGTCCGGTAACTAGCATTACTCCATGTGGTGAGCGTATAATACTCTTAAACATTTGATAATTATATTCTGTCATGCCAAGGTCTGTAATTTTTCTAGCCTTTTCATCGGCAGTTGATAAAAGACGAATAACAACCTTTTCACCATAAACGGTCGGAATCGAAGACACACGCACATCAAGAGGAACACTATCAATATTCATACCAAATCGTCCATCTTGAGGAATACGCTTTTCAGCAATATTCATTCCCCCCAAGATTTTCAATCGTGTGACTAATGCACTGTGAAAGGTCGGGAGAATAGGCTTCATCTCTTCTCTTAATTCGCCATCTACACGAAATCTCACCCTCGTCCTATCTTTAAAAGGCTCTATATGAATATCGGAAGCATTCATTCTAAAGGCATTTTGCACCATAGTATTTACAAGCTTTACAATCGGCGCATTATCTATCCTATCGATTGAACCGTCCTGATCAGCATCAAGAATTTCAGTAGGCTGTATCTCACGATTAAGATCGTCCATTACATTACTTACTTGCTGCTGTGAGTACGCCCTGTCAATAGCCTGAACAATAGATGTTTTGGTAGCTAGCATAGCATGGATTTCCATGCCGGTAATTACCTTTAGCTCTTCAAAAATATAAAAGTTTACCGGGTCATTCGTCGCTACTGTAAGCCTATTATTAGTAACAGAATATGCTATAACTGTATGCTTTCTAGCAAGATTTTCAGGTATTTTCTTTACGGCATCAATATTTATCTGTATAGTATCAAGGTCTACATAAGGAACCTTTAATCTCATTGCAAGTGCCTGAGTAAACTGCGTTTCTGAGACAAAATTCATCTCGATAAGTACATCGCCTATCAATTTACCCGGCATCGTTTTTTGCTTTGCCAAAGCTGCTTCTAGCTGTTTTGGTGTAATAAAACCATTCTCTACTAGTATTTGCCCCACAGGCAGATTCTTCATATTTTATAACCCCCAACTATAAATTGTTGTTTTTTATTATAATTTATGTTAAAATATTTATTGTATTATTATTTTAATTACATGAGGTGGAGTATGCAATATTTTTTAATTGTATTTGCATTTATTTTTGGAATAGTTATAGGAAGTTTTTTAAATGTAGTTATCTATCGCACACAAACAGGTGAATCGATCGCTAAGGGACGCTCACACTGTGCAAATTGTCAGCACGCACTCAAAGCACTTGACTTAATCCCGATACTTAGCTACATATTTTTAAAAGGAAGGTGCAGATATTGTAATGAAAAAATATCACCACGGTATATGATAGTAGAAGCAATTACAGGACTTTGCTTTGCACTTTCTATATCGGTTTTTGGTATAGGCTTTGAATTTATAGTAAGCATCACGCTATTCAGCTTTTTAATTTGCTTAAGTTTTATAGATATTGATATAATGGAGATACCATACTGGTCAACTATCTCTGTTGCCACTTTAGGAATCATCAGCAAAATTACAGATATAATTGTATACAATCAGCCTATTAAAGCAGTAATCATCGAAGCATTAGTAGGTGCAATCTGCATATCTTTACCCTTTGCCATACTTGCATTTTTTAACGCTATGGGGGGCGGTGATGTTCAGCTAATGGCCGCTAGTGGTATTTTGCTCGGCTATAAAATTATTCCTGCCGCATTAATAGGCATTGTACTCGGCGGAATTTATGGATTAATTATCATAATAAAAAAGCGAAATAGCAAAAGCTGGACAGTAGTAGAGTCTAACTCACCTTATAAAGAAGACAACATTGACAATGAAAACAAAGCCCTCACAGAAATGGTATTCGGCCCATTTTTATCATTGGGAATTGTAGTAGCATTGCTGTGGGGAGAAGAAATAATCCAAGCATATACCAAGCTATTATAAGCTACAAAACTTTTCTTGTGACATAATAGATATAGATGGCTTTTTCTTCATCTAATGAGGTTGGAGAAAAAGCCTCTGCTTTTGTCCTTTTTTCAGAAAAACTTAGCTTGTATTTTTCAACCGACTTGTTAATATTGATATTTTCCAAAAGAAAAGAGTTTTTTTCAGCTGTTCTAATTATATTATCCCCATTTAAATCCGAGGTAGTATAAGGAGTCAAGGAAGTCTGCATGGCAGTATCTACAACAGTGCCATCTTCTGCTGTTGCGTACGAAACATCAAAATCGAAGTATATCTTTCCATAATATGAGTCATTAAAAGCTTTGGAGAAAAGAAATTTTCCCGATGCATCCGTTTTAATAGCACCTGTGCTTTGGTCTACTGAAAGCTGCTCGTAAACATAACCCTTTTCACCATTTTCACGCACTATAAAATTTATTCTAAAGCATTTAATTTCCTCTGCTAATGTACCATCAGGATATGTATTCAATGGGTATTCATATAAATACTTAAGCTTTCCATCGGCATTTAGCTCGCTCATTTCACTTTCCTTATAGTACTTAAAGACTTTAACATTCGTAGCATATTTAAGCTTTTTTTCAAGTACACTGCTCATATTTGTTACAATCTGGTCTGTAACTGTCTTGCTATTTATATCGCTGGCTATTTTCCCCACAACAGCCATTATAGAGAAAATCATTACCATGAATATTGAAATAATAGCCATTACTACAATAAGCTCAACAAGTGTAAAGCCTTTTTTTATATTCTTCTTCATATGCTAACCTCTTCACGTTCAGTAGCATTATCCATAAATTCCTGGATTATCTGCTTTTTCAGGATAAACTCCACCAGTATTACTGCCAAAATAATCATAATTTATTTCTACATCGGATTCAAACTCGAAGGCAACCTTACAGCCATTTATACCTCCACCTTCCCAATTTTCTGAATTCGATATATCAACAGTTGTTGAATTAATCTGTTTTACAAAATATTTATACTTTTCATACTCTCCAGTAGTTATAACATTAAAGTTCTTTATATGAGAGGCATCCTTAAAATTAATCTTAAATTGGCGATAGTACTTTTGACTTTCTGGCACACCACTATCAATTATTTTCACAACCATTCTATACTTTCCACTGCCTAATGATGTGATAGTAAATTCTACTTTATCAATTCCCTTAGAACCGTATAAAACAGAATTAGCCTGCAAAGGTATTCCATCCTCACCATCATCATCGCTATCATCATCTTCATTATTAAGCTCACCAACGTCAGCAACAAAATAATTTAACGGAAAATCCTCATTTGGTTTTCCTCCGTTTTTCTGCATTTCCGCATCAATAACAGCCGAGTCTCCAAAGTCCAGTTTAATATTTCCATCAGCTGAATTGCTCTCATCATATTTCTTTTCATCTTTTAAAATATATATTACCTGATTTTCAACAGTATTATCGATAGTATAATTTTCTCCGTAAATTGAAATAGAGGATTGTAATAGCATAAAGACAATAAGAGATAATATCGCAAAAATAGCCATTGCGACAATGCACTCTACAAGAGTAAAGCCTTTATTCTTTTTTAAAGCGTCGATTTTCATTTATCCAACCTCTTTCCATTTGTTTAGCACCGTTATTAATATCCCCACACTCTCCAGTTTCTGGTGTAAGTAGGGTCTGCCACATGAGTGTCCTCTGATACTAGGTCTTCCATGCCTATATCTGATTTCAGATAATAATAGTAGTTAGAAGAATTTATTACAAAGTCAGAAACAATAATTCCACCAATCATTCTCAAGGCACCACCGGGGCTATGTGCATTAAATGACATATAGGGTGCATAGATATAGCCCGTAAATATATTGTCCATTTCAGCAAAATTCAAAGTAGAATTCATGCCTAAAGCTGTAATATAAATATTAGTATGAGGGTAATTTATTGTACCGTCATCATTTTTAATTTTATTAACCAGAGATGAATTACTATTAATATAGTTACGGTTTATACGATTTAAACCATCCCAATACTCATTCCCACTTTTATCCGTTTTATAATAAACGCCATCAGCGCTGGATTTCGATGGTAAAGTTTCAGGAATTTTATTGTATATAAGCTTTGCTGTTTCTTTTCCGTCATAATCAATAGGTTGGTTTTTATAAGCTGTAACACCATGCTGAGTATACTTTTCACCGCCAAGCAAGAGATAAAAGCTCTCATGTCCTAAAAAATCTTGATTACTTGCTATATAATTTGTACCATCCTTAACTTGAAAAACAACAGCACCCTCCCCTCGGATAAGGATGTTCATACGCAATCCCGTCTTATTAGTTCCTCCTGTAATCCACTTGAAAGCGTCATATACGCCATCACCATCCGTATCCACATTATTCTCCAGATTAATTAGCAGCTTTCTTTTCTTCTGCTCTTCAACAGTAAGCTTTTTAGTATTCCCCATTGAATCAGTAATAGTTGATGTATCTATTATTATGGTAGGTGAATACACTTGATTTTGGTCATTTATTATCTGTCCTATTGTTGTGCTATAATTTATTGTATGAGTGTATTTTCTATCAGTAGAAGAATTATAATAAAATCTTATTTCCTCCTTTTCATTTTTCATAGCATCGTATCCGCTGCTTACAACATCCGAATCCTTTATTTTCCATATGGGGTAAATTTCTTTACCTATCTTTTTATTTATATAAGCTTTTGCTTCCTCCACTGTTTTATAGCTGCCATCAGCGATTGAGCCATCTACCTGCCATGCATCTCCATCATGAACCACAACAAAGCCTAATTCATAAATGGCATTACCAGTTTTGCCATTTATGCTAGATTTGCTGAGATTATCTTTTGAGATGTGGAGCTTGGCATTATTTTGAGATATAAACCAACCACCATGAGTATTCACCGTACCATTTACATATATATCTTTTTCAAACTCATGAGCAGCATTATTCTCTGTACTTCTTTCATAATTTCCATTAATATACAGAGTTCCGGATGTTTTTCCACTATATAGAGTAAAGTTACCAATAACATACATATCGGTGTCTTTTATCTCTCTATGTTTATCATTCCTATAATTTCCACCGACATAAATCGTACCATGATTAAGATTAATTACAGCAATACTATTTTGCTTATTAGCAATTTGATATAAATTATTTCCTATTATCCATTCCGTTGGCTCACTTGGCATATCATAACCGGGGCTAGTCATATTTGCACCATAATCAAGAAGTAAAGTGCCGGCAGCAATAATGCTACTTAAAAATCTAACGTCCTTTCCTCCCCCCATCTCACGAATAATAGTATTTTCATTATCAAAATATAATTCAGAATTTATTATACCACCTGCATAATAAGTATCATTAGGTGTATAACCTGTTGAAGTAAAAAATCTCTTAAATCCGTCGAAATCATTATCCTTTACGGAAACATTATAAGTAATAATGCTGACTACCGTATCATCAATTCCGTTATAATCGGTGGTAGATTCAATTTTATATACCTGAAAATCATCAGTACCATCAGTCTGATTGGCTAACCTAGTAATCTTGGCATTAAACTTTCCCATGCCAGGTATATTTTGAAAATCATTTTCGGTAGTAGACATTGTTGCCCCTTCACTCAAACCGAGAACCTTCGATTTAAAGGCATCAGTAGGGGCAGCATTTTTGATAACAGCGGTAATTGTATCATTTACAGAAAGCGAGGTCTGGTATGCCTGCTTTCCATAATAATCATTATAGTGGTCTTTTCTAGTGGTAACGACAGCTAAATAAAGCCCTTGAGCAATAATAAGCAGAACCGTCATTACACTCAGCACCATAAATAATACGCTGCCCTTTTTACCATATAAATTCTTAAACATAGCACACCTCTAACACCTTAACACAAAGACACATTTCTAAGCATTTGCTTCATTTTCTGATTTTTCAGATACATCTATATTATAGCCTTCTAAAGAAACTCTCTCTATACTATAAAAGTTTAAGGAAACAGGTACAACAATTTCTGAAGTTTCCGTCATTCCATCTAAAAGTGTAGGTTCAGTAAAGCCATTTACATACAATGCCTTACGCACTTCTTTTCCATTTTCCGCAATTTTATAATTATTTATTGCATCAAGAAAATCATAAAACCTATTGTAAGGAATTGTCACTTCGAAATCAACTATATTTACACCAACCTCAGCAGAAATCTCTGAAGAAGTATTTGCAGACTCATCATCGGTCTCGCCTGAAGTATCTATGAGAATACTCAAGGTTTCTTTATTATATTCCGATAGCTTTAAGCTATATGTCTTTACATAGCTCAAACTATTGACAAAATCTCTTGTTTTATTATCAGCCTCAACAGTATCCATTTTTTCGAAAAACAGCTCCGAAAGGTTTTGATTTTCGTTATATAATTCAACAATAGCATTCTTTATATCGCTCTTTGTATCAGCCTTTTCCTGTGCCTCACTAAGCTCCTTTTGTTTTGTTTCGAGGGTGATATTGCTGCTTTGAATTTTTTGAATCTCAGGTACAACAAACCAAAATACGCCAAGGCCAGAAATCAGAACCATAACAAAAATTATTAATATTATACGCTCTTGTACACTTAATTTCATGTTTATAATGTCCTTTCATTATAAATATAACCTAAACTAGCTATAAACATCTTTTTACTCTTCAGAACCTGAGGATTTTGCCGCTTCAATCATTTCTTGTAGCTTTTCATAATCCGTATGTTCAGTGTCATTTCCTAAAGTCACTTTCATATTCAATGTGAAAGTGATATTCTTTCCATCTACTACACTATCCTTTGCAACAGCATCAAATCCAGAATAAGAAATATCATTAAAATATGTAAGTCCTGTTTCTGTCTTAATATTTCTTAATAGAGTAACATATTTTGAAGGTATTTC
>FZPS01000062.1_pt2940 | contig 10292 bp, 10 predicted proteins | sample 1817821 | NCBI WGS metagenome assembly FZPS01 (sample SAMEA104158645, study PRJEB21678) | metagenome | place: Germany | collected 2015-04-21 | reverse complement strand
AGACACACCTACACCTACACCAACTCCTGACCAGAGCACTGATAGCGGCAGTGCTGATGGCATTGTTAAGTTAGGACTGGGTCAGCATGTATCTATCGCTAAATCTAAAAGCGCAGAAGGTGACGAAGGGGCTGCAGCTCAAGTTGATACTGTTATAGCTGCGGTTGGCTTTGACAAAGATGGAAAGGTTGCTTCAGTAACCATAGACACTGCCCAGACCAAAGTTAACTTTGATAAAGATGGAAAGTTGACTTCTGATCCAAATGCAGAAATTAAAACAAAAGTTGAACTGGGCGATGACTATGGTATGAAGGCAAGATCAGAGATTGGCAAGGAATGGTATGAGCAAATTGCCGAGCTGGAAAAGTGGATGGTTGGCAAAACCGTAGATGAAATCAAGAGTATGAAAACTAAGGAAGTAGATGCCGCTCATCCTGCTGTACCAGATGACCCTGAACTTACTTCATTGGTTACTATTAGTATTCAGGATTATATAGCTGTCGTTGTTGAAGCTTGGGAGAAGGCAATAGATGTGGAAAGCGCTGATAAAGTTGGTTTAGGTGTAACTGTTTCTATTGCAAGCTCCAAAGATGCAGATGACGAGAATGGCCCTGTTGCACAGGTTGACACTGTTATGGCAGCAACTGCCATTACTGCTGATGGAAAAGTAGCAGGAACAGTTATTGACAATGCTCAAACCAGAGTTAGTTTTGATAAGGATGGAAAACTGACTTCCGATCCATCAGCAGAATTCAAGACAAAGGTTGAATTAGGCGACGATTATGGTATGAAGTCAAGATCAGAAATTGGTAAAGAATGGTACGAGCAAATTTCTGAATTAGGAAAATGGATGACTGGAAAAACATTGGATGAAATCAAAAGTATGAAAACTAAGGAAGTAGATGCTGGTCATCCTGCTGTACCCGACGATCCGGATCTTACTTCACTAGTTACTATAACTGTACAGGATTATATATCCGTTGTATCAGAATCATTTGACCGCTCTAAATAATATTGAATTGCTAAATATAGTTACCTAAAAACTCTCCCACAATGTGGGAGAGTTTTTAATAAGGATTAAATGCTTACTACTTACTATTTAGTTTAAGGATGATAGTATGAAATATAGATTACTCCTGATACTGGCAGTATTTTTATTAATTCTCAGTTTACTGGGCTGCAATCAAGAAACTTATCAGAGATACAGCGGGAGCTTTTTTGATAGCTTTGATACTTATACTACAGTTGTCGGGTATACCCAAAGCGAGGAGGAATTTGATGCATATTTTAATCAAATTGCTACTCGTTTAAGAGAACTTCATAAATTATACGATAAATACAATTCCTATGAGGGAATAAACAATATCAAGACTATAAATGATAATGCTGGGATTAAGCCTGTAAAAGTTGATCAGGAAATTATAGATCTAATACTATTTTCTAAGGAATGGTATCACAAAGCAAATAAAAAAACTAATATCGCTTTTGGTCCTGTACTGGAAATATGGCAGGATTATTTCGACGATGCTTCCTATAACCCCAATGATACAGCTATTCCTGCTATGGAACAGTTAAAAGCAGCATCTGCATTAACAGACCTGGATAAAGTAATAGTTGATGCAAAAAGTAGTACTGTCTACCTCACTGAAAAGGGAATGAGCCTTGATGTGGGAGGGGTAGCTAAAGGATTTGCAGTGGAAATTGCAGCTAGAGAGGTGGAAGAGGCTGGATTTGTGTCGGGAATTTTAAGTCCTGGTGGCAATATTCGTACTATAGGCCAGCCCTTAGATGGAAAGCGAAAACGTTGGGGAATTGGCATACAGGATCCAGATAAACCAGTAATCAATGATGCCGAGAATACACTCGATACCCTTTATATAAATAATGCCTCGGTAGTAAGCAGCGGAGATTATCAAAGGTATTTTATTCATGATGGAAAGAGATATCATCATATAATAGATCCAGATACCCTCATGCCGGGTGAAAACTATAGAGCGGTAACAGTTGTTGCAGACCATGCCGGTGTAGCAGACTTTTTATCCACAACCTTGTTCCTGCTTTCATATGAAGAAGGAATAGATCTCCTAGAAAACTTGGATGGGGTTTATGCAATTTGGGTTATGCCAGATAAAACAATAAGATACTCCGATGGTTTGGAGAATATATTAAGAAGTCAAGGTGCAAGTGCAACTGACAATAAGAATTGAGTTTGAACTAAAGATTATGATGGTATATATTTATATGTACTTACTTAATGGTAAATTATAGAAAGAAAGGGTGTACCAGGTATGAATAATTTTACATTCCAAAGCGCTACGAAAATTATTTTTGGGCGAGACGCTGAACATCAAGTTGGAGTTGAGGTAAAAAGGTTTGCTGATAAGGTTTTGCTTCATTATGGTGGAGGAAGTATTAAGAAAAGTGGGTTATATGACCGGGTAGTAACTTCCCTGAAAGACAACGGTGTAGAGATTGTAGAATTGGGGGGAGTTCAACCAAACCCAAGAGTATCACTGGTGCGCCGGGGAATTGATCTCTGTAGAGAACTAGAAATACCTTTTATTCTTGCGGTCGGTGGAGGTAGTGTAATTGATTCAGCCAAAGGTATTGCAGCTGGCGTCTATTATGACGGAGATGTATGGGATTTCTACAATGACAAGGCAGAGATTGAAAAGTGCCTTCCCCTAGGTGTAGTATTAACACTGCCTGCAGCAGGAAGTGAGGCAAGTCCCAGTTCTGTCCTAACAAATGAAGAAGGATGGTATAAACAGGGCGCAGCTAGTAATCTATTGCGTCCCCAGTTTGCTATAATGAATCCAGAACTTACATATACCCTTCCTGCATACCAAACTGCATGTGGAGCCGCTGACATTATGGCTCATATAATGGAACGATATTTTACTAATACACCAGATGTAGATTTTACTGACAGGTTGTGTGAAGCTACATTAAAAACTATTATTGAAAATGTTCCTGTTGCTATTAAAAATCCAAGTGATTATTCTGCACGGGCGCAGATAATGTGGGCAAGCACCGTTGCTCACAACGATCTACTCGGTACCGGCAGAGAAGAAGACTGGGCATCCCACCAAATCGAACACGAATTGAGTGCATTATATGATGTTGCTCATGGGGCCGGTTTGGCAGTTGTTTTCCCAGCATGGATGAAATACGTTTATAAGCAGAATATACCACGATTTGTGCAATTTGCAGTACGAGTATGGAACGTAGAGCAAGATTTTTATAATCCAGAGCGGACAGCTCTTAAGGGAATAGAAAAAACCAAAGAATTCTTTTCCTCTATTGGTTTGCCCGTGACTTTAGAACAATTGGGAATAAAAGATGATAGATTACAAGAAATGGCAGACAGGTGCACCAAAGGAAATTCAGAAACAAGAGGTTTCTTTGTTAAGCTTGACAAAAAAGATATCATTGAAATCTATAAGCTAGCGAGGGAATAATTATAGAGCAAAAAAGTGTATCATAAAGGATACACTTTTTTTATTTATATTCATTGACAATTATTGCAACATATAGTAATATATTAAACACATTGGAATACTCGGAATTGTATTGGTGGTGATAAATGTGAAAATATCTACTAAGGGAAGATATGGACTAAGGGCTATGGTGGATTTAGCTGTAAGATCTTTGAATGAACAGGTTCCTCTTAGCACGATTGCAGAAAACCAGAATATTTCTGTCAGCTATTTAGAACAGGTGTTTTCTATACTTCGCAAGGCTGGGCTGGTGAAAAGCATTAAGGGAGCTCAGGGTGGTTATATTTTAAGCGATGAACCGCGGAATATTACAGTAGGTTTAGTGCTTCGCACCTTAGAAGGAGATTTATCCGTAGTAGATGAGTTAAGTAATGAAAATAACGACAATATGCAATATTGTATTAAAAAAAATGTGTGGGACAAAATGAATTCTTGTATAAATAGAGTTGTGGATTCCATTACACTGGAGGATCTAGTGGATGAGTACTACAAGCTAAACGATTCAAAAGGTTATATGTACTATATCTAAAATAGAAGAAAGAGGAATTTAAATGAGTGTAACAAAAAAATGGAGATTTGATACTTTACAAGTACATGCTGGGCAGCCTGTGGACCCCACAACAGGCTCCAGAGCTGTTCCAATCTATCAGACAACCTCCTACGTTTTTGACAATACCGACCACGCTGCAGATCTGTTTGCTCTTCGTCAGTCCGGGAATATTTATACTAGAATAATGAATCCTACCACTGATGTGTTTGAGAAACGAATGGCCGCACTGGAAGGCGGAGTAGGCGCCTTGGCGGTAGCTTCCGGTTCAACAGCTATAACCTATGCAATCATGAATTTAGCTGATTCTGGTGATGAAATTGTGTCTGCATCAACTTTGTATGGCGGCACATATAATTTGTTTTCAGCAACTCTACCCAGATTTGGTATTAATACAATATTTGTAGACCCTGATGATACGAATAATTTTCAAAGAGCTATTACTGATAAAACTAAAGCAATTTTTATAGAAAGTATAGGAAATCCAGGAATAAATATACCTGATATAGAAGCCATTGCAAACATAGCACATAACCACGGAATCCCTCTAATAGTTGACAATACTTTTGCAACACCGTATCTATTACGGCCTATCGAATTTGGTGCTGATATTGTGGTTCATTCCGCTACTAAGTACATAGGAGGGCATGGTACGTCTATTGGAGGTATTTTGATTGATTCTGGAAAATTTGATTGGTCTGCCAGCGGTAAGTTTCCGGGATTAACCCAGCCAGATCCCAGCTATCATAATATTAGATATGTTGAAGCAGCAGGTCCTGCGGCATATATCACCAAGGCTCGAGTACAGCTTTTGCGAGACATAGGAGCTTGTTTAAGCCCATTTAATTCCTTTCTTTTCTTGCAGGGGTTAGAGACATTGTCTCTTAGAGTAGAACGCCATGTATTTAATGCAAAAAAGATTGCTGATTTTCTACAGTCTCATGAACTAGTTTCTTGGGTAAATTACCCAAGTTTGAAGGATAATAAATACTATAATCTAGCACAAAAATACCTTCCAAAAGGTGTTGGATCAATATTTACATTTGGTATCAAAGGGGGCTTGGAAGCAGGTAAACGATTCATAGATAATTTGCAGTTATTCTCATTATTAGCTAATGTTGCTGATGCAAAATCTCTTGTTATTCATCCTGCAAGTACTACCCATGCTCAACTTTCGGAAGCGGAACAAAGGGATGCTGGAGTTACCCCTGATATGGTTCGTCTATCTATAGGTTTAGAGGATGTGCAGGATTTAATAGACGATTTGGATCAGGCATTATATGCAACCAAATAATGGGGTAAGCATATTATTAATGAACAAATTTTGTTTCATTAGATTATAATAACATTATAAAACATATGGGACTACTAGGCATTGCTAGATTGTTATTTTTAGGAGGATAATATTATGTCAGGTATTGCAAAAAATTTAATTGAATTAATAGGAAATACCCCGCTGTTGGAAGTGTCCAATTATAGCAAGGCAGAAGGAATCCAAGCACAATTGTTAATGAAATTAGAGTATTTTAATCCTGCTGGAAGTGTTAAAGATCGAATTGGCTATGCTATGATACAGGATGCTGAAGACAAAGGTATTTTGAAACCGGGTTCAGTTGTAATTGAACCTACTAGTGGGAATACTGGTATTGCTCTAGCCTTTGTATGCGCTGTAAAGGGTTACAAATTGATCCTAACTATGCCGGAGACAATGAGTATTGAAAGAAGAAATTTATTAAAAGCCCTTGGTGCTGAGCTCGTACTAACACCTGGACCAGAAGGAATGAAGGGAGCTATACGTACTGCAGAGGAAATTGCGGAAAGAACCCCGAATTCGTTTATTCCTCAGCAATTTCAGAATATGGCTAATCCAGCTATCCATAGAGAAACAACTGCTGAAGAAATATGGAAGGATACAGATGGCAAAGTAGATATCTTTGTTGCTGGTATTGGAACAGGAGGCACTATTACCGGTGTCGGTGAAGTAATCAAGAGCAGAAAGCCTGATTTCAAAGTTGTAGCTGTAGAGCCCTATGATTCGGCTGTATTGTCCGGCGAACAACCCGGCTCACATAAAATACAGGGAATTGGTGCCGGCTTTGTACCCCAGGTATTAAATACTTCAACTATAGATGAAGTTTTCAAAGTTAGAAATGAAGAAGCTTTTGAAGCATCTAAAGCCCTTGCCAGGCATGAGGGTTTAATTGTGGGCATATCATCTGGAGCCGCAGCTTATGCTGCAGCTCAGATTGCCAAGCAGCCTGAAAATAAGGGGAAAACCATTGTGGCTTTGTTACCAGATACTGGTGAAAGGTATATTTCAACAGCCTTATTTCAGGAAGACTGATTATCATAAATCAGTTCTGTGTAAAAGAAAAGTAAGTTAATCTGTAGTGACGTCATTCGCTTATTGAGAGTGGCGTCTTTTTTTTTTCACTTCAATTGTATTGGTATAACAATTATTTTCCTACAAAACATAAGATTAAATATTATCCGAAAGGAGAGCGATAAATGCATACCATGTGGAAGGGATCTATCAGCTTTGGGTTGGTAAATATCCCCATTAGAATGTTTGCTGCCACTGAAGACAAGGATATTCGATTTAAATATATACACAAAGAGTGCAAAACTCCAATTAAATACGAAAAGAAATGTCCTACTTGCAATAAGGAGATATCTCAAAATGACATTGTAAGAGGATATGAGTACGAACCTGGCAAATTCGTTGTAATCGAAGATAAGGATCTGGAAGCATTAAGACAATCTACCGGCAGGGCGATCGAGATTCTTGATTTTGTTCATTTGGATGAAATTGATCCAGTTTACTTCATGAAATCCTACTATTTATCACCTCAAGAAACTGGTGAAAAGGCATACAACCTATTACGAGAAGCTATGAAGCAAACAGGGCGGATAGCTATAGCAAAAATTACTATTCGAAATAAGCAATCTTTAGCAGCTATCAGAGTATATCAAAACTTGTTGGTTATGGAAACTATCTTTTACCCCGATGAAGTTAGAAACTTTTTACAGGTACCGAATATTCCTGTTGACCAAGAAGTTGATAAAAAAGAATTGGCTATGGCAAACCAATTGATCGAAAATTTAACTACAACATTTGATCCAGAGAAATATACCGATGAGTATCGAAAAGAATTATTGGATTTGATTCATAAAAAGATTGCAGGAGATGAAGTGGTACAGCCAAAAGAAACATCAACAACTAATGTTATTGATTTGATGCAGGCTTTACAGGAAAGCCTCAAGGAAACCGAACATTTGAAACAAACTGATTCCCCTAAGAAAAAAGCTTCGAGCAGGAAGAAAAAAACTCCTACAGCTGGTTGAAAAATGGAGCAAAAAATGGAGTGGGTAGTTCCAATGGAGCCCATAACTTCCAATACCATACCGACCGGTAGAGACTGGATTTATCAAATCAAATGGGATGGAATTCGTGGGCTGATCTACTATCAAAGGGGATTAGATAAACAGATACGGATTTTTACTAAAAACAAGCGGGAAAGAACTGACTTTTATCCGGAATTACACCTGATTGAGGATATGATTGCAGGGGATAGCGCGGTTTTAGATGGAGAACTGGTTGTATTGGGAGAAGACAGCAAACCTAGCTTTCAGCTGAGTTTAATTAGAGAAAGAATAGGGAATCCTGATAAACTGCCATACTATATTAAAAACTTACAAGTGATCTACATTGTATTTGATATTTTATATTACCAGGGCAATAAGCTGACAAACCAGTCTTTGAAAGAGCGCCAGGAAATTCTTCATAGTTGTTTAAGACCCGATTACAATATTATGTTAGCTGACAACTACACTGACGGACATGGACTATTCAAATTGATGAAAAAGAAGGATTGGGAAGGAATTGTATCTAAAAGACTAAGCAGTCCTTATTATCCTGCAAAAAATCATAAAGAATGGTACAAGCATAAGACAATAAAGAAGATGTTGGCAGTTGTGTGCGGTGTTCATTGGAAGAGCGGATTTCCTAATTCACTGATTTTGGGCATTAGACAGGAAGATAAATGGGTATATATTGGAAAAGCTTCTTCAGGCCTGACACAGGTAGACTTACAGCAATTAAAAGAGTATGCACTTAATGCTAAAGAGGAAGTATGCCCTTTTCTAGAATCCGAAATGTGGAGAAAGCAGCATGTTATATGGCTAAACCCTTCACTGACCTGTTGGGTTCGATTTTTGGAGTGGACCAATGATGGAGTTTTACGTCACCCTACTATATTAGGATTTTCTGATATACCGGCTGAACAAGCCAGTGGAAAGGAATTGTCATTAGATGAGTGAAATAGATATAAATGGATATTCCGTACGAATTACCAATCCTGAAAAGCTTATGTGGCCGGAATTGGGAATACTCAAAATAGATTATATTACCAAGCTAATTGAACTCGCACCTTATATCCTACCCCATGCAAGGAATCGCTTATTAACTGTAATACGCTATCCAGACGGAGTAGCTGGCAAATCTTTTTTTCAAAAAAATACACCGGACTATGCACCTGAGTGGCTGGAAACTTCTGAGTGGAATGAAAATGATTATACTTTAATCAATAATCTTGCCACCCTAGTCTGGTTGGGAAATCAAGCTGCATTGGAATTCCATACAGGTTTCAATCATGTTCAATTGCCTAATAACCCAACTGACCTGGTTTTTGATCTGGATCCATCAGAAGGGCAGAGTTTCGATCAAGTGTCAGAGACAGCCCTGTTAATAAATGATACTTTAAAAAGCTTGAATATTCAGAGTTGGGTTAAAACCTCCGGAGCAACGGGTTTACAGTTGTATATTCCGGTGGGCAGTCGTTATGACTACGATACAGCCAGACAGATAAATGAATTTTTTGGTCAATACTTCAGCCAAAGGTATCCAGATAAGATTACCATTCAGCGTATGGTAAAAAACAGGGAAGGCAAGCTGTATTTTGACTACCTGCAAATGTGGAAGGGAAAAACCATTACTATGGTATATTCACCACGAGCTACTTCTAAAGCAACAATTTCCATGCCTGTTACCTGGGGAGAAGTCGAAAGAGGTATCCATCCGGAGGACTTTCATCTGCTCAATGCCAAAAAGCGTTTAGAGGAAACAGGCGACTTATTTAATGAACTCTTAAAAACTGAGAATCAACAAAATCTTGATCTTATACTAGAACATATAAAAACTGACCAAGCTGTACAATTGTACTGATTAGTACAACTCTATTAAATAATGGTGATATCTGTTATAATTATAGAATAACAAGAATTTATGGTTTAATAGAAATGGGGTAGCGTTTTGAGTAAAGCAGATAAAATCTTCATAGATATGTGCAAAGATATATTGGAAAACGGAGTAAGTACTGAAGGACAAAAGGTGAGGCCTGTTTGGGAAGATGGCACGCCGGCTCATACAATAAAAAAATTTGGAGTAGTAAACCGCTATGATTTGTCAAAGGAGTTCCCCATCCTGACATTAAGGCCTACACCCTTGAAAAAGGCTATTGATGAAATTTTATGGATTTGGCAGAAAAAATCAAATAATATAAAGGACTTAAACAGCCATATATGGGATTCCTGGGCCGATGAAAGTGGATCTATTGGAAAAGCTTATGGTTACCAACTCTCAATAAAGCATAAATACAAAGAGGGGGAGTTTGATCAAGTTGATAGAGTTCTGCATGACTTAAAGCACAACCCCTATAGCCGCAGAATTATAACCAATATCTACAACCATAATGATCTTCATGAAATGAATCTCTATCCCTGTGCCTATAGCATGACCTTTAATGTAACAGGGGATAAGCTAAATGCTATTTTAAATCAAAGATCGCAGGATGTATTGCCAGCAAATAATTGGAATGTATGTCAATATGCAATACTGGTTCATATGTTTGCAGCTGTCAGTGGGCTAAAGGCTGGTGAACTGGTTCACGTAATAGCTGATGCACATATATATGACAGGCATATTCCCATAATTCGAGAATTGATAACACGGCCTCAATACCCTGCTCCAAAACTTAAGATTAATCCTGATGTTAAAGACTTCTATAAATTTACCGTGTATGATTTTCAATTGGAAGGGTATAAGGCAGGCCCCCAAATAAAAAATATTCCTATTGCGATATGAGGAAGGCAGGAATTATAAATGAACTTTATTGTAGCGGTAGATCAGGAGTGGAATATAGGAAATAATGGGAATCTGTTATTGGCTATACCAGATGATTTAAAAC
>FZPS01000037.1_pt53 | contig 10296 bp, 12 predicted proteins | sample 1817821 | NCBI WGS metagenome assembly FZPS01 (sample SAMEA104158645, study PRJEB21678) | metagenome | place: Germany | collected 2015-04-21 | reverse complement strand
GAAACATTTTATATGATAGAGTTTTGCGATTCCCGTTATTTCGGATAACGCCAACAAGAACGAAAGTCCCAAAGCTCCAAAGGCTAAGGGTTTCAGCTTTTTCGCGCGGCTCTTTTCGGAGAGATTAAAGAATGTATATAGGCTGAAAACAATTGCTGAAAGACTTCCCAAAATCAAAAACATTATGTCAAGCATTTTAAAGCTCCTTTGCTTTGTGCTGTAACCCGATTAGTTTACCTAATATCAGATAATAAAACAATATAAACTGATGCAATTATAGCATAATTTTTCCTATTAGAAATACTGCCTGAGTCTTTTTTAAGAATTAATTAATATTATCCGCTATCTCGGTCAGTGTTATTGACAATAAAGTCACAAGCAAGTAAAATAAGACAGAATGAAGTGAAAAAAGGTGATATTTGTGGGTTTATCAATTACACATAAGCTGATTTCATCCCATTGGGTCAGCGGAAAAATGGTTCCGGGTGAGGAAATCGGTCTTAAAATCGACCAGACTCTTACTCAGGACGCTACAGGCACAATGGCCTATCTTCAGTTTGAAGCTATGGGCATTGACAGAGTGAAAACAGAGCTTTCTGTTTCTTATGTTGACCATAACACACTGCAGAGCGGCTTTGAAAACGCCGATGACCATAAATTTCTGCAAACAGTAGCAAAAAAGAGAGGCATATATTTCTCAAGGCCCGGCAACGGCATTTGCCATCAGGTTCACCTTGAGCGTTTCGGCGTACCCGGAAAGACTCTCTTAGGCTCCGACAGCCATACCCCCACCGGCGGCGGCATCGGAATGCTCGCAATGGGCGCTGGCGGTCTTGATGTTGCTGTCGCAATGGGCGGAGGCACTTACTACATAACCATGCCCAAGGTTGTTAATGTAAAGCTCATAGGCAAGCTCTCACCGTGGGTTGCCGCAAAGGATGTTATTCTTGAGGTTTTAAGGAGACTCACCGTAAAAGGCGGAGTCGGCAAAGTTATTGAGTACACAGGCGAGGGTGTAAAGACCCTCTCCGTTCCCGAAAGGGCTACAATCACAAACATGGGCGCAGAGCTGGGCGCCACCACAAGCGTATTCCCCTCTGATGAGATTACAAGGGAATTCTTAAAGGCTCAGGGTCGCGAAAAGGATTGGGTGGAGATTCTGCCCGATGAGGACGCTGTTTATGATGAGGAAATCGTTATAGATTTGTCCGAACTCAAGCCCCTTGCAGCAATGCCCCATATGCCCGACAAGGTAAAGGCTGTAAGCGAGATTGGTCCCATTAAGATTGACCAGGTATGCATCGGTTCATGCACAAACTCCTCTCTCCTCGATATGCTTAAAGTCGCGGCGATTTTAAAGGGCAAGACGGTTCATCCCGATGTAAGCCTTACCATATCCCCCGGCTCCAAGCAGGTTCTTAATATGCTCAGCGATTTGGGAGCTTTATCGGATATTATCGCCGCGGGCGCAAGAATTCTTGAGAGCGCTTGCGGACCCTGCATCGGCATGGGACAGGCACCCAAATCGGGCGGTGTTTCGCTCAGGACATTTAACAGAAACTTTGAAGGCCGTTCGGGCACCGCTGACGCACAGGTTTACCTCGTCAGCCCCGAAACCGCCGCTATTTCAGCGATTACGGGCGTTCTTACAGACCCACAGACACTCGGAGAAATGCCCGAGTTTACTCTCCCCTCGATGTTTAAAATTGATGACAATATGATTATACCTCCCGCTCCCGCTGAGGAGGCGGACAAGGTTGAGATAGTTTACGGTCCCAATATCAAGGAAGTTCCCAAGGGCAGACCGCTTGAGGACGAACTCAAGGCTACTGTGGTACTCAAGGTAGAGGACAATATCACCACAGACCACATTATGCCCGCGGGCGCAAAGATACTTCCCTACCGCTCCAATATCCCCTATCTCTCTCAGTTCTGCTTCAAGCAGCTTGATGAGAATTTCGCAGAAAACTGCAAGAAGGTCGGCAACGCAATCGTTGTGGGCGGCCAGAACTACGGTCAGGGCTCATCAAGAGAGCACGCCGCTTTGGTTCCCCTCTATCTCGGAGTCAGGGCTGTTATAGCAAAATCCTTCGCCCGCATGCACAAGGCAAACCTTATTAACGCGGGAATTCTGCCCCTTACATTTATAAACGAGGCAGACTATGACAGAATAGAAAAAGACGATGTCCTCACAATGCCATATGTTAAGGACGAGGTCTTAAACGGCAAAGATATTACCCTTAAAAACGAAACTAAGGGCGAGACATATAAGCTTGCCGGCGGATTCTCCGACAGGCAGAAGGACATCCTTATAAGCGGCGGGCTTTTAAGATACACCGCAAACAAGTAAATCAGGAGTGTAAATATGAACGAAGCTAATATAAAGAGTGCTGCTGAAAAATTTGAGGCTCTTTTGAGAGAGCAGCTCGAGAGAGCCGAGAAAATAAAAGAGGTTAAGGACTTTATCGACTACTCTACCCTTGACACCATTGTAATCGGAGTTTGTTACGGCGACGGCATTGGTCCCATCATCACAAAAGAGGCCGCAAGGGTCCTTGAGCACCTGCTCAAAAAAGAGGTAGAAAGCGGCAAGGTTCTGTTTAAAGTCATTGACGGTCTTACCATAGAGAACAGAATTAAGGTCAACAAAGCTATTCCCGATGATGTGCTTGAGGAATTAAAATCCTGCCATGTAATTCTCAAGGGACCCACAACCACCCCACAGGCAGGCGACGGCATGCCGAATATCGAGAGCGCGAATGTCGCCATGAGAAAGGCTCTTGACCTTTTCGCCAATGTCCGCCCCGTCAAGGTTCCCGAGCAGGGCATTGACTGGACATTCTTCAGAGAGAACACCGAGGGCGCATACGCCGTCGGCTCAAAGGGCATAAATGTAAGCGACGATTTGGCGGTTGACTTTGTTGTTACCACAACCGAGGGTACCGAGAGAATCGCAAGGCTTGCCTATGAGTACGCAAGAAAGAACGGCAAGGACAGAGTTTCTATCGTCACAAAGGCTAATGTCATAAAGACAACAGACGGTAAATTCTTAAACCTTGCAAAAGAAATCGGCAAGGAATATCCCGAAATTACCACAGACGAGTGGTATATTGACATAATGACTGCAAAGCTTATTGATGAGAAGCGCAGAAGGGACTTTAAGGTATTTATCCTACCCAACCTTTACGGCGACATCATCACCGATGAGGCCGCGGAGTTCCAGGGCGGCGTAGGCACAGCCGGCAGCGCGAACATAGGCAAGAGATACGCCATGTTTGAGGCTATCCACGGCTCCGCTCCCAGAATGATTAAGGAAGGCAGAGGAGATTACGCAGACCCCTGCTCCATGCTGAGGGCCTCCGTAATGCTGCTTTCACACATCGGCATGCAGGACAAAGCCGATTTGCTTGAAAGAGCTCTTGATATCTGCATGTTTGAGGAGAAAAAGGTTGTTATCACAGGCCGACCCGGCGGCGGAACCTGCAGGGAGTTCGGCGATTATCTTATGTCTGTTCTTGACAGACTCAGCAGCGAACAGTAATTTTCTGCATTATCATAAAATCAGGAGGAGCATATGAAGGATTCAACCGGAATTTCAATGTCTGTAATCAGAAGGCTCCCCCGCTATTATCAATATCTTACCGACCTTAGTAATAACGGGATAGAAAGAATTTCCTCCAGCGAGCTGGCAGAAAAAATGGGCCTTACCGCGTCACAGATAAGGCAGGACTTTAACTGCTTCGGAGGATTTGGGCTTCAGGGCTATGGCTACAACACAAAGCAGCTTGCGAACGCTTTGGCCGGTATAATGGGGCTTGATTCTGATTTTTCGGCTATTCTGATTGGCGCGGGCAATTTGGGCAGAGCCGTTGCCGCGCACCTGTTTTCCGAGCAGAATGGCTTTAAACTCATTGCGGTTTTTGACTCGGATAAAAAACTTGAAGGCAAAAAGGTCGGTAAATTCTCAGTAATGCACATGGACGCCCTTGAGGATTTCTGCAGGGAGAATAAGCCCGTTACCGCGGTGCTTTGCGTTCCCGACGAGGCGGCTAAAGAAGTAGCTCTTAAACTCGACTCTCTCGGAGTTAAGAGCTTCTGGAACTTCAGCCACTTTGACATCTCGTCGATACTTCCCAACTCAAGGGTTGAGAATGTACACCTTAAAGACAGCCTGATGACCCTTTGCTTCCTTATCAAGTCCGACATGGAAAAGAATAAGGAAAAGCACTGATTCTTCCTTCAGCGCTATCAGAAAGGATATGTTCGATGAGAAGAATTCTGAGCATTAATATAATCGATGTAGTTCCTTTTTCAAAGGGGCTACTTTTTGTGCGCAAAGAACAGCTCTCAAACGGCTCTGTCAAGGTGTCCTTTTTCAGCTACGACATTACCACGGGCAAAATTGCCCCCGTTACAAAAAGCGTGTATCTTCTTAATAAATTCGGCTCCGCTTACGCTCCCATCGCGGAGCATCTGGGCGACTATGTTTCCTGCGACACCTGCCGCCTGCCCAACGGTCAGACCTTTGTAATCTACACCACGGGCGAGGCTGGAATTTTCGACGACAAGGGCGCGCTGCTCTGGACGGGCGATATTCTCTATCAGGATGCGCCCGCAAGGGACGCTGCCGCCGACGGCAGGTTCGTCTGGTGCGTTGTGCCAAAGAAAAACGCGATAATAAAGTACTCTCCCGCCGGCAAAAAGGTCGTTATGAGAATCGGCGGCGACAGGACTACATCCTTCTCCCTGCCCGGCTCTGTTGCGATTTATGACAATATGCTCTATGTCAGCAACAGGGGCTCGAATAAGATTAGAACCATCAGGCTTTCCGACTTTGCGGTCGAGGATTACAGGCTGTTTGAGGAGCCTGTGCATAAATATTTAAGAGTTCAGGACAAGGAGTTCGTGATTCTCGATTCGGGAGTTTACATACTATAGTCAAGGCGGTGCTGCCTATCCTTAAGATTTATACCTGTTTTCTCGAAAATCCCCTTGAGGAAGACGCAAGGCAAAGGTTTATAAAGCTTTTGCCGGAGGACAGGCAGGCCAAAATCAAAGCCAAAAAGAATACTATAGCGGCGGACGAGAGCCTTATTGGCGAAATACTGGCAAGGTACGCTCTTTCAAATGAGCTTCTAAAGCCTTTAAAAGAAATAGAAATAAGGCATACCGAAAAGGGTATGCCCTATATTGAAGGAGATTTATTTTTCATTAGCATTACACACAGCCACGGGTTTGTTGCCTGCGCCGTTTCCGATAGCCCTGTCGGCATTGACGCTGAAAAACTCAGAGATTTCTCCGAGGGCGTGGCAAGGCGGATGTTTACTGAAAATGAGCTTTCCTTCATTGAATCATCGGATGACAAAACTCGCAGCTTTTATATGATTTGGACTTTGAAAGAAAGCTATTTAAAGGCAATAGGCACCGGGATTTCCTTCCCTATGAAGAATCTGGAGTTCACTGTGAAAGACGGCTCTATAAGCTTTAACCTTGACAATAATGCGAAATTTAGGGTCATTGAAAGCATAGACGGATATATTTTATCCGTCTGCCGCATAGCAGGGTCTAATAAAGCTCATATTATTGAAAAGGATTGAGAGGATGAAAAAATCTTTTAAGATTCTCTTTGCCTTAAGTTTACTTACCACGCTGCTCACTTTATGGGCATGCTCAGGAAAAAGCGACGATAAAGGAGAAAGCAAGTTGGTTATTGAAAAGAATCCGATTGTAACAATTGAAATGGAGGACGGCGGCATAATTAAGGCGGAGCTTTACCCCGAAATTGCCCCGAATACTGTTTACAATTTCATCTCCCTTGCGAACAAGGGCTGTTATGACGGAGTTATCTTCCACAGGGTTATTCCAAACTTTATGATTCAGGGCGGCGACCCCAACGGCGCTGGAACAGGCGGTCCCGGCTACAGAATCAAGGGCGAGTTTACCAACAACGGCTTTGAGAACAACTTAAAGCACGAAAGGGGCGTACTGTCCATGGCAAGGCAGGGCAACCCCTACAATCCCAAATCCGCATACGATACAGCCGGCAGCCAGTTCTTTATTATGGTTGCCGAGGCTCCCCACCTTGACGGCGACTATGCCGCATTCGGCAAAGTAATTGAAGGTATGGATGTTGTGGATAAGATTGTATCCGTCAAAAGGAATTTAGCCGACAAGCCTTTAGAGGACCAAAGAATGAAAAAGGTAAGCGTCGAAACCTTTGGCGTAAACTACCCAGAGCCCGAAACACTCCCGAAATAAAAAACAAAAAAAGACGGTCGTTTGACCGTCTTATTTTTTTAATAGGGGCCCTCGGCATGGGGCGTTCTGTTTATAATTGTTACAGCCTGGCGTCCAGTTGAGGTAAAGCTCGCTTCAAACTGCTCTCTTTTTACCTTCTGCACTCCCTCAGGCTTTAAGGGGTCATTCAGATACACATATTCTTTATCCACGCCGACAAGCAAAACCGTATGTGAGCCGACGGGATAGGTATAAGTGAAGTTTCCGTCCAATGATTTCCACTGATATACCTTCGTTGCCTCTTTGTAGTCCTGTGTTGTCCAGACTACTGCGGGCAGGAATAAAGAAAGAAAATCAAGACTAGTCTGGCTTATATCAACAGCCTTGTAGTTTTCGCTGCCTATTGCTGAGGTGAGAGCCTCGGTTATAACTGGGGCAAAGCATCCCCAGCCTCTCCTTTCGCTTGCGGGGTCGCCCGCATAGCATTTTGACGGGTCGGGACCGTATCTCACGCCGTCTTTATCGATTACTTCCTCTTTTTTCAAATGGTTATCCACAAAATCCTTTAAAGTAATGTCAAAGCCGCAGTATCTGAGCAGCATCACCGCTGAGGCGGATTCGCAGCCGTTGGGATAATCGGGATTCTGGGCTATCAGCTCTGCCTCAACGCGATTCGGGATGAATCCCTCATGTCTTTTAAGGTCAGAATGTATCTTTTCCCTGTAAAGCTTTTCAAAGATAATGCCCTTGTCGCTCCAATCGTTAATGAAGCTGTAATCCGTCAAGGTTTTCATTCTGGTAAAATAATCTTTTTCGGGGCTTGATATTATGCTAATTTTGATTTTTTGAGTTTCCATATGCAGCTTATAGTACAGAAATACATTAGTCGCCAAAGAAACCATAAACAGTATAGCAAGGGTTAGGGTGATTATTTTTTGTTTGTTTACCTTTTTCATCCTATTTTCTCCCTAAAACAAATCATTAGTTGGACTTAGTATAAAAGATAGCAGCTGCTTTATGCCCCGATTTTCGCAGCAGTTTTTTGCACTGCTGCAATTAATTCACATTGCAAACGGGAGTTTTTAATATTCTGTGAATAATTTCGAAAGATGTAATTAAAGGAAATTTTACGGAAAAACAAAGAAAATCCCGCAAGCCTAAATCTAAGACTTGCGGGATTTTGGCGGAGAGTCAGGGATTCGAACCCTGGGTGAGTTTCCCCACACAGCATTTCGAGTCTTTTCAACCAACATAACTTTATCGGGTTTTTCTGTAACTTTCAGGTCGTCTTGTCCCCGTAAAAAAGCCAGTCACATCAAGGCTTTTTGGCGTTCAACTTTAAAAAACGCAGATTTTCCAATGGGTTCTAATAAATAGCGAAAATGAGCGGCTTTCGGCACTTATGTTAGAAATTTGTTAGAAATGTTAGAACGAAATTAGAACAACACGGCATACACAGGCAGTCTCCTACCGAAATTATACTGAGGTGTATGCTATGAAAATTAACGACATAAACTGGGCAGAAGTCCCGGATATTCTTACAAAGGAGCAGGTTCGTCTAATTTGTCATTGTAGTAAGCGTACGGCACTGTACTACCTGAAAAGCGGAAAATTGCCTTGCGTCTATTCCGGCAAGAAGACTCGCTGCTACAAGATTAGGAAGGAAGACCTAATGGCTTTCATTGAAGATCGGGAAAAAAGTCCGGAGTTTTATGCTGTTCCCGATGGATGGTACGGCAGTACCGGAACAACAATTCGGCGTCAGTATTCATCAATGGTAAAACTCGATGACGAGGATCTGCACGAATATTATCAGTATCTTCTCAGAGAATATCCAGATGTGCTGGAAGCCAAGAAAATCAGCGAGATCACTGGATACTCACTGTCAGTGGTCAATCGATGGTGCAGCAATGGAAAGCTGAAGCATTTTGTGGTCGGATCGAGAAATCTGATCCCCAAGGTATATCTTATAGACTTTTTCTGTTCACTTCAATTTAGGAAGATTTGCCGAAAAAGCGAGTGGCATATCAGCATTCTTGCGAACTACCGACGCTGGAAGTATTCTACTATTCAAAGGTCGTCCAAATGAAATAAGGAAGAGCTCTCCTGATGGGGTGGCTCTTCCTTTGATTTTAATGAGTTTCTTTCTTGTCCAAAGCCTATTCCTCCAATCCGCTACCCTCAAAGATGAAGTCAATTATACTGATTTTCGGGATTCTATATGCGTTAGCAACCTTTATTCCTTTTACCAGTTTCTTTGAAAGAAGATCATAAGCAACAGCACGACTTATTCCAAGCATCTGTCTTAGTTGCTTTACATTTACCATATCAGGATACTCCGAAAACATAGTTCGATATATTATCTCGATTTTCTCGTTTTTTGCGCTGTGCAAGCAAATCTGCCTCCTTTGTAAAACCGGTTTGTTACATCAACTGCCTGTTATTTATCCGTTACCGAAAATATCCTCAAGCACACTGTTGAATATCGGATTGGCTTTCACGGAAAAGCCAATGTGGTCTGTAAGAGCCTCCGTCTTGCTCGTGAACTGCTTTTCAATTACAAACAGACGGTTTTCTATATTCCCGTTTTTGACAATGATCTGTCCTGGGTATCCCCAAAACATATCACCGATTTGTCTGTACTCGTCAGATTCTGTCCGGTATTGCAGATTTGTAAAGTTCGCCCTGATACAGCGATAGTATTTTCCCTGACAGGAAAGCCATAAGTGAATAGTATTGGCTTCGTCGCATCGCATGATGTACGGCCATCTCCAAGTGTTACGATGTTCCCACTCATAATTGGTCAGTGAAGCGGCTTCGGTTTTTAACACCTTTGCTTGAGCAAGAAATGGCACTTCGTGATGTGTCACATTTTTTGCAATGCGGTTTTCTACGCTGAGAGATTTATAGTATGCTTTCAGGACACTTTCATAATCTTCAGCAAGGTTCTTATCGGAACGCAAATACCCGAACAATCCATCAATATCTTTAAAGGTACCAAAGTAGGTTTTTACACCACTTACAAATGAAGCTGTGGAATAGTCATCCAGCAGAAGACGATAGATAGTTTCAGGAGCAGATCTATTATTATTGTCTTTTAATTGGTCGGTTAATTGAAGTGTATTTTTCATTCGACTTTACTCACCACCCTTGAATTGCGCTGATGACTCGAAGCCGTGAAACAGAAAGTGAATTTTATTTATCCTCTTGTTTATGTGCCAATGTCCGCAAAACCAAGCCTTGTAGTCGATAGCATCTTCGATTTTATCAAGCCATTTCTCGGTACTTGTATCTACCGAGTTTTGATCTATTCCGGGAAGGAACATCTCGATTGGCTCATATTTGAACGGACAAGTATGTGAAAGAACTATATCAAATGTCTTTGCCTCTATCTGAGACTCAACATACCTTTTGATTTCCTCAGATGGTTGCTCATCCTTCCACCAGTTGTATCCTCGAGACAGGCGATAGAACTTGTCCACGCTGTAAGCTCCGCCGATTACAAGATGCTTTATACTTTCAATTTCATATATATCTCCATCTTTTGCGAATAACACATTTGGGTATTTTTCCTCATACCACACGCTTCCGCCATTCCATTCTTTTGCAATATAAGAAGAAATAATTGCCGGGCGTGCTTCGTGATTTCCGTGGATACAAAATATCGTTGGCAACAACTTTGAAAGAGTTTCCTTAATATAGTTGTCCCTTTTATCACAAAAATAGTTTGCACCTACATCACCAAGTATGACAATAGTATTGTTTTTTCCGAGTTCGTTTTTTTTGCAGAAATTCACTATGTTGGCTGGCGAACCATGAATATCTCCTGTGTAGTAAATCAATATAGATAACCTCCATTTTGCATATTAGCACCCGTCAAGGGTGCTTTTTTTATTATCTCAGGCCACCTAGTAGATTCGCAAATCTGCGATCTCAGTATTTTTTTGAAGAATTTTTCGGAAGGTGGTTAATTTTTGCTCGTTTTCGTTGCCTACCAAGTGAGGGCAAAATACTTCACCCTCACGAACCTTGACAATTGAATATACAGCACACAGGTAC
>FZPS01000017.1_pt107 | contig 10296 bp, 7 predicted proteins | sample 1817821 | NCBI WGS metagenome assembly FZPS01 (sample SAMEA104158645, study PRJEB21678) | metagenome | place: Germany | collected 2015-04-21 | reverse complement strand
TATAAATTACAACAAGTTATTGATTATGCAGATGAGTGTACCATAAAGAAATTACTAACAGAGATAGTTCCAAACTACAAACCTTATGAAGAAAAAAGTATAGCAAAAGAAGCAGAGTCAAGTAAAACGGATGCTTTATCAGAAATTGCAGTTTCTTTTCTAAAAGATACTAGCTCAAACTGATTAATGCTATAGTTATTATTAATGGAATTAAAATTACACTAAGACCAATTATAAGACTTTGTTTTTCTTTAGGAGTTAATACATCATTGGAATTATAGTATCCTTTTATCTTTTTTCTTTTTATTATTTTATTCATAGCTTTAAAGAAAGGCAATTGAATTCCTCCTTAATACTTATGGTAACATATAGTATAATCAGTACAATTAATATTATAAGTGAAAATTTAAATATTTTAAATAGTCATTAATACTTAATTTAAAAGAGGAGTGTTTACATTGGAAGAAATTAGCTTAAGAGAATATTTTTTAATTATTAGAAATCGTATAGGACTAATTATATTATTAACAGTAATTTCAGTAGTCACTAGTGGTTTGGTAAGCTTTTTTGTACTAAAACCTGAGTATCAGACCTTTACCACATTGATAGTAGGAAAACCTAAGGATTATCAAAATGTAGATAATAAATTAGATTATAATGATCTATTATTAAATCAAAAATTGGTATCTACCTATGGAGAATTGGTGAAAACCAGAGCTGTGGCTGATGAGGTAATTGAAAATTTAGGGCTAGATATTTCTTATAAAGATTTTCGAGAAAAGGTAAATGTAAATTTGGTAAAGGACACAGAGATAATTAAATTAGAAGTTGTGGATACTGATCCTATATTGGCAGCTGAAATTGCCAATGAGACAGCTCAAGTTTTTATGGAAAATGTGAAGGATATAATGATGGTGGAAAATGTTCAAGTGATAGATAGAGCCCAGGTACCAGATATGCCTATTAAACCAAGACCAAAGCTTAATATGGCTATAGCTGGAGTATTAGGTCTTATGGTAGGAATATTTTTAGTATTCCTGTTGGAATATTTGGATAATACTATTAAAACTCCAGATGATGTGGAGAAATATTTAGGACTTCCTGTAATAGGTACAATACCATTGGTGGAAGATAATAAATAGGATTTGAGGTGAAAACATGAGAAAATCAAGAATATTTACAGTAAGAAACCCTAAATCACCTGTTTCAGAGGCTTTTAGGACTTTAAGGACTAATATAGAATTTTCCAGTGTAGATAAGCCTATAAGGAGTTTAGTAGTTACTTCTTCAGGACCAGGAGAAGGTAAAAGTACTGTATCTATAAATATTGCAACTACCATGGCTCAAATGGGAAAAAGGGTTTTGCTAGTCGATTGTGATTTGAGAAAACCTAGCTTACATAAGGATTTTAATATGGCTAGTTTATGGGGATTGACTAATATATTAGTGGAAGATATGGATTATACTGATGTTTTATATGAAGCAAAAGGGATAAAAGGATTGGATGTTATAGGTTCAGGCCCTATCCCCCCTAATCCAGCAGAGCTTTTAGGTTCAAATAAGATGAAAAATTTTGTAGATGATATGATTGAAAAATATGATATGGTTATATTGGATGCGCCTCCTATAGGAATGGTGACAGATGGTGCTATATTATCTAGTATTGTAGATGGAACCATATTAGTATGTGGAGTAGGAGAAGCAGATATTAATGCTACTAAAAGGGCTAAAGATTTGTTGGACAAGGTAAATGCCAATATATTAGGTGTAGTTTTAAATAAGGTGCCTATTAATGGTAGCGGATATTATAAATATCATTATAGTCAATATTATGATGATTCTTATTATGATGATGAGAAAGAGAGAAGGAAAGCAAAATGATTGATATTCACAGTCATATACTTCCTAATGTAGATGACGGTGCAGAGGATATGGAAGAATCCATAGCCATGGGGAAAATATGCTTAGATAATGGAATAGAAAAAGTAATAGCTACTCCCCATTATATAGAAGGGTTTGAAAATAGTTCTAAGGAAATAAATATGAAAGTTTTAGAAGAATTAAGACAAGCACTTGAGCGAGAAGGGCTGGAATTAGATATATATATAGGAAATGAAATATATGTAGATATGAATATATTAAAATTATTGAAGGAAGGAAAGCTAGCTACTTTGAATAATTCCAGATATATACTTTTGGAATTTCCTATGTTTGATATGCCTATATATGCATATGACATAGTTTATAATTTACTTTTAAAAGGTTATATTCCTATAATTGCCCATCCTGAAAGGAATAGAAATATAGTTGATAATCCTAATATACTATATGAGTTTATAAATAAAGGGGCACTGGCTCAGTTGAATTTACCTAGTTTAGAAGGCAAATATGGAGAAAGGATAAGAACTACAGCAGAAACATTCTTACAACATAATATGATTCATTTTGTAGGTACTGATGCTCATTCTAAGGGTAAAAGATCTCCCCAGGTGGAGAATAGCTTACAATTGTTAAAGGATTTAGTAGATCAAAAAACTTTTGAAGAAATAACTTATTTAAACCCATCTAAGGTAATAGAGGATGAATTAATAAAGCCCGATGCTCCAATAAAATACAAGGAGCCTGGTGGATTTTTTGAATTTATAAAAGGCAAAATAAATATTTTTTAGGAAGTTATGAGTTAAAATCATATTTACAAAGGCAACAATTAATTGTTGCCTTTTTTTAAATACATAATAGGTATATAATATTATATTATAATTACAATATTATGTAAGGTTTGTTTAATATAATTGACACATGAGTATTAATAGGATAAGATATTATAGTTATAGTGAAAAAACAAGGAGGTTCGGAAAATATGCCCACAAAGTATATATTTGTTACAGGCGGGGTTGTATCTTCTTTGGGAAAGGGGATTACTGCAGCCAGTTTAGGTCAACTTTTAAAGAGCAGAGGTCTTAAGGTGACTATTCAAAAATTTGATCCCTACATAAATGTGGATCCAGGGACTATGAGTCCATATCAACATGGAGAGATATTTGTTACTGATGATGGTGCAGAGACGGATTTGGACTTAGGTCACTATGAAAGATTTATAGATATAAACTTAAATAAAAATAGTAATGTAACTACAGGGAAAATATATTGGTCTGTATTGAATAAGGAAAGAAGAGGAGAATATGATGGTAGAACTGTACAGGTAATTCCCCATATTACCAATGAGATAAAGGATAGGATAAAAAGAGTTTCAAAGGATAGTGAAGTAGATGTAGTTATTACTGAAATTGGAGGTACTGTTGGAGATATAGAATCATTACCTTTCCTAGAAGCTATTAGGCAAATAAAGAATGATGTAGGTAAAGAAAATGTAATGTATATCCACGTAACGCTAGTGCCTTATTTATCTAAAGCAGGAGAGCTTAAAACCAAGCCTACCCAACATAGTGTTAAGGAATTAAGAAGCATAGGTATACAACCAGATGTACTTATATGTAGAACAGAAATGCCTTTATCCCAAGATTTAAAGGATAAAATTGCCCTATTTTGTGATTTAGATCCAAAGGAGGTAATTGAAAACAGGGATTCAGAATCCATATATGAAATACCATTGATGTTGGAAGAGGAAGGACTTCCTCAATTGGTAATAGAACATTTAAATTTAAAGTGTGATGAGTTGGATTTAACTGAATGGATTAATATGGTGGAAAAGATAAAGAAGCCTAAGGACAATGTAGTGGTAGGATTAGTTGGGAAATATATAGAGTTAAAGGATGCTTATCTATCAGTAGCTGAATCCTTGCGTCATGGAGGCATATATAATGATGTAGATGTTAATATAAAATGGGTTCATGCAGAGGATATTCATGATGATAACGCAGAGGATATACTAGGAGATGTAGATGGAATACTTGTACCAGGAGGTTTTGGAGATAGGGGTATCGATGGGAAAATAGCTGCTGTAAAGTATGCTAGGGAAAACAATATACCTTATTTTGGTATATGCTTAGGTATGCAATTAGCAGTGGTGGAATTTGCTAGAAATGTGCTAGGATTAAAAGAGGCCCATAGTGCTGAGATAGATCCCAATACTCCTTATCCAGTGGTGGATTTGATGTCTGAAAAAATGGATGAAGAAAATGGGACCATGAGATTAGGATTATATCCATGTAAGCTTAAAGAGGGAAGTTTAGCAGAAAAAATATATGGTAAAGAATTGATATATGAAAGACATAGGCATAGATATGAGTTTAATAATCAATATAGGGAAAAATTAGAAGACAAAGGACTTATTATATCTGGATTGTCTCCTGATGAAAGATTGGTAGAGATAATAGAATTGAAGGATCATCCTTGGTTTTTAGGTTGCCAATTTCATCCAGAATTTAAGTCTAGACCTACTAAGACTCATCCTTTATTTAAGGATTTTATTAGGGCATGTATAGAGCATAAGAATAAATTTAAAGATAAATAAAAGGAGATGATTTTATGGAACTGGTAAACAAAGGTAAGACAAAAGATGTTTATAAACTAGAGGATGGAAATTACCTTTTAAAGTTTAAGGATGATGTAACAGGGGAGGATGGAGTATTTAATCCAGGAGCTAACAAAGTAGGTTTGACTATTGAAGGAGCAGGACGTTCAGCCCTTAAACTATCTAAATATTTCTTTGAAGTATTAGAAGAAAAAGGAATTCCTACCCATTATATAGATGCAGATATTGAAGAAGCAACTATGACTGTAAAGCCCGCAAAGGTATTTGGAAATGGATTAGAAATGATTTGTCGCTATAGGGCTGTGGGAAGTTTTTTACGTCGCTACGGAATGTATGCTAAGGAAGGGCAACCTTTAGATGCATTGGTAGAAATTACCCTTAAAGATGATGAAAGAAATGACCCCCTTATTACTGAAGATGCCCTATGTATGTTGGGAATATTAACCCATGATGAGTATGAAACTTTAAAAGAATTGACTATAAAAATTAGCAATATAATTAAAGAGGAATTGGCTAAAAAAGGTATAGAATTATATGATATTAAATTAGAATTTGGTAAAATTGGAGATAAAATTGTACTAATAGATGAGATTTCTGGCGGGAACATGAGAGCTTATAAAGATGGAAAATATATTGAACCTTTAGAATTGGAAAAATTGATACTCAATGATTAATATTAGGTATGGTTATTAATAGCCATACCTTTTTTATATTGACAATGTTATGAAGGTGTTCTATAATTACTAAGTAGGCCGACTGACCAGTCAGTCAAAAAAATAAATGGGAAAGAGGGGGAAATATGTTATCAAAATTTAGTGTAAAAAAACCTTATACAATTATTGTTGCAGTAATTGCTGTATTGATTTTAGGAGCTATGTCCTTTATGAACTTAGATACAGATTTGCTTCCCAGTATAGATTTGCCCTACATAGTTATAATGACCACATATCCTGGGGCAAGTCCAGAAGAAGTAGAGATGATAGTAACAAAACCTATAGAGCAGGCTGTTGCTACAGTCAATAATATAAAGAATGTAAGCTCTATATCTAAAGAAAATGCATCTGTTGTCATATTGGAGTTTAATAATGATACCAATATGGACTCAGCAACAATAGAGATAAACAGTATGTTGGATTTAGTCAAACCTGCATGGAGTGATTACAATATAGGTTCACCTATGCTTATGAAATTAAATCCAGAAATGCTACCAGTTATGATTTCAGCAGTAGATGTTAAAGATTTAGATATAGTGGAGATATCCCAACTGGTAAATGAAGAAATAATTCCTGAACTGGAAAGCATAAATGGAGTAGCATCTGTAACAGGCATAGGATTATTAGAAGAAAAAATTGAAGTAGCATTAGATGAAGGAAAAATAGAGGAAATAAACAAAAAGATATTAGAAGTAATAGATTCTGAATTAGCTGAAGTAGAAGAACAATTAACAAAAGCTCAAAGGGAAATTGAAGAAGGCAAAACAAAATTAGAGTCAGAAGAATCAAAGCACATGGGTCAACTAACTCAAGGAGAAGAACAAATAAAGTCGGCCAAAGAACAAATAGCATCGGCAGAATCTAAAATATCCTCTGGAAAAGGAGAACTTATAAAAACTAGAGATGAATTAAATAAAGGATTAAAGGAAATAGAAGAGAATGAAAAAGCATTAAAAGCTCAAGAAAAAGCTTTATTATCCTTAGGGGATAATATGAGAGAAGAGGATAGAATAAAATTAGAGGGAATAAGGAAAAATTTAGGCATAATATCTCAAAAGAAAAATGAAATGGCTAAAGGGTTAGAACAAGTTCAAGCTAAAATTACAGAAATAGAAAAAGAAGAAGAAACCCTTAAATCTAAAAAAATTGAATTAGCTAGTAAGGAACAGGATATAAAAACAGGAAAGATTCAATTGACCATGGAAATGGATAAGGCAAGAAACAAGCTTGAAAGTGGAGAAAAGGAATTAAATGAAAAGCTAGAAGAATTTGAAAAGGCCAGAGAAGAAGCATTTAAAAAGGCTTCTTTAGAAGGTGCATTAACCACTGATATGATATCTAAAGTATTGACAGCACAAAACTTTTCCATGCCAGCAGGTTATATAACTGATGAAGAAGGTACGAAGAAACTGGTTAAAGTAGGGGACAAAATAGAAGATGTATCTCATATGGAAAATTTATTGTTATTTGATACAGGAGAAGATGTAATAGGGAAAATTTATCTAAAAGATGTAGCAGATGTATATATGAAAGATAATGCAGAAGATGTATATGCTAAGGTAAATGGAAATGATGCAGTAATATTATCAATACAAAAGCAAAGTACATTTTTAACATCAGATATAGCTAAGGCTATTAGAGATAAAATGGATGAACTATCTAAAGAGCATGAAGATGTAACCTTTACTAATTTAATGGACCAAGGAATATATATAGATATGGTTATACAATCAGTGCTTAAAAACATCATATATGGGGGAATATTAGCCATAGTAGTCCTTATATTATTCTTAAGGGACATAAGACCTACATTTATAATAGCTGTATCCATCCCTATAAGTATAATATTTGCAATTGCAATGATGTACTTTACTGGAGTTTCAATAAATGTAATTTCTTTAGCGGGATTGGCTCTAGGCGTGGGAATGTTAGTAGATAACTCTATAGTAGTAATAGAAAATATATATCGTTTAAGGCAGGAAGAAAATATGGGAATAATAGAAGCTGCCATAGAAGGGGCAAGGGAGATTTCAGGTGCTATTACTATATCCACCCTTACCACTGCATGTGTGTTTTTACCTATAGTATTTGTTGAAGGTATATCCCGTCAATTATTTGTAGATATGGGACTTACTATAGCTTACTCTTTATTAGCAAGTTTATTAGTAGCCCTTACATTGGTACCTACTATGGCATCAGGAATGTTAAAGGAAGTTAATGGAAAAGAAAGACATAAATTTGAGAATTTCAAAAATGGCTATGAAAAGCTACTTAGAGGTGCATTAAATCATAGAGGGATTATAATGATTATTGTAGCTGTTTTATTTGTAGGCAGTATGTTTGGAGGATTTTCTATGGGAACCTCATTTATACCAGAGATGGATGCACCTCAAATGGGTATGACTGTAGAGATGCCAAAGGGTACTGGTATTAAAGAGGCTAGAGAGATGGCAGATGCTGTAACAGAGAGATTACTTGAAATAGAAGAAATTGAAACAATAGGAGCATTTCACAGTGAAGCATTAGGTGGAATAGGAGGACAAAGTAATGGAGATTCCATATCCTTCTATCTACTATTAGACGAAGATAAGAATTTAAGTAATGATGAAGTGAAAAAAAAGATACTTGATGCAACTAAGGACTTGGATTGCACTATAACTGTAAGCGCAAGTGGTATGGATATATCTGCAATAGCAGGTTCAGGAGTGGAAGTAATGATAAAAGGTAAAGACATGGATACATTACAGGATATAGCTAAGGATATAGCAAAGCTACTTAAGGAAACAGAAGGAATAGTGGAAGTAGATGATGGAATAGAAGAAAATTTAGAAGAAGTTAGAATTGTAGTGGATAAAGAAAAAGCCATGGAAAATGGATTAACTGTAGCTCAAATATTTTCACATATTAACTCTATAATAGGAAAGGAAGAAGTTGCCACTACTTTATCTACAAAAAATAAGGATTATCCAGTAATAGTGGTGAATAAGAAACATGAAGATATTACTAAAGAGGACTTAAAGGATTTAACCATTAAGGGTAAAAAAGGAGAAGAAGAAGTAGAAGTAAAATTAGGGGATATTGCCAATATTACTGAAGCTCAAGGTTTGTCATCCATAAGAAGGGATTCCCAAGAAAGATATGTAACTGTTAAGGGAGAATTGGATGTAGACTATAATATAGGTCTTGTAAGTAGCGATTTTGAAAAGAAACTAAAGGACTATCAAATACCAGAAGGATATACAGTTGAACTAACAGGAGAAAAGGAAAGAATAGATGAATCTTTATGGGATTTAACTAAGATGATACTTTTAGCCATTGTGTTGATATACCTTATAATGGTAGCACAATTTCAATCATTGCTTTCACCATTTATAATATTATTTACCATACCTTTAGCATTTACTGGAGGAATGCTTGCATTGATCATTACAGGCTATGAGATCAGCTTAATTGCTATGTTAGGATTCTTGGTATTAAGTGGTATAGTGGTAAACAATGGTATAGTATTTATAGACTATACTAATCAGTTGAGAGATAGAGGATATAATAAAACTGAAGCATTGGTATTAGCAGGAAAAACTCGTATGAGACCAATACTCATGACAGCTATAACCACTATATTTGGATTATCTACTTTATCAGTAGGAGTAGGAACAGGTTCAGAGATGTTACAGCCCCTTGCTATAGTGTCCATAGGAGGACTAGTATATGCTACAGTTCTTACATTGTTTGTAGTGCCAATAATGTATCACTTATTAAACAAGGATGATCCAGATGGAGGTCCTGTTCCAGTAGAAGGTGAGAACTAATGGTAGAAAAAAGAAGAAAAGAAATATTAGATGCAGCCACAGAGATTTTTTCAAGATATGGTTATTATGGAGCTAAGATGGAGGATATTGCCAAAAAAGCAGGAATAGGGAAAGGCACTATATATAGTTATTTTGATAGCAAAGAAGCACTATTTTATGAGATGATAAAACATGCAATAGAAGAATATGAAAAGGGACTAGATAAGGCATTAGAAGTTGAAGGTACATTGGAGGAAAGACTACATGTATTATGTAAATTTCATGGGAAGTATTTAAGCAAATATATAGATATAACTCAAATAATAGTTATGGAAAGAGAAGTGTTTTCCAAAGATTTGGTGAAGGAACTTATAGGGGAAAAAACACGGTTATTTAATAGGGTAAAAAATGCAGTAAAAGATGCTATTTATAGTGGAGAACTAAGGGATGATTTAGATCCTCACTTGGCATCCATCATAATAATAGGTTCCATAGGAAAATTTTATGGAGAAAAAATTCGCTATGGAAGAGAGAAATTAAATAAAATAGATCCTAAGGGATTAATAGATACAATACTGAGAGGATTGAAATAAGTATAAAAAACGGTGCCTGGCACCGTTTTTTATACTTATTATATATATCTATATTTATGTAAGAAATATAGAAAAAGTTAATTGGTATTGTAGCCTTACAGATGTTATAATCCATATTTGGAATGGGAGAAGAATTAGTAGTCTGGGATGTATATTATTAGAAAGGTGGTAGAAATGTATGACTTTAATAGTATTTTAAAAAGACGAGGAACCAAGTCTGCAAAATGGGATAATTTAAAGGAACAATTTGGGAGAGATGACCTACTTCCTCTATGGATTGCAGATATGGATTTTTTGGCTTCACCAGCTATTATGGATGCATTAGAAAATAGGGTAAAACATGGTATATATGGCTATACATATTGTGATGATGAATATTATAATGCAGTTGTAGGATGGATGAAGCGGAGACACAATTGGGATATAAATAAGAAATGGATTGTATTTACCCCTGGAGTTGTACCAGCTCTTAGCTATGCTATAGAAGCTTTTACTAAACCAGGAGATAATATAATAGTTCAAAGTCCTGTATATCATCCTTTTTATAGCACTATAGAGAATAATGAACGCCGTATAATTACTAATCCTCTAATATATAAGAATAACAGGTATTATATGGATTATGAGGATTTAGAGAGTAAAATAAATTCCAAAACTAAGTTATTAATATTATGTAGTCCTCATAATCCTGTTGGCAGGGTTTGGAC
>FZPS01000106.1_pt221 | contig 10298 bp, 9 predicted proteins | sample 1817821 | NCBI WGS metagenome assembly FZPS01 (sample SAMEA104158645, study PRJEB21678) | metagenome | place: Germany | collected 2015-04-21 | reverse complement strand
GTACATATGGGGTTAAAGAAAAGGAGCTTGTCAAAAACAAGAGGATACTTATAATAGACGATATAATAACAACTGGAGCGACCCTATCAGAATGCGCTCGGGTTCTTTTGAACGCAGGCGCAAAGAAGGTCATGTGCGCGGTTTTATGTCGCGTAGAATAATTACTTATACTTCAGAATTATAAGGACGGTTAACAGCCGTTACCCGTCGGCCTGTAATTTGGCTTTAGCCGGGACAGGTCAAATTATCTTGTCATATTTCCGGCGAGGGATGACAAGAATTGATACTATGTATTATCGCCGGAGAATGGACTGTAAATATGCTGTTTGCCAGAGATATTGGAATTGATTTAGGTACAGCCACGGTTCTCGTTTATGTCAGAGGGAAGGGGATTATGCTAAGAGAACCCTCTGTCATAGCCATGGACAGGAATACCGGGAGAGTGCTTAAGGTGGGGGTTGAAGCCCAAAAAATGCTGGGCAGGACACCGGGTAATATTGTTGCCATAAGGCCTCTGAAAGAGGGAGTTATCTCAGACTTTGAGATGACTGAGCGTATGATGAGAGAGCTGATAAGAAAGGTGACATCCTTCAGCCTTTTTAAGCCCAGGCTTCTTATATGCGTACCCAGCGGTATAACCGAGGTTGAAGAAAGGGCTGTAATTGATGCGGGCCTCCAGGCCGGAGCACGAAAGGTCTTTTTAATCGAAGAGCCGCTGGCTGCCGCCATTGGAGCCGGCATAGACATAACCGAACCCACCGGGCATATGGTGGTGGATATAGGCGGAGGGACAACGGATATCGCCGTAATATCCCTTTCGGGCGTTGTGCAATCATCCTCTCTTAAAATAGCGGGGGACCAGTTTGACGAGGCTATTATCAAATATATTAAGAAAAAGCACAACATACTCATAGGAGAGCGCACTGCCGAGGAGCTGAAAATAAACCTGGGCTGTGTCTTCCATAAGCAGGAGATAATTTCAACCGAGGTTAAGGGCAGATGTCTTCTCACTGGTCTGCCGAGAATGTTCACAATCACCTCCGAAGAACTCCGTGAGGCCTTTGAAGAGGTCTGTGAGAGAATTTTGGAGGAAGTACACAGTGTTCTTGAAAACACTCCTCCGGAGTTGGTTTCAGACATATCTCAAAACGGAATTGTGTTAAGCGGCGGAGGCAGCCTCGTATGGGGGATGGACAAGCTTATTGAGGCAAGGACGAATATAAAAACCCATCCGGCAGACGATGCGGCTTCCTGCGTAGCATACGGAACAGGCAAGGCCCTGGACTGGCTGAACGATATGCAGGAGGGCACAATTAACCTGTCCAGAAGAAAACAAATGATATGAGATATTACCAAGGTCAGGGGATATACGGCCTGAAGATTATAGTCAGGGGGTCTTATGGGATATAAAGAGAGCTTTATAGAACTGATGGTTGAGTCCGGAGTGTTGACCTTCGGGGAATTTATTACAAAGAGCGGCAGAAAATCGCCGTATTTCATAAATACCGGCAATTACAGGACAGGAGCCCAAATTTCAAAACTGGGAGATTATTACGCCCGGTGCATTGCCGCCTCCGGCGAAGAGTTCGACTGCCTGTACGGGCCCGCTTACAAGGGTATTCCCCTTGCGGTTGCCGCATCGATTTCCCTGTATAATAACTTTGGGAAAGGCATTTACTACTCATTTAACAGAAAAGAAAAAAAGGACCACGGTGAGGGCGGAACAATTGTTGGCTATGTTCCAAAAGACGGGGACAGGATTGCCATTATAGAGGATGTTGTTACGGCGGGGACTGCCGTCAGAGAGACAATGCAGCTGTTTGCCTCGATGGCGGGAGTTAAAATCACGGCTCTTTATGTGTCCTGCGATCGTATGGAGCGGGGGAAGGGAAGCCTATCGGCGCTGGACGAGCTTGAAATGGAATATGGGATAAGGGTATATCCCATTGTGACCATAAGGGAAGTAATAAATTATCTGAGCGAAAATGACGTAAACGGCAAAAGATATCTGGACAAAAATCTTCTTGCTCGTGTTGAGAGCTATCTTGAAAAATACGGTGCGGAAAGATAATCGGTACGGTGATATGGCAAGTGGAGATAAAAATATTCACAAAAATCACAGGAATAGAATTAGGGAGCGCTTTATAAACCATGGCCTTGACAGTTTTGAGGATTACCAGGTGCTTGAGCTGCTTCTTTTTTATTCTATTCCCAGAATAGATGTAAACGAGCTGGCTCACAGGCTTATAAATACCTTCGGCAGCCTGCACAGCGTATTTGACGCGCCACTGGAGGAGCTGAAAAAGGTTCAAGGTGTGGGAGATAATACTGCCATCCTGCTCAAACTGATACCCCAGCTGTGGCGCAGATACCTTATTTCCCGCGAGAACGCCTCCGGAAGGGTAATTTTATCCGGGAGCGCTGACGCGGGACGATACATAATTCCTTATTTTCATTCCCAACGGGACGAGGTGGTTTATATTATATGCCTTGACAACGCCAACAGGGTTATAAGCTGCAAACCTCTTTTCAAAGGAAACCTGAATACCGCAGCCGTCAGCACCAGAAAGCTGGTGGAGCATGCCCTCCGGGAGAATGCCGCCGGTATTATAATGGCCCATAATCATTTAAGCGGTTCCACGGAGCCGTCAAAAGCGGATGTGGAGACGACTGTCGCCATAGCAAGAGCCCTGCGAACCGTTGAGATAAGGCTGATTGACCACATCATAGTGGCCGGAGACGCATATTCTTCAATACTGAGTGTGACTGATATCGGAGCAATACGATAGGCAAGTGAGGTTAATATGGCAAAATTTAAGGTAGTGAGCGAATTTACCCCGTCTGGCGATCAGCCCCAGGCCATAGAAAAGCTTGTGCGTGGCCTGGAGATGGGCATTGAGGAGCAGACTCTCATAGGTGTTACCGGCTCGGGCAAAACATATACCATGGCAAAGGTTATAGAGAAAATACAAAGGCCGACCCTGGTGCTGGCCCACAACAAGATACTCGCTGCCCAGCTCTGCGCGGAGTTCCGGGAGTTCTTCCCTGAAAATGCGGTGGAGTATTTTGTCAGTTATTATGATTACTATCAGCCGGAGGCGTACATTCCTCATACGGATACCTATATAGAAAAGGATTCCTCAATAAATGACGAAATAGACAGGTTACGCCATTCGGCAACAGCCTCTCTTTTCGAGCGCAGGGACGTAATTGTGGTGGCCTCGGTTTCCTGCATATATGGCCTGGGAGACCCTATTGACTACTCAAAAATGGTTATCTCCCTCAGAGAAGGCCAGACGAGAAACAGGGATGAAGTGTTAAAGAAACTGGTGGAAATCAGGTATGAGCGAAATGATCTGGCATTTGAAAGAAATGCCTTCAGAGTGAGAGGCGACACGGTAGAGATTTTTCCTGCCTATTCCCGTGATACCGCCATTCGAGTTGAGTTTTTCGGCGATGAGATTGACAGGATAAGCCAGATAAAGGTCTTGACCGGCGAGGTGCTGCGCAGGCTGTCCCACGTCTCCATATACCCGGCTTCCCATTATGTGACCACAAGAGAGAAGATGGAGAGAGCCATCCGGGAGATAATAGCCGAAATGGAGGAGCGGGTCAAATATTTCGAGGAAAACGAAAAGCTGATCGAGGCCCAGCGCATAAGACAGAGGACCATGTATGATACGGAGATGATGAGAGAGCTGGGCTACTGTTCCGGTATTGAAAACTATTCTCGGATAATAAGCGGGCGAGAGCCGGGCTCCGCGCCTATGACGCTGCTGGACTTTTTCCCAAAGGATTTTGTGCTTTTCATAGACGAATCCCATGTGACCGTACCCCAGGTTAGGGCCATGTACGCAGGCGACAGGGCAAGAAAAGAGAATCTCGTTGAATTTGGCTTCCGTCTGCCCAGCGCATATGACAACAGGCCCCTTAATTTTGAGGAGTTCAATCAGCGCATAAATCAGGTTATATATGTAAGCGCGACTCCGGCCCAGTACGAGCGGGAGAGATCGGGCCAGATTGTAGAGCAGATAATCAGGCCCACGGGGCTTGTGGACCCCATGGTTTTTGTACGCCCCACCGAAGGACAAATAGATGACCTGATTGGTGAAATTAACAGTAGGACCGAGAAAAACGAGCGCACCCTTATTACCACTCTTACCAAGAAAATGGCCGAGGACCTGACGGAGTATCTGAGAAATGTTGGCATAAGGGTAAGGTATATGCACCACGATATAAACAGCATAGAACGCATGGAGATTATCCGGGACCTGCGTCTGGGCGAATTTGATGTGCTGGTGGGTATTAATCTTCTCAGGGAGGGTCTGGACTTGCCCGAGGTATCCCTGGTGGCGATACTGGACGCGGACAAGGAAGGCTTTTTGAGAAGTGAGACATCCCTTATTCAGACCATAGGGAGAGCTGCCAGAAATGCTGGGGGCGTTGTTATCATGTATGCCGACACCATTACGCCGTCCATGAGGAGAGCTATCGACGAAACGGAGAGGCGGCGCGAAAAGCAGATTAAATACAATGAAGAGCATGGTGTCACTCCCCGGACTATAATAAAGGATATCCGGGACCTGATTGAGATATCCAGGGAGGAAACCTCCAACAGGATGGTTGGGGAGGACGGCGTTAAAATGACCGCGAGGGAGCGGGAGAAAGCTATTAAAAAGCTTGAAAAAGAAATGGTACATGCATCCAAAATGCTTGAGTTTGAGTATGCCGCGGTTCTCAGAGACAGGATTATTGAGCTGCGAAATAAGAAATAAGGCCCCAGGGCTATATGGAGACATGGGGGGTCAGTCTTAACTTGGAGCAAATTTATTTTATGTATAAAAAGGAGTGGATACGATGAAAGAATTCGCTGGTAAAATCTGCTTTATAACAGGCGGAGCTTCCGGTGCAGGCCTTGGTCAGGCCAAGGTATTCGGAAAAGCGGGCATGAAGGTGGCAATTGCCGATATAAGGCAGGATGCGCTGGACAATGCAGTCAAAGAGATGGTGGCCTATGGTATCAAGGATGAGGATATCCTCGCTGTAAAGGTGGATTTGACCAATCGTGAGGAATTTACCGCCGCAGCAGACAAGGTGGAAGAGGTTTTCGGCGGGCCACCGCATCTTATCATTCTTACAGCGGGAGTCAACTCTTTCGGACCTGTTGAAGCCTCCACCTTCGATGACTTTGATTGGGTAATGGGGGTTTGCCTGCATCATGTGGTCAACGGCCTGCTCATCTTTGTTCCACGCATGATCAAGGCTTATGCCCACAAGACCGAATTCCATGTGGCGGCCACTTCTTCCGGCGGAGCGTTTATGGCGGGCTCGGGCTGCGGTCCATACACAGCTTCCAAGGCAGCTGTCAATAATCTTATATACTCCTACGCCGAAGCCCTTAAGCCTTACGGTGCCGGAGCAACGGTTCTTTGCCCCGGAAACATCAACTCAAACATCGGCGATGCGGAGAAGTACCGCCCTGAGCATCTGAGGAATACAGGCTATCATGTCAGCGAGGGCACCATGGCCCATCTCCGCTCAATCCACGCTCAGGGAATTGACCCGGTCGAGCTGGCTGAGATTCTCAAGGAAGGGATAGAAAACGGGCGAATCATTGTTATGCCCGACCGTAATCCCGAGGGTTGGGCCGCTCAGCTGCGCGGCTTCCACGAGGTGATTGAGGATTATACCCTGACCCGAGCCGAGAGAGAGGCAAAGGCCGCAAGGCAAATGGAAGAAATGCAGAAGGCATTTTCTGACGATGACAAAGAGGAAATGTCCCGGCCTCCCATGTGGGAGGTCCCAGAAGGGGCCGAGCCCTTCGGAAAGGCCCGGAAGGACCTTGACTGGGTTGATCCGGAAAAGCGCAAATAGTATTTAATTCGTTGTCAAAAAAGGGATTATTGCAGATAGGTACATATGCAGGTTTACAGCCCAACAGGCTGCGGCTAAAAGCCCGCTACCCTGTTGGGCTGTATTTTTGCATAAAACACATTAATGTAACCCTTGCTGAGCAAATGCTTTAGCATTTGCAAAAGAGCAAAATGCTCTTATTGACGGGCAAAACAGACTTATTTTGCCCGTCTCAGATACATTGAACGACTGCCTGTTTGCCCAGGGATTGCTTTAATCCGAAAAATGACACAGAGCTTTTATTAAGGCAGAATACAAGGGATTTGCAGAGATAAAATCAATAAAGCAGAGAGCCAAAGCGTTATTTCGCTTTGGCTCTCTGCTTTATTGTGTACTGATTATGATTTAAGGTTAATCCAAAGGGTATCATAATAGTCGAGAATATCCTGGGGGAGATTTGTGAAGGTCTCACAGCGCTCCAGCACATCTTTTCCGGGATATATTATGGGATTGTTTTTTATCTCCTCGGGAAGAGCTTCATAGGCCTCCTTTGAGGGGGTGGAATATCCGGTGGCAATGGAATTTCTGATGGCTATGTCTGTTTCGCACATGAAGTTTATAAAGGCCTCGGCATTTTCCTTGTTCTTAGCTCCCTTGGGTATACACATGCAGTCTATAAACACATTGCTGCCCTCCTCCGGGAGACAGAAGAGTAAGTCTGGATTGTTCTCCAGCATTACGATATAGTCTCCGGCATAATATGGGCCTATCGCGGCCTCACCGCCCTCCAGCTTTTCAAATATCTGGTCCATTACATAGGCCTGGAGCAGGGGAGACTGGGACTTGAGAAGCTCATATGCCTCGTCTAGCTGGGCTTTGTCGGTTGTGTTGATAGAGTAGCCCAGATAAAGCAGGGCAATGCCCATTGCGTCTCTTGAGTTGTCAAACATCAGTATCTGGCCTGAATACTTCTCGTCAAACAGGGCGCCCCAGCTGGTAATCTCATCTTCAATCATATTTGGATTATAGATGATACCTACGGTGCCCCACATATAGGGTACTGTATACTCATTGTCCGGGTCATATGCCTGGTTGAGATAGGTTTCATCAATTTTCGAAATATTGGGCATATTGTCGAAATTCAACTTTTCAAGCATTCCCTCGGAAATCATCCTGGATGCCATGTAGTCCGAAGGGAAAATGACGTCGTAGTTTGCTCCGCCGCCCTTTAGCTTTGCATAGAGAACTTCATTGCTCTCATAGGTCTGGTAAACTACCTTGATGCCTGTTTGGGCTTCAAATTCCTTAAAAATGCTCTCATCAATATACTCTCCCCAATTGTATATATGCACAACTTCTTTACCGCCGCCTTGGCATCCGGCTAAGGTAAATGTCAGGGCAAGAGAAAGAAGAACCGCGAAAACTAATCTTTTAAAATTCATGTATAAAGCTCCTCTCTGTTTTAAATTAACCGACCAGGTTGTTCTTTCTAGCTCTTTTTTCCTGTCTGGCCTCCCTGATATTTATTATGATTAAAAGACACAGGACTGAGACAAACAGGATGGTGGACAGAGCATTTATCTCCGGACTGACTTTCTTTCTCGCCATTGAATATATACTCATGGAAAGGGTTTGAATTTGTGAGCCCGCGGTAAAATAGCTGATGATAAAATCGTCCAGAGACATTGTGAAGGCTATGATAAGCCCGTTTACTATACCGGGCCTTATTTCAGGCAGAATTACCTTGACAAAAGCCTGCATCCAACTGGCTCCCAGATCCTGGGCAGCTTCGAACAGATTGTTGTCCAGCTGATAGAGCTTGGGCATTACAGATAAAATCACATAGGGAATATTGAATGTAATATGGGCAATCAAAAGAGTTCCGAAACCGAGTTCAAAACGAAGAAGGGTTCTTGCAGACACAAAGAGCAGCATCATGGATACACCGGTTATGATATCGGCATTCATGACCGGTATATTGTTAATAGCAAGCAAAATGCCCCTGGGACGCTTTTTCATATTGAAAAAACCCACGGCGGCAAATGTACCGGCAATTGTGGCTATGATGGCCGAAATAACAGCGACCATCAGCGTAATATAAAAGGAGTTTAAGATTATTTCATTTGAAAAAAGCTCTTTGTACCAGTCAAATGTGAAGCCAGACCAGACCTTGCGGCTTTTGCTGTCATTAAAGGAGAAAACAACAAGCACTATAATGGGAAAGTACAAAAAGATAAAAACAATAGCGGTCAAAAGTCTGCCGAAAACATTCTTTTTATTGGTACTGCTCACAGTATCACCGCCTGTTCCTCGCCCTCACCGAAGCGATTCATAACCATCATGCAGACGACAATAATAATCATCATAATGAGGGATATAGCACTGCCCAGATGGGGATTATAGGCGCTGCCTAGAAACTGCATTTCAATCAGATCGCCAAGGAGCATGTTTTTTCCACCGCCAAGGAGCCGGGATATCACAAATGTGCTGACTGAGGGCACAAATACCATGGTAATTCCGGAAAGAACGCCGGGAAGGCTCAGTGGCAAAATTATCTTCAAAAAGACCTGATATGAATTGGCGCCCAGGTCCTGAGCAGCTTCTATGACCGAACTGTCGATTTTCACCAACACCGAATATATGGGCAAAACCATAAAGGGCAGGTAATTATATATCATTCCCAGAACCACCGCTCCCTGGGTGTTAATAATGCTTATGTTGGGCAGGCCAAGTAGGGAGAGGATGCTGTTTATAAGTCCGGTGTTTTCCAGAATGGTCATCCAGGCATATGTCCGCAGCAGGAAATTCATCCACATGGGAAGCATTATCAGCATTAAAAATATCCGCTGCAAACGGGGACCCTCACGAGCCAGGGCACATGCCAGTGGATAACCGACGAGAAGACATATAATGGTAGCAATCAGTGCCAGCAGTATGGACCGGGTGAAGACGGCCCAAAAACTGCCCATCCGGGTAAAGTTATCAAGGGTCAGCTGACCGCTCTTTGAGGTGAAGGCATAGACAACTACGAGAATCAGGGGGGCCACTACAAAAATCGCCATCCACACCACATAGGGGATAGTGAAAAAATGCCTGCCTTTGAAAGTGGAACCGTGTTGCTTCATTCTTCCGCCTCCTCAGCCCCTTCCGGCATGTTGTCCTTATCGATATGCATGATATGTATATCGTCAGGAGTCAAAAGCATGCCGATTTCCCTGCCTTCCGGCGCAGGAATTGTAGAATGGATCATCCACTGGAAGTCCTCGGTGTCAACGAGCATTTCATAGTGAACGCCCTTGAATATAATGGAGGTGACTACGCCCTTAAGCTGGCCGAGGGACGGCTCGACAATTTTAACATCCTCAGGACGTACGACCACATCCACATCCTCGTTTGGCGCAAAGCCCGTATCAAGGCACTCAAAGTCGCAGTTAGAGAATCTGACAAGCTTATCACGGATCATTTTTCCGCGGATAATATTGCTCTCGCCGATAAAATCAGCAACGAAGGCATTTTTAGGTTCATTGTATATTTCCGTGGGAGTTCCTATCTGAAGAATATTTCCCTGGTTCATAACGACTATCGTGTCACTCATTGTCAGGGCCTCCTCCTGGTCATGGGTGACATATATAAAAGTAATACCCACCTGCTGCTGTATTTGTTTGAGCTCATGCTGCATCTCTTTTCGCAGCTTGAGGTCCAGCGCGCCCAGAGGTTCGTCAAGAAGTAAAACCTGAGGACGATTTACGATAGCGCGTGCGATGGCGACTCTTTGCTGCTGTCCGCCGGAAAGGGAAGAGGGGCTTCGTTTTTCGAAGCCTTTGAGCGCTACCAGTGCCAGCGCCTGGCTCACTCTTTCACGGATTTCTTTTTCCGGGCGTTTGGCAATTCGCAGACCGAAAGCCACATTTTCAAATACATTCATGTGGGTGAATAAAGCATATTTCTGAAATACGGTATTGATTTTTCGCTTATGGGGGGGAACATCATTAATCCTCACACCGCCGAACAGAACGTCACCGGATGTTGGCTTTTGAAAACCGCCAATTATTCTTAGGGTGGTGGTTTTGCCGCATCCGCTGGGGCCCAGCAGTGTGAGGAATTCCTTATCTTTGACACACAGGTTTATTGAGTTTAAAACCGTTTCGTTGTCATACGCCATTGTGCAGTTAACGAGGCGAATGAGCTCTTTGGACATTTATCCTCCCCCATTCCTTTAATAACATTAGGATTTAATATATATTCTTTCTTATCAATTGTCAATGCAAAAATTTTAAACTGAAATATTTTTCGATGAATTCAACCCTGGGAACACAGAAGGCTTTATTCTTAAGGTATTCCAGCTCTCCTGCAGGTGTTTTGAAGTTAAAGACAAGCTTATAGGAGTAAAGGGCCTGAAAGGTCTCGGCATCCTTTTCAGCACCGTATTTGATGTCTCCCAACAG
>FZPS01000102.1_pt357 | contig 10298 bp, 9 predicted proteins | sample 1817821 | NCBI WGS metagenome assembly FZPS01 (sample SAMEA104158645, study PRJEB21678) | metagenome | place: Germany | collected 2015-04-21 | reverse complement strand
GGACCATATATAGCCCTGGTCTTTGGTGTATGTTTATTAGGAATTGTGGTTGTTATATATAAAAGAAAATAAAGGAGGCATTTCATGGAAGGAAAGTGGATTTTTACAGAAGCCAAAAGAACGGAAGAACCGATGATGGTGTGTTTTAGGAAAGAAGTGCTTGTAGACAGGGTATGCGATAGATGCACCATACAAATATCTGCAGATTCAAGATACTTTTTGTATATAAACAGCGACATGGTTGATTGCGGACCTGCGAAGATGCCTGCAGGTTTAAGATGCTATGATGAGCTTGACATAACACCATATATAAAACAAGGAAATAACGAGATTTTTGTCAAGGTACTGTGCTATCCAAAGGATTCTTTGAAGGCTTTGGGTTTTTCCTCAGGCCCTATATCAGTAATCACTGAAGGGGTGGGAGGACTTCTCATACATGAATTGGATACGAACTATGGCCTTTCAACGGATGAAAGCTGGATGTGTGCAAAAATAGACGGATATGGATTTGTCAAAAATAAATTTGCCGGCTATGTCGGATTTTCAGAGCATATTGATTATGAAAGGGTACAGGCAAGCCTTGATAATAATATGAAGAATGCTGTAGTCGTCATGGACAGTGCCAATTCGAACCCTTACGGTCTTGCATCCTTCTGGCAGCTTGTCAAAAGACCCATTCCTCAAATGTACATGGAGAAGAAGGATACATTCAAGCTGATGAGGCAGTATGACAACACTTATGAATATGATGCGCAGGTGTATGTATTTGCATTTCCAGCGATAAAAGTTTCCGGAAAGCAAGGTGGCTTTGCCAAACTTACGTACGCTGAAAGCTATGGTAGGTTTGAAGAAACCGGATATGTAAAAGGAGTAAGGAACAATCCAGACAGACAGGAGATTATTGGAGAGGTAGATTATATCACCTTGCAGGAAGGAGAAACAATTTACATCCCCTTTTATCCAAGAGCCTTCAGGTTTGTAAAAGTTGAAGTGTCGGAAGATGTTGAAGTAGAAGAATTCTTCTACTATGAAACCGGCTATCCTTTGGATGTCCAGGCTGAATTCAAGGCGGATGATGAAGTGTATGAAAAGATATGGGATGTAAGCTTGAGGACGCTAAAGCTCTGCATGTATGAGACTTATGTGGATTGTCCGTATTACGAGCAGATGCAGTACATGATGGATACCTATCTTGAAGCCATATACACCATGTCCGTATCGGATGATTCAAGGCTTGTGAAAAAGGCAATAAATGATTTTGCGTATTCGCAATTGCCCAATGGCCTTCTTCCATGCAATGCCCCTTCAAGTTTCGTACAGGTTATCCCAGGCTTTGCAATCTACTGGCTTCTTTTGCTCGACGCATACTTTATGTATGAGGATGATGTGGAGTTTGTCAAAGGGCATCTTGGTACCGTAGACAGGATTATTGATTTCTTTACAAGGCACATAAACGAAGATGGACTTCTTGGCGATACAGGATTTTGGCAATTCTTCGACTGGGTTGACGGCTGGGAGAGAGGAGTTCCTGTTCAGAAGGGTGTTAATATTCTGTACAACATGCTGTTTGTGTTAGGTTTGAGAACTGCCGCCAAACTGAATCTGTCTGTAGGCAGATTGTCAACCCATAACGAGTACTTGGCATTGGCAAATTCCTTGTCCTATCAGATTATCAAGCATTCTTTTGACAAGGAAACCGGCCTTTTCAAGAATTCTCCTAATGATGAAAAGCCTGTAAGCGTTCATGCACAGGTGTTTGCAGTGGTTGCGCAAGTTGTCATGTGTGAGGATAACAAAAGAGCGTTAATGAGAACCACTGTGGAAAATGCGGGAAAACTAAAACCCATGTCCTATGCTATGAGGTTCTTTTTATGCAGGGCTTTGGAAGAGACAGACATGTACGACGAGGTATATAAAACCTTCAGGATTTGGGATGCGTATAAAGAGCTTCTTGAACTTGACCTTACCACATGGCCGGAGGATTTTGTCACTCAAAGAAGCGACTGCCATGGCTGGAGCGCTTTGCCTCTTTCTGAATTTGTCCGCTGCTATTTGGGTGTAAGGCCAATTGAGTATGGTTTCAAAAAGGTTGGCATATATATTTACGACAGTCCGTTTGAAAAATACTCCGGGACTGCTGTAGCTAAAGGGAAAGAGATTTTTGTCGATATAGATAATGTGACAGGAAATGTTGCTTTAAGAATTCCTAAAGGTTTGGATTACGAACTGAAGGACTTCAGGAAAAACGTCCAGTCGCCAAAGTATTTGATTTCCACATATTAATGTATTAAAATAAATAGTATTGTTACAAGTAGAGAACTTTGCTTGGTTCTCTACTTTATTGCAATAATGAGGTGGTAAATATGACCAAAACAGCAGTTGAACTTGTTCTTGAAAAGGAAAAGGAATCTGACAAGAGAATAAGGGAAGCAAGACTTGAAGCGGAAAGAATGCTTCAGGAGGGAAAGAAAAGAGTAAGAGAATTGCTAGCCAGACTGGAGCAGGAAGAAAAAGAAGAAGTATTAAAGCTACGGGTCGATGCTGACAAGGAAATTGAGAGACTTAAGGAAGAATATTTCGCAAAGACTCAGGAAGAGATTGAAAAGCTTGCCAAGAAAACCGAGGGCAAAAGGGAAGTTGCTGTCGGTTTGGTGGTTGAGAAGCTTTTTTTCTAGGAGGAAAAATTAATGGCAATTCTACCAATGAAGAGAATCGACATAATTGCCTTGCGGAAAGAGCGCAAAGACGTTCTTGAAATGCTGCAGGAATTAGGTTGTGTCGAGATAATTGATGTGGATAGGGAAGGGATAGAAAAAGTCAACACCCAGCCTTTCGTTAACGAGTTTGAAAGGGATATGGATTTGGCTGTGCGTGCAAAGGAAATAGTTGAAAGGTACGCAGACAGAAAGAAGCCGTTTTTGTCTTCTTTTCTTGAAGGCAGGGTTGTTGACAAGGAAGAGTTTGTGCAAAAAAGCAAAAGCTACAAAGCCACAATACAACTATGCCGTGAGATAATGGATTTATCAAAAGAAATTGAAAAAGCAGAGGAAAGAATAAATTCCCTACAGACTGAATTTGACTCTCTTTTAATCTGGTCTGATTTGAAAATAAATGCCGCTCTTAAAGAAACAAGGCACACAAAAGTCTACATAGGTCATTTTTACAAAGCCCTAACAGAAGAAGATATATTAAGTGTAATTGATACTGATTTGGTTCATGTGGAAATATTACAAGCATTCAAGGACCAAACCTGTGTGCTTGTCCTTTGCCACAAGAATGTATCTCTTGATGTTGAAAAGTCACTAAGACAACTTGATTTTTATCAGTTTGAATATTCATATTTCATTCTGCCTTTTGAAAGACTTAAAGAAATTGAGAATCAAAAGAAAGAGTTTGAAAAATCCATTGAGGAAAAAACAATTCTTTTGAAAAAACATGCTCAAAGACTTGATGATATTGAGCTTGTAATAGATTATTTGTCAATAAGGAAAGACAAGTATGAGGAGATAAAAAAGCTAGCAAACACTCCTCATGTGGTCATAATTTCAGCATACATACCTGAGAAGGAAATAGAAAGATGCACAAATCTTCTTGATAAAAGATTTACTGCATGTTTTGACATATATGATCCGAAGGAAGAAGAGGATGTTCCTGTTCTTCTTGAGAACAATTGCTTTGTACAGCCAATGGAAACCATAACGGAAATGTATGCTCTTCCCGGGAAAGGTGATCCGGATCCAAGTCCCGTTATGGCCTTCTTCTATTATCTTCTTTTTGGTCTTATGTTCTCCGATGCCGGATACGGACTTATTATGGCGATTGTTTCCTTCATCATGGTGAAAAAGAAGAATGTAAAGGAGTCTGTTAAGAAAACCTTTTCCATGTTCCTTTACTGCGGTATCTCCACCGTATTCTGGGGTGCTGTATTCGGCAGCTGGTTTGGAGATATAGTTCCTGTCATATACAAGGAGTTCCTACATAAAACACCGCCAAACATGGCTTTGTGGTTTAATCCTATAGACTTTCCCATAAAGTTTTTAATCTTTGCCTTCCTTTTAGGAATGGCTCATCTGTTTTCAGGAGTTTTGACCAATGGCATAATATCGGCTAAAAAAGGAAGTATTCTGGACGGATTCTTCAACACAGTGCCAATTATATCATTGGTAACGGGTGGTGCATTCTTGGGTGCCACTTATCTGGTGAGCGTGCCTCCTGTGCTTCTTCAGATTGGAAAATACCTCCTCGGCTTGGGAGTAATACTTGTCATACTTGCTGAAATATACAGGACAAGAAAGATACTTGCAGGGCTGGGTGGTGGACTTTACAGTCTTTACAATACTTTTTCCGGGTATGTAAGCGACATCCTTTCATATTCAAGACTTCTTGCACTGGGTCTTTGTACGGGAAGTGTTGCGGGTGTTGTTAACATGGTGGGGGTTCTACCCTCCAATCCTTTAGTAAAGGCCGTTTCGCTGACTATAGCGTTTGTGCTGGGACACAGTCTAAACTTTGCAATAAATGCATTAGGCGCTTATGTACACACAAACAGACTTATGTTTATAGAGCTCTTTTCCAAGTTTTACGAAGGTGGAGGCAGAGCCTTCAAACCTTTTAGAATAAATACCGCATATGTAAAGATTAAGGAGGAAATTTAACAATGGACAAATATGGAATAGTTATAGCTGTTTTGGGAGCAATATCAGCAGCGCTCTTTTCTGGAATGGGTTCAGCAAAAGCTACTGGAATGGTGGGAGAATCCGCAGCTGGTGTAATATCTGAAGACCCTTCCAAGTTTAGCAAACTCTTGATACTTCAGCTTCTTCCAGGAACCCAAGGTCTCTATGGTCTATTGGTTGCAGTTCTGGCTCTAAGCAAACTGGGACTTCTGGCAGGTGAGATTCAGGCAATAACCTGGGGTCAGGGTCTTATGTACTTCTTTGCATGCATGCCTATTACTGTTGTGGGATATTGGTCCGCAATCAAGCAGGGAAGAACTGCGATTGCAGGCGTTGGTATTGTGGCAAAGAAACCTGAGCAAAGCGGAAGAGCTGTAACTCTTGCGGCTATTGTTGAGATTTACGCCATATTGGCGCTTCTAATATCCATACTTGCATTGAATGGAATAGGATAAGGGATGGAAATATGGATACAGGTCTTGAGAAGATTCTGAAAAAGATTGAAGAGGATTGTGACGCGGAAATAAAAAGAATTATTGATGCTGCCGAAAGGGAAGCCAATGAGTTTTATTGCGATGCTGAGAAGGAAGCTTTAAGTCAGAAGGAAAAGAGGTTTGAAAAGGCCAAATCTGACAGTAAAGCCAGGATAAGCATTGCAGTAAAGACCTTTGAGCTTGAGAAAAGAAACATGCTTCTTAAGGCTAAAAATCAGCTTATTGATGAAGCTATAGATATGGCGGTAGAAAGGGCAAGAAATCTTAAAGATGAGGATTTTCTTTCCCTTGTTAAAAACCTCATTCTCAAACATTCTTTGAAAGGTGAGGGAGTATTGAGGTTTTCAGAAAAAGATTCGCCAAGAATTACAGATTTTTTCCTAAACGAGGTAAACTCGATACTAAAAAATGCCGGAAAGCATGTTGAAAAAGGGGAGAGTATTGACATTAAGGACGGCTTTGTCATTGAGTACAGGGATGTGAATATAAACTGTACATATGGGGCTTTGTTAAAAGGTATGGAAGATGAAATCAGAGAGCATGTACATAGAGTTCTTTTTCAGGAGGATATTGAATGAGGGAAACTGATTATGCATACAGCGTGGGAGTGATACGCTATCGGGAAACGTATCTCATATCAAAATCAGACATGGATGCCTTGGTTGACATGCCGGATATTGAAAGTAGCTTGTCTTTTCTCGATTCAAAGGGTTACAAGGACATATCCCTTGAAAACCTTAATGCATATTTAAACCAAAAATCAAAAGAGGTTTGGGACTTTCTTGTCGAGACGGTTCCGAATAGCACAGTGTTTTCCTTTTATCTATTAAAGAATGACTTCCACAACCTGAAGGTTTCCCTTAAATCAAAAGTGCTGGGTGTTGAAACAAGGGACTTTTTACAACCCTCCTGTATTTCTCCTGAGTTTTTAAAGGAAAGAGTGGATGAAAAGGATTTTGACAATCTTTCTTATGGCTTGAAGGAATGTGCTATCGAGGCGTACGATATCCTTGTTAGAACCAAAGACGGTTTCCTGTGTGATCTCGTGGTTGACAGACATTGTCTTGATGCAGTTCTTAAAGAAGTCCAAAAAACAAGGAATGAGTTTTTGATATCGTACGCAAATACATTTGCTTCCTTTTCAACTATCAAGACGGCATACAGACTTGCAGGGGGAAGAAGGGATAAGGAGATAATCAACATGGCTGTATGTCATGTGTCCGAACCTGACAGAGTGGAGCTTGTAGAAGCTTGTGCAAAAAGTAAAGAGGCGCTTATATCGTATTTGAAGTCGACCAAATTTAATGACATTGCCAAATATTTAGAAAAGTCCGTAGTCGTTTATGAAAAGGAATGTGACGAAAGACTTATAGGTATGTGCATGGATGTAAAGGACCGGGTCTTGGGTCCTGAACCAATTTTTGCGTATTACATGGCTAAAGAAATGGAGATTGCCAATATTCGCATCATACTTTACTGCATGCGGAATGGTATTGACAAGGAGACAATAAGGGAGAGGGTGCGAAACATATATGTATAAAGTGGCTGTAATGGGAGACAAGGATAGTGTTGAAGGATTTAAGGCCATTGGCATGCATGCAGTTGTGGCTAATAAAGAGGATGCTCAATTGAAACTAAAGGAGCTGGTTGAATTAAATTATGCCGCAATATTTATCACCGAAGAACTCGCATCCGGTATTCCCGAGGTAATAGAGAGGTATAAAGAGGAAATAATTCCTGCCATAATCCTTGTTCCTGGACTTAAAGGAAATACCGGGGATGGGATGAGGAATATTGGAGAACTTGTGAAAAAAGCAACCGGAGCAGACATACTTGGTTAAAGGGGTGTTATATTTGAATCACGGTACCATTGTTAAAGTATCAGGACCCTTGGTGGTGGCAGAAGGCATGAGGCATGCCAGCATGTTTGACGTTGTAAGGGTTGGAAAAGCAAATCTAATAGGTGAGGTTATAGAGATGCATGGGGACAGGGCATCCATACAAGTGTATGAGGAGACGGAAGGTCTTGGCCCTGGAGATGTGGTTGTATCTACAAATCTTCCCATGAGTGTCGAGTTGGGTCCTGGTTTGATAGGAAGCATATTCGATGGAATACAAAGACCTCTTGATGAGATAATGAAAATATCAGGACACAACCTTACAAGAGGTGTCATGGTGCCTTCATTAAACAGGGAGAGGAAATGGAATTTCGTCAAGTGCGTGAATGAAGGAGCGTATGTAGAAGCGGGAGATGTTCTAGGCACCGTTACTGAAACGGAAGTTGTTGTGCATAAAATCATGGTGCCATATGGAGTTTCAGGTACCATTTTGAAGATAGAGGAAGGTTCTTTTACAGTCACCGATACTATAGCAGTTGTTGAAACTGAAAAAGGGAAAGTGGAGCTTGCCATGATGCAGACATGGCCGGTAAGAAAGGAAAGGCCGTATCAAAAGAAACTGCCCCCTGAGATGCCCATGGTGACAGGACAGAGGGTTATTGACTGCCTCTTCCCTGTGGCAAAGGGAGGCGTGGCTGCAATTCCTGGTCCTTTTGGCAGTGGAAAGACAATAACGCAGCACCAGTTGGCAAAATGGGCGGAAGCCGACATTGTTGTGTATATTGGATGTGGAGAACGAGGCAATGAGATGACGGATGTTCTAATGGAGTTTCCGAAACTGGTAGACCCCAGGACTGGAAAATCCATTATGGAAAGAACAGTTTTGATTGCAAATACTTCCGATATGCCCGTTGCTGCAAGGGAAGCATCTATTTATACAGGTATAACGATTGCAGAATACTTTAGAGATATGGGATATTCCGTAGCGCTGATGGCGGATTCCACTTCAAGATGGGCTGAAGCTTTGCGAGAAATGTCGGGCAGACTTGAGGAGATGCCTGGAGAGGAAGGCTATCCGGCATACCTGGGAAGCCGTCTTGCCCAGTTCTATGAAAGAGCAGGTCGTATCGTCTCATTGGGTTCTGAAAAAAGGGAAGGTACCCTTACGGCCATTGGAGCAGTTTCGCCACCGGGCGGAGACTTTTCAGAGCCTGTAACCCAGGCAACCCTTAGGATTGTAAAAGTATTCTGGGGGCTGGATGCAAATCTTGCATACAAGAGACATTTTCCTGCAATAAATTATCTGACAAGTTATTCGCTTTACGTAGATACTTTGGAAAAATGGTTTGATGAGAATATTTCACCACTTTGGTGCAAGCTTAGAATAAGGATGCTTCAGACTCTTCAGGATGAAGCGGAGCTGGAGGAGATTGTAAAGCTGGTAGGTATGGATTCCTTGTCGCCCCAGGACAGACTCAAGATGGAAGTGGCAAGATCCATAAGGGAAGACTTTCTACATCAGCTTGCCTTCCATGAAGTTGACACATACACAAGTCTTGAAAAACAGTTTTTGCTTATGAGACTCATTTTTGAATACTATGATGAGGCTGTCATTCTCCTTAAAGACGGAGGAAATATTGAGGAAATAGTTAATATTCCTGTGAGGGAAGCCATTGGAAGGTTCAAGTATGTTAAAGAAGAAGAGATACATGCAAGATACGCTGATATAAGTGAGAAGATTAGGAATGAGCTTAAGGCTTTGGCTGGCAAGGAGGAGATATAATGCCTGTTGAGTATAAGACCATAGAAGAAGTTGCAGGACCGCTAATGCTTGTTAGGGACGTGGAAAATGTTACATACAATGAAATGGGCGAGATTGAGCTGGCAAATGGAGAGATAAGACGTTGCAGAGTGCTGGAAGTGGACGGAAGCAATGCGCTTGTTCAGCTGTTCGAAAGCTCTATTGGTATTAACCTCTCCAACAGCAAGGTGCGTTTTCATGGCAAGCCCATGGAATTTGGAGTTTCTGAAGACATATTAGGCAGAGTTTTTGACGGTCTTGGTAATCCAATAGATGGAGGTCCACCTATTATTCCGGAAAAAAGAATGAATATTAACGGACTTCCCATGAACCCTGTGGCAAGGAACTACCCTTCAGAGTTCATCCAGACAGGAGTATCTGCGATAGACGGCCTTAACACCCTGGTAAGAGGACAAAAACTGCCCATATTCTCAGGCAGCGGTCTTCCTCATTCAAAGCTGGCTGCACAGATTGCAAGGCAGGCAAAGACAAGAGGAGCAGAGGAGCCCTTTGCTGTTGTTTTTGCTGCAATTGGAATTACATTTGAAGAAGCCAACTTTTTTATAGAAAGCTTTAAGGAATCTGGGGCTATTGACAGGACTGTATTGTTTGTAAACCTTGCAAACGATCCAGCTATAGAGAGGATATCCACTCCAAGACTTGCTCTTACTGCCAGTGAATATCTTGCTTTTGAAAAAGGAATGCATGTCCTTGTAATTCTTACCGATATTACCAACTATGCGGATGCACTTAGAGAAGTGTCTGCCGCAAAGAAGGAAATACCGGGCAGGAGAGGTTACCCCGGTTACATGTATACAGACCTTGCCACCCTTTATGAAAGAGCCGGAAGACAGAAGTCAAAACCAGGTTCCATTACAATGATACCTATTCTTACAATGCCCGAGGATGACAAAACTCATCCCATACCAGACCTTACAGGCTACATCACAGAAGGTCAGATAATACTAAGCAGGGAACTGTACAGAAAGAACATTCTTCCTCCCGTGGATGTTCTGCCATCACTTTCAAGGCTTAAAGACAAGGGTATTGGTGAAGGCAAGACAAGGCACGACCATTCCGATACAATGAACCAGCTCTTTGCAGCTTACGCAAGAGGTAAAGATGCAAGGGAACTTATGATGGTCTTAGGTGAGTCTGCTCTTACTGATATGGATAAACTGTATGCGGAATTTGCAGAAGCCTTTGAAAGGGAATACGTATCCCAGGGGTTTGAAACAGATAGAACAATTGAAGAGACTCTTGATTTAGGTTGGAAGCTTTTAAGGATGCTTCCCAGAACCGAGCTTACAAGAATCAGGGAAGAGAACCTGGAAAAGTATTATTGAACGCAGGGTGGTTTGAATGGCGATACTGGCAGTAAATCCTACAAGGATGGAACTTTCAAAACTTAAAAAGAAACTAACTGTTGCAAGGCGCGGGCACAAGCTTCTGAAAGACAAATGCGACGAGCTTATGCGTCAGTTTCTTC
>FZPS01000088.1_pt212 | contig 10298 bp, 8 predicted proteins | sample 1817821 | NCBI WGS metagenome assembly FZPS01 (sample SAMEA104158645, study PRJEB21678) | metagenome | place: Germany | collected 2015-04-21 | reverse complement strand
CGGCAAGAACCCTGGAAGCAGGAACAGCTGCCAGATAGAGCCAATCTCTGTCGTTGCGGTAAAAGGTAACGAACATGTTTTCATCATTGAGCTTCATATTTGTATATCCGCTGCTGGACTGAAGTTTCTGAAAATCAATCTGCTCAATATCGAGATCAAAACTGCTTTCCTTCAGGAGTAATCGTCCATCTTCATCGATAATACATATAAAACCATCCTGCTGATATTCACTTGTATTGAAGAATTGCAGAATACTATCTTTGTTTACATAAAAAATAATCCTGTTATCGTTAAATCTGAAATTCGTTCCTGTATAATAAACACTATAAATCAGAACTTCATTTGTCATCTGGTTTACAGTCATTATTGCAGACGAATAGGTTTTCGGTTCCGAATCATTGAGATACACATTAAGAAACTGTTGGTAACTAAGTCCATTCAGATAGAAACTGCTTCCATAATAACGGTCAATATAATAAGCAACAGTATTATAATCTATTAGAGAATTGCTTAAACCTGAATACATCTGAATGTTTAAAATATCATCATTGGCAATCTTCATGGCAGAGAGATCATTCTGGGCTCGAATCATGTCTGTAGCTGCATTTCTCATGGATCGATCATTCATATTAAAAAATTTTATAATGTTAACGTTATCTTTAAAGTAAAGCATGATCTGGTCCAGATTGTTAAGCATAAGGTCAACCTTTTGCACACTGCTTTCAAGCATTCCCAGATTTCGTTCATATGTTGATTCTTTGATTTTGGAATTTAAGCCTGAATATACGAGCATTAGCATAAAAAAGGGTATGATCAGGATAATGAACATATTATATATGAATTGTATGTAAATATTTTCTTTCGCATGAATAAAACGAAAGATCTTCTTCATATTGATCCCCTCTTAATACATAAGCCCGCGGGATGTATGCCAGGCCACCACAATCCATTTCCAATATGGATGGCAGTGACCTGGTTTTCCCTATTATGCTTTATTTATACTTCGCGTCGTAAGTTTTCTGTATCAGTTGAATCATATCCTGATAGTTGAGACGCTTCAAATCTGCCAGATAAGTGTCCCAGTCCTTCTCAATGTCACGCTTTCCTATAATGAACTCCACAATAGCTATTTTAGCATAATCACCGATCGCAGTTGATAATTGAGTAAAGTTTGTACTGTCTTCACCTGAATAGATAAGGGGTGGCATTGTATCTACATCAGCTGCAAAAGGCAATAGTTTCGTTGTGTCTGCATAGAGCCTGGATTCGAAATTTGCAGGATCCATAATGTCGCCATCTGTCTGGATAAGGACCTTCCAATTTGGTTCCATGCCTCTGTATGTCCACCACCAGGCATTTTTAACCTGCGAAGGCTTATCATGAGGTAATATCTTGTACTTGGCAGGAGTGACGCCGTCCATACCAAAGGTGCCTTCATCTGCATAATCCCATTCTATACCCTGGACACCAAGCTGACCGCGGATAGCCCATTCCTCTGAGCTAAAAAGATCTGCTATCTGGATAGCAACTTCCGGATGCTTGCATGCATCTGTGATGACGAAAGTTGCCCCGCTGACCGATACTGATTTTGCATAAGGTATGCTGCGGTATCCGCCGGGACCTTCTAACGGAAGCATCATTGCATACTTACGGTAACGTTCTTCATTATTAATGTCAATAAATAACCCAACATGACCACCGGCTGCGGAACCCAGTATCTCGATTCCGGCATTGTTGCCAACTGCATTGAGCTGGGCATAATCCTGTGTAAATGCAGCAGGATCGATCAGGCCTTCTTCATAAAGTTCATTCATATACCGCAATCCGTCCCTGATATAATCCTTGTCCAATATGGAGTGGACTTTGCCATCCTTCAGATAGTAATAATCCGGAGTAAAATGGCCAAAAGCATTAAACAGAAAAATATACGGTTCGCTGAACCATGAGTTAATAGCACCTGAAAGGGGTATCTCATCAGCAATTCCATTACCGTTCGGATCGTTGACCTTAAATGCCCTCAAAACGTCTTTATAGTCTTCCGTAGTAGTCGGCATTTTTAGCCCCAGCTTGTCGAGCCATTCCTGATTGATCCACATTTTGTAGGGACTGTTTACATGTCCGACGCCGCCTGAATCTACTGAAGGGATTCCATAAATATTGCCGTCCGAACTTTTCATTTCGTCTTTCCAGTTGGGGTTCTCTTCCAGTCTCTGCTTGATGTTTGGGCAATATTTCTCGATCAGGTCGTTCAGTGGAATCAGTATTCTTTCATCTACGCCATATCTCTCCAGATCCTGGTTCGATAATGTGCTGCCCATGATAACTTCAGGGTATTCTCCGCTTGCCAGAAGCATGTTCAGCTTCTCACCAGCATCAACACTGGGAACAATATGCAGGTCAAATTCGATGTTTGAGGCCTTTTGCAGTTCCTGAAAAACTATATTTTCGGGGATATCACAAACATCACTTCCCTGTGGAATAAATACCGACAGCTTTACAGGCTCCTTCAGGGGAAAAGTTACATCCACCTCAGCCTGGCCCTGTCCGCTTTCTGTTCCGGGAACGTCTGCATCATTCTCTACTTTACCTGATGACCCGCATGCTGCCATTGATAAAGCCAGTGCCACGCACAATACAATTGCCGCAGCTTTCTTTACGATTTCCATACAGAATCCTCCTTTTTTTATTATTTTATTTAGAACAGTACCTTATGTACCGCCTAATAACGTACGTATTCTCCGTCATGTATCCGTTCACTGGATCAACCTTTCAGCGATCCAATCATTACACCTTTGATAAAGTACTTTTGAATAAACGGATAAACAATAAGCAACGGCAGGCTCGATACTATTATCAGAGAGTATTTTAAAAGTTCAGAAAGATATTGCCTGTGCAGTTGTGAGGTAACATCCCTGCCAGCCATCTTATTAAGATCCATCGTGTTTTGAATAAGGATATCTCTCAATATAATTTGCAGAGGATATTTAGATGCATCACTTAAATACAGCAATGCACTGTAATAGGAGTTCCAAAGTCCTAAAGCAAAGTTCAATGCTATTACGGCAAGAATCGGTTTCGATAAAGGCAGCACTATCCTGGTAAAATACTGCATGTAACTTCCTCCGTCCAGACATGTCGCTTCAAACAATTCCTCAGGTATCGTTGTCTGAATGAAAGTTTTACCGACCATTACCATCCATACATTGACTGCTCCGGGAAGAATGATTGCCCATATCGTATTGTACATGTGCAGCTTTCTTAACCATAAGTACGTAGGTATCGTGCCTCCCCCAAAAAACATTGTGATCATAAAAAATGTTGTCAGGATTTTGCGAATCGGAAATTCTTTTCTTGATAGTACGTAGGCTGCAATAAAGGTAGCTATAGTTCCTATAATCGTTCCGGAGACCGTATAAACTATAGTATTATAGTATCCCCTCCAGATGCTTGGATTCCGAAATACAGCCTGGTACCCCTGCAGCGTTGGTTTTACCGGTAAAAAGAAAACCTGCCCCTGTACGAGAACTTCCGGACTTGAAAAGGAACAACTGACCACATATATTAGGGGATATATAACTGCAGCCATAAACATAAAGAGAAGCAAATATACACACCCAAGATATATCCTGTCCCCACCTGTCAGTTTGGTCCGTCTTCGTTTTATTATGGATTTTTCTCTGGCTATCATGCTGTTCGTCATATTGGCCTCCTGCTAAAACAAACTGGTTCCGCTTATTTTGTCTGCTATTTTATTAACTAAGAGTAATACGAATACGTTGACAACTGCATTAAACAGTCCAACTGCAGTAGAAAAACTGAACTGTGCCTGTTCAATGCCTATTTTGTATACATAAGTCGCGATTATTTCTGAAACAGTATAATTCACCGGATTTTGCAGCAAATATGCTTTTTCAAAGCCAATACTCAGGATATTACCTGCACTTAAGATCAAAGTAATGATTATTGTTGGGATTATTGAGGGCAAATCGATATGCACGACCTTTTGGAACCTGCTGGCACCATCTATGGATGCAGCTTCATACAGTGACGTATTGACAGCAGACAAAGCAGCGATGTAAAGAATTGAGCTGTATCCCGCATTCTGCCAAATACCGGACAGTATATAAGCAGGTCTGAAAAACCATGGTTCCCCGACAAAATTAACAGATTCAGATCCCAACAAATTTAGGAATGCGTTAACTACACCATATCGGTAAGAAAACATCTGGAATATGATACTTACTATAACCACTGTTGATATAAAATATGGGGCGAATGAAATCGTTTGTAAAGTTTTCTTAAGTCTTGTGTTTCTAATTTCATTGAATGCCAGTGCTAAAATAATAGGAAACGGAAATCCGATAACCAAAGACTCAAGGCTCAGAACTATTGTATTTTTAAATATGGCAGAAAAAATAGGTATGCTGAACAATTGTCTGAAGTACTTAAATCCGGCCCACGGGCTGCCAAATATTCCTTTTCTCAGGCTATAATCCTTAAATGCCAAAAGTACACCGGACATTGGTATATAGTTGAATATCAACACAAACGCAAAAGGAAGTATCGCTAACAAATACAATTGGATATAGCGGTTCCTGAAATATTGGACTTTGTTTTTCTTTATACGCTCCATTTGAAATCTCCTTCGTCCCTTCAGTGTCATAGAGCTAAAGATGAATGCCGACCCACATATTTATGATAAGAATAACCATACAGATACTGAAAGAGGCTATCTTTGCAATATTGGTTCAGAAAAGTTCCATGGTACTTTTTTTAGCCATGTTGGAAAATAAATACAGGCAACGAAATTCTTCTGTTGCCTGTATTATTGTTCATATACGAATTATCGAGCATTTCAAATCCGGAAACTATATTTTCCTTCTGTCACTAAGGGTGCAGCATTTTGTCCGGATCAAGGGCTTTTACCCGTTGCATATTTGCATACCATGATATCCCCTCAATACACTCCAATGAATGAAAGTGTGGGTGCAACTCTTGAATCCAGGATACGGATGCGAATTTTGTCCGTAACAAGCGGAGTAAGCGGAGCTATTCTTTTGTACCCTATAACTGTGCCATCATAAACTGTTTTGTACTCTTCGCCCAGATTAGCTTCGATCCTGAACGACTCGACTCTCTGGCTGCAGTTAATATTTTCTTTCATTACAATATAACGAATCAGTTGCTCGTTTTCCCACGTGATATCTATTACTGCTTCAGTTATTCCGTCATCAGTTCTGAAATATTTCAGATAATTATCTTCCCTTACATTATCGATTCCATATCCGCGCATGAAAGAAGACACTGCCAACTCGGCATCATTAAGCAGGTTTTTTGCAAATGCATGTCTTATGAAATCTCCCAATTCTTTTAGTCTCTTCACGTCATTTTCATGGAAAAGACCGTCTTTCGTCGGGGGTATGTTAAGCAAAAACGTAGCATTGCCGCCGACGGAGTTAAGATATATATTTATCAATTCCTCCAGCGGGCGAACCTTATCATCTTCCTCCTCATGATAAAACCAACCGGGTCTGATGGACGTATTGACCTCAGCAGGATACCATATCAGATCTGTTTCATCCCTGAGAATTTCCCTGCTACCCAGATCCTGGTCAGAAGCCGATATTTCCCTTTGCCTGAAGCTTTCGTTATCTTCTTTCTGGCTTTTATCAGCTATCAACTCGGTTTCCCTGGTTCTGGCCGGAACAACACTCCATTCAGACTTTCTCGTGTAACCAGCTTCATTACCGCACCACCGTATATCGGGGCCGCATACGCTGATACATGCATTGGGTTGCAGTTTTCTGACGACCTCGTAGTAACGCTCCCAGTCATAAACCTGCTTCTTCCCGTTGATTCCTTCTCCGCATGCGCCGTCGAACCATACAGAAAAGATTTCACCATAGTTTGTCAGTAGCTCGGTAAGCTGGTTTACAAAATAATCATCATACGGTTTTCCGCTTCCATAGGCTGGATTGTTCCTGTCCCACGGCGACAGATACACTCCAAATTTTATACCGGCTTTCCTGCAGGCATCCGATACTTCCTTTACTATATCGCCTTTCCCGTTCTTATATGGGCTGTATGCAACCGTATGCTTCGTATATTTGCTCGGCCATAAGCAAAATCCATCATGATGCTTACATGTCAGTATAAGTCCTCTCATCTCTGCTGATTTTACAGCATCAACCCATTGCTGCGCATCAAATTTCACAGGATTAAATATAGAAGGGCTTTCACTGCCGTCTCCCCACTCTTTCCCGGTAAATGTATTGACTGTAAAATGAACAAAACTGTAAAATTCCAACTGTTGATGTTCAAGCTGTCGCCTGCTTGGTACAACTTGTATCAGACGCCTGTCTAAATTTCTCATATGCTGTACCCTCCGTTGACTTGATTATTCTTCCTTATTTCTTTTGATATAGATGTCAAATCCCCATGGCGGCAAAGTTATGCTCCCTTTTATCTCTTCTCCTGAAACCATGCTTTTCCCGCCATCTCCTATATCTATTGATTTCTGTTCCGGTGTGAAATTCATAACAAAAACAAAGCAGTCTTCACCATCGGTGCGCATCTGCGCAGTACATCCATACGGCAAACTGCCTTTTATGGCTCCGGTTATACCCAGTTTATCTATCAGCATGCCAAAGAAGTCATCCTGAAACTGTTCGTCAAGTCTTGCAGCTACAAAATATGCCTCTCCTTCTCCAAAGTTGTTGACAGTCAGTGCAGGATAAGATGCATAGAAATCTTCGCAATAGGTACCTATTATCTTTGCTCCTTCTGCATGGACAATTTCACAAAAATCACGAGCTTCATACCTGGTTCCGTTCCATTCTACATGTCTTCTTTCCTCATCAAAAAGGCTGTCCAGTTCTTCACACCAAATGCCGAGCACTTTCCGCAGTGGCCCGGGAAATCCGCCAAGGAAGCAAAGATCATGCTCATCAACGTAACCTGTCATATAAGTTGCTACGAATGTACCGCCCCTTTTCACGAAATCTTCAATTTTCTCCGCCATACCGGGACGAAGCATATAGAGCATCGGTGCTATAACAAGCTTATAACCTGAAAGTTCCTTCGTGCTGTCTATAATATCAACCGATATCCCCGACTTCCAGAACGGTGCATAATGCTCCTTAAGCGTTCCGATATAGTTCTTGTTGTGCTTGAAGCCCTGGCATATTTCGAGGGCCCATCTGTTTTCCACGTCATAAATTATCGCAACATCAGAAGGCTTTGAAGTCCCTACTATAGCATCCAGTTTTTCAAGAGTCTCCCCTGTCCCGGCTACCTCGCGGAATACACGTGTATGTTCCGTACCCACATGGTCGACAACAGCACCATGGAACTTTTCATAAGAACCACGCGACTTACGGAACTGGAAGTATTGCACGGTGTCACTGCCATGGGCCACTGCCTGAATGCTCTGAAGCTCGTGCAGACCAGGCCTTCTCAGCTTGCCGACAGGCTGCCAGTTCGTAGCAGACGGGCTGCTTTCCATCAGCATGAATGGCCGACCATCTTTCAGCCGCCTGTTCATATCATGGACCATCGACGTAAGCAGCGCTGTATCTGCGTCACTTTCATCACTCCGCCATATCGGGTAATTGTCCCAGGATGCAATATCCATTTCTTCTGAGAGCCTGTAATAATTAAGGCCGTCATAGAGCCCCATCATATTCGCAGTGCACGGCACATTAGGTGTCAAGCGCCTGAGAGGTTCCATCTCCGCCTTCATGAAATCGGCAGTCTGCTCGGTCACAAAACGCTTCCAGTCCAGGGTCAGTCCATGGACACTCACTTCACCAATTGAGGAGGGAGATTCGATCTGGCTCCAGTCCGTATATGTATGGCTCCAGAATGCGGTCCACCATGCGGCATTCAGTGCGTCCAGAGATCCATAGCGCTTTTTCAGCCATTTGCGGAAGGCCTCCTGACACAGCTCACAGTGACACTCTCCTCCGTATTCGTTTGAGATATGCCATACGGCAAGCGCAGGGTGGTCTTTATACCGCTCTGCCAGCTTTGTGTTGATATTTTTCACTTTCTCGCGGTAAACAGGAGATGTATAGCAGTGGTTATGCCTCACTCCGTGAAGGATCCTGCGGCGGTCCTCATTCACCCTGAGCACCTCCGGGTATTTTCTGCTCAGCCATGCAGGTCTTGCCCCCGAAGGGGTCGCAAGCACCGCGGCGATACCGTTTTCAGCCATCAGATCCATTACCTCATCCAGCCATGAAAAGTCGAAACGGCCTTCTTCCGGTTCCAGCGCAGCCCAGGCGAATATGCCGACAGAAAGCGTGTTGATACGGGCAAGGCGGGCGAGGCGCATATCTTCCAGCCAGATCTCTTTTGTTGCGCGCCACTGGTCAGGATTATAGTCTCCGCCGTGGAGTATACAGGGGAATCTTGGGACGATCGGGTCAAACTTCATGAGATAACCTCCTTCATAATAATTGGCATACAATTGTAGCCGACATTTTTGTGAGTATATGTAACCAGGCTGCCATAACACTCCGTTAAGCAGTCCACTGATTAATTCAGGCTGATTCAGACAGTTTCAACTATATCTACCTCGTAAGGGTCCAATGTTATGCAGTTTCCATATATCATACCTGTCAGCAAACTTCTTGCCGTACCTGCCAAATTTAACGTACATACCTGATTGAGTGTGTTTATATAGATTACAGTACCTTTATCAAGGGTCCTGGCAACGACTCCTTTTGGCGTTACCATTCCTCTTTCGATTCCCAGTTTATCACACAGGAACATCAGAAGCGCAGGCATAATTACTTCGTCTGCCGGTATCGCAACATAGATCGCCGTTCCATTCCCATATTTGTTTACCGATATTGCAGGGCAAGTTTCAGCTACACCTGCAAATTCAGCCAAACACATGGCCGTGTTCAGTTCAAGTATTTCATAATAGTCAATATTGACCTGATAGTCGAAACCATTGAAGCAAATACCGGGGCTCTCTCTGCGTATACCCGGATCTGTTTTGTCAAGCCCACCTTCATTCACGTCTCCGACATGTGAACAAGTTCTTTCAAAAGCATTGGCCCTTATTCCAAAAACATCATGCAGCAGACCTGGCATCGGTGTATCGAAAACCTGATTATACTGATTGACCTTTGCCGAATACGCAGTCATTACTACTGTACCGCCGTTTTCTACATACCTTCCGATTGTTTCAGCAGATCTTTCATCCATAAGACAATGCCCGGGTATGAGAATAAGCTTATAATCCTTTTTTACATTCCTCAGGTCGATGATATTACAATCCATATTTGAATGGAACAATGCTTTATACGTGTTCATGTTTTCCGGGGCTGGGCTTATCTCACCTTTATATGAACTGTAGTTTCGTTTTTGCCTGTACAGTACAACAAGCAGCTCCTCTTTCATTATGCTTCGGATTACCTTCTCTGAGACTGTTATTCCTTTGTTTTAATTGTTACATGCACTCGTCGGTATCCATAACGACGTTGGTTCTCATAAAAAATATCTTTAACTTCTGCTCTCAGGCTGCCATATTTATCGGGCTGTTTCTGAGTTTCTTTCTGATAATAATAACTGCTTTTTGATAAACCCGTCATCTCGAGCAGGTCATTCAGTGGATATTTTGTCCTGAGGGCATCGATCAGCATGGTTTTTTCTCTGTTTGTCAGATCCCGCTGGTCGATGCCCAGGCCTTTTTTACGATTTCTGTCGCCTTTTTTAGAATATCCAGTTCCATTTTGTCATCTTTGTCATCGGGAATCTCTCGTTTTCCGGACTTCTTCATAGCTTTCTTGTTCTCCTTACCGAGCAGTTCATTCTTCCATTTATACAGGACACCCCTGCTGGTACCCATCCTGTCAGCGACGGCAGCCGCAGAAACTTCCCTGGTGCACAGTTCAATGACTGCATCTTTTTTCTGCTCTTCAGAAAATTGTACCATTGTGCCGCGCTTAATACGAGCTTTTCTTTCACCAGGTGCAAGTTCGTCGATCCATTCCACAAGTTCATACCGTGATGGATATCCTTATACTCTCACCGTGCGGGAAATATTATGGCCATGCTCCAGATAATAATCAACAGCAGCTTTCATTTGCTCAGTTGTATATTTCGGTCGCTTGATGTATTGCTTGTGCAGATCACCTGTTTCCTTATATTCTTTATACCGTCGAACCAACATTTTGCGATTCGGATACCCGAGTTCCCGCACAGTATCGGCTGCACATAAATCATACTTGACGTATAACTTTACTGCTTTCATTCGTTCTTCATAGGAATACATAGGATACCTCCAG
>FZPS01000042.1_pt261 | contig 10300 bp, 9 predicted proteins | sample 1817821 | NCBI WGS metagenome assembly FZPS01 (sample SAMEA104158645, study PRJEB21678) | metagenome | place: Germany | collected 2015-04-21 | reverse complement strand
GAATAAAATAGATCCCGTATTAAAACTACATGAATTAAAGCAGTTTGGAGAGTTTGGAGGTGTTAATCCGTCTATAACGGATAGTGCTACTTACACTTTTATGGGAGCACAAACAATGACCGACACATTTGAAGGAAAAGCGGAAGGTTGTTTTTTGTATTCTCGCCATTGGAATCCCAGTAATAAATATTTATCCGATGCTTTGGCAGCGATGGAAGGAACGGAAGCCGGTTGGGTTACCGCTTCCGGAATGGCTGCAATTACTTGTGCTTTATTGCATGAGGTCAGTGCCGGCGATCATATAGTGTCAAGCGTTACTACCTATGGTGGGACTTTTGCCTTTTTGAAAAATTATATTAAAAAATTCAATGTTGAGGTTACTTTTGTCAATATTTCCGATTTAGATGAAGTAGCTAAAGCAATGAGACCTAACACAAAAGTTTTATATACGGAAAGTTTATCCAATCCATTGCTTCAATTTGCCAATCTTCCCGAATTGAAAAAAATTGCACAAAAAAGCGGAGCTAAACTCATTGTTGACAATACATTTACACCCATGATTATTTCACCTTATCAACACGGTGCCGATGTGGTTGTGTATAGTTTAACTAAATTTGTGAATGGTAAAAATGATTGTGTAGCGGGAGCTATTTGCGGTACGGCAGACTATATTAATTCTTTGATTAACGTTAACGACGGAACTGCCATGTTGTTAGGTCCTGTTTTAGATCCTTTGCGTTCGTCAAGCATTTTGAAAAATCTTTATACGCTGCATATCCGAATGCAACAACACAGTAAAAACGCCTTGTATCTTTCTCAGCAATTACAAGAAAAAGGATATAAAGTAAAATACACAGGCTTGCCAAACCATCCTGATTATAAATTGTTTACATCTATGATGAATAAAGGTTTCGGTTATGGTGGAATTTTGACGATAGATGTCAAATCGGCAAAAGTAGCATCGGCGATAATGGAAGAAATGCAAGATAGAGGAGTCGGTTATCTTGCCGTTAGTTTGGGTTATTTCAGAACCTTATTTAGTAATTCGGGAAAAAGTACTTCCTCTGAAATTCCGGAAGATATTCAAAAAGAAATGGGAATGAGCGAAGGATTAATCCGTTTTTCTATGGGTTTGGATAATGACATCGAACGTACGACCGCTATTATAATGGAAATATTAAAAAAACACATATAATGAAAAAAATTAGTTGCATCGCTTTAGTAAGTATTTTTGTTTTTGTAGCGCAAGCACAAGATTTTAATACCTATTTTAAAAATCAGTCATTACGTATTAATTATATTCATTCGGGAACGAAAGATGTTGATAACATCGAAATTGCGTTTTTCCAAAAAAACAATGTTTGGGCAGGCTCTATGACCCATTTAATAGACCCTAATGATTACGGCTGCCACAAGATAGAAGTTTACGATTCGGCAAGTAATTTATTGTTGTATTCACGTACTTATTCTTGTTTGTTTGGAGAATATCGCACTACCGAAGTAGGAAAAACGAAAAGTAAAGATTTTAAAGAAACGGTTTTATGTCCGTTTCCCAAAAAGACGGTACGCATCGAATTTTATACCCGTAAACAACAATTAGCCTTCGAAAAGAAAAAGAGCATTTTTGTAAATCCCGAAATAATAGTGATAGCCCCCAATAATTATTCGTTTCAAACGATTGATTTGGCTATAGGAGGCGACATTCATCGTGCTTACGATTTAGTGATTGTTCCTGAGGGATATAGCATTGAAGACAGTGCGAAATTAATCAAAGATATGAAGATGTGTAAGGATGCTATCTTAGGTTGTTCGCCTTTTAAAGAGCATGCTTCACAAATCAATATTCGTACGATTTTATCCTATTCGGAAGAATCGGGAATTAGCCAAGAAGAAAAAGGAAAATATGTAAACACAATTTTAGAAAGCGGATTTTATTCATTGGATTTGGAGCGCTATTTAATGGTAGACCATGTGTGGAAATTACACGACGTATGCTCGAATGTGCCTTATGATAATATCTTAATTATGTGTAATACAAAAAAATACGGCGGTGGAGGTATCTATAATTGGTATGCCACTGTTTCGGATAATAAACACATTAATTATGTTTGTGTTCACGAATTAGGACATTCGATAGCCGGATTAGCCGATGAATATTATTCATCGGAAGTAACGGTACAAGATTTTTATCCCAAAGGAACGGAGCCGAAAGAACCCAATATTACCAGCCTTATTGATTTTAAAAGCAAATGGCAAGATATGTTGGAAGTTGGAACACCTATTCCTACACCTATAACAGATGAAAATAAAGACAAATTAGGAGTATATGAAGGTGCCGGTTATTGTGCTAAAGGTTTATACAGACCGTATATCAGTTGCACGATGAAAGATATAGTGTACGATAGGTTTTGTCCGGTTTGTAAAAAAGCGATTAGCGAAATGTTGGAATTGTATTCAAAATAAACAAGCCTCATTTATATTATTTATTTTTAGGAAACGAAGATGCCCACTTAATTTTAATACACAAGTAAAAGATTATGAAGCATATAAGTTTCATACGACGGGAAACAAAAAAATTATAAACGTATGAAAATTCTAATCGAATAAGGAAAAGAAAAGCAGAAGAGAAGAGATGTATAAAATTATTAAAAAGAGATTATTAGTAGAAGACACGTATTTAATGGAGCTTAAAGCACCTCGTTTAGCTAAATCAACTTTACCGGGACAGTTTTTAATTGTTAAAGCCAAAAAGACATCGGAGCGAATTCCTTTATCTATTGTTGATAGTGATAGCCATAAAGGAACGGTTACCATTGTATTTAAAGCCATTGGGAAATCTACTTATGAAATGGCAACCTACAATGAAGGAGATGCTTTTGCCGATGTGGTAGGACCTTTAGGAATGCCATCTGAAATCAATAAATTGACTGATAGAGAATTAAAATCGAAAAAATATCTTTTTATCGGGGGAGGTGTTGGGGTAGCACCTTTGTATTCGCAAGTGAAGTATTTGTTTGAAAAAGGGGCAAAAGCAGATGTAATAATAGGAGCAAAAACCAAATCCTTATTAATTTTTGAAGAGGAAATGGCAGCTCTTGCCGACACATATATTACTACCGACGACGGTTCCACAGCCAACAAAGGCTTGGTAACCGATATGTTGAAAAAATTAATAGAAAGCGGTAAAGAATACGATGAAATAGTTGCTATCGGACCACTTATTATGATGAAATTTGTTGTGCAAATTGCGAAAGAACATCGGATAAAGTGTACGGTTAGTTTAAATTCGATAATGGTTGACGGCACCGGAATGTGTGGAGCTTGCCGCGTAACGGTGGGTGGAGAAATGCGTTTTACTTGTGTTGACGGACCGGAATTTGATGGTTGGGAAGTAGATTTTGACGAAGCCCTTAAACGTCAAGCAATGTACAGTAGCATAGAAGGTAAAAAACAAATAGAAAACGAAGAAAAAGCCGAAGGACATGTCTGTTACATTGGAGGAGTAGCGGACGAAAGTCGTGATAATAAAAAACGTGTTCCTGTCAGTGAATTAAGTCCCGATGAACGTATCACACATTTTGATGAAGTATGTTTAGGCTATACAGCCGAAGAAGCAATCATAGAGGCACAGCGTTGTATTCAATGTAAAGAGCCCAAATGCGTAGAAGCATGTCTTGTTCATATTAATATACCGGGATTTATACAAAAAATAGCCGAAGGTAATTTTGAAGAATCGGCAAGAATCATTAACCGAGATTCAACTTTGCCGGCAGTATGCGGAAGAGTATGTCCGCAAGAAACTTTGTGTGAAGGTGCTTGTGTTATGGGGAAAAAATACGAGCCTATCGCTATCGGTAAATTAGAACGTTTTGTGGGAGATTACTCAAGAGAAAATAATATTCAATTTGAGCAACCGACCACTAAAAACAATCATAAAGTGGCTATTATCGGTAGCGGTCCTGCAGGTATAAGCTGTGCAAAAGAATTGCTTTTAAAAGGATACGATGTTACTGTTTTTGAGGCTTTACACGAATACGGTGGCGTTTTAGTTTACGGCATTCCTTCGTTTCGATTGCCCAATACGGTAGTAAAGCATGAAATAGAAAATGTAGCCAAAATGGGAGCTATATTCGAAAAAAACGTAGTCGTAGGCAGAACGGTAACAGTCAATGCTTTAATGAAAGAAGAAAATTTTAAAGCGGTTTTTATCGCTTCCGGAGCCGGCTTGCCTAATTTTATGAACATAGAAGGAGAAAATTTAAACGGTGTTGTTTCGGCTAATGAATTTTTAACACGTAATAATTTGCTGTTTTCGTATAAAAGGAATTATAACACACCCAATTACGTCGGTAAAAATGTAATAGTAATAGGCGGGGGCAATGTAGCCATGGATGCTGCACGTACGGCTCGCCGATTAGGAGCCGAAGTGCAAATTGCTTATCGTCGCTCGGAAGAGGAAATGCCTGCACGCTTGGAAGAAATACATCATACAAAAGAAGAAGGAGTTACATTTAAATTTCTGTGTAATCCGTTAAGAATAATAGGCGATGAAAAGGGATGGGTGCAAAGTATTGAGTGCATACGTATGCAACTGACCGAACCCGATGCTTCGGGAAGAAGAAAACCCGTTGAAATAGTAGGTTCTGAATTTAATATCCCAACCGATATGGTTATTATGGCAATAGGTAATTCGCCTAATCCTATTGTAGCTCAGACAACTACAGGAGTAGAAGTAGATAAAAGAAATAGAATTATTGTTGATGAAAACGGACAAACCACTCGTGAAGGAGTTTTTGCCGGTGGCGATGCCGTCGACGGAGCAGCTACGGTTATCTTTGCTATGGGAACAGGAAAAAAAGCAGCTATAGCCATAGATAATTATATACGAAATTTGAAATAAATAAAAGTATACTTTTGTAAAAAAATTAAAACATATGACGACGGAAGAGAACATAACAGCTGTTGAAATATTTACGGGAAATGTGTGGCAAGCAGGTATACTTAGAGGTCTGTTAGAAGATGCCGGTATTAAGGTTTATTTACGAGATGAAATCAACGGAACTATTTTTCCTTTTCTTACCTCGTTTAATGGGGCAGGAGTGGTAAAAGTAGTTGTTGCGAGTACCGATTACGAAATAGCAAAAGAAATTGCAGATGAGTATAAGGAAAATTTAGACAAATAAACCGTGGTTTAATTTTGAAAGGAAAGGATTTTCACTTATTTATTTTTCTTTTTTTTCCAACTCTTTAATCACTTCTATAAAGCTGCTTAACACTTCATTTGTATCGGAAGTTTTATAAAAATCCGAAAAATCATAGGTGTAATCCGGAGGAAAACCGGAAGAAACATTTTGATTATTAAAATCATAGGTTTTCTTTGTATTAATTCTAACCAATAAACCCGATGGCAAAGGGATTTCTAATGGCTGACCCGTAGCACCGGCTGTTTTCTGTCCTAAAAAAGTAACGTTTTTTGCTTGAGATAGAGTTATAACAAATCCTTCTGCCGCTGAGCCCGTATTTGAATTGATTATAACATATATTTTACCTTTGTAACGCTGATTAGAACCTATTGGATTTTTATTCTTATGACCATACATGCTTTCAAATTTATTACCATAATAATAGTCATAATAAAACTTATAATATTCATAATCTTTATAAACGGGATTATTATATATAAGAGCACCCACTGCTTTGTAGGCAGCGCAATTTACTTTTGTTTTTACACGAAAAGAAGCAATACTATCTTTGTCTATAAGATATTGTATAATGCTGTCATTAAAATTAAATGACCCGCCTATATTATCGGATAAATCAATAATTAAACACTTAGAATGATGAATAGCATCTATATTGCTAAAAAAATATTTTTGTGTATGTTCATTGTAGGAAAGCAAATGAATGTATGCAAAACCATTTACGGTATCGAAGGTAAATTGATTGTTTTTTGAACCGGTAAGATTTTTTATTAACCAATTATTTGTGGTATCCAAAAGAGTATTATCCGCATATATATCAACATTCTTTATTCCGTTTGGTGTTTTGATTCCTAAGCTGATTTTTGTGTTTTTTAGCATTAAATGAGGAGGTCCGAAAGGAAACATGGATTTATGAATTTTGCTTTCTTCGTTAGAAGCACAAACATAAGGCATATAGTACGTTTCAAAATAGTTGATAGCATTTATTCCATTTATAGTGAGAATCTCATCGCCAATGCTCACTTTGTCTTTGTATTGTTTTCCTATGTTTTCAATTATAATTTTGCCGTCTTTGTAAGCTGTCTTTATACACGGTCGAGCAACATAGGGATATAAATAAGAGGGAATGTCGAAGATATCCGTATGCCCGTTGTTGAAATTTGCAAGAAATCGTTCAATTGTTTTGCAATACTCGAAATCGTTTTTAGTGTTTTGCACGATTGGTATATACGCTTGATATAAACTATCCAAATTCACATTCGGACAATTATCCATATTATCGAAATTATAAGAAAGCTCTTTCCATACATAGGAAAGTTCGTAGACTTTCTGTTCTTTACTAATGCGATTAATATCTTTTTTTTGAGCAAAATTCGGTAAGCATAATAGAACCGAATAAATGCTGATGATAATTTTTTTAATTTTCATGATTATTGATTTTTTGGGATTTATTCTTCAAAGAAATCTTCGTAACGAGCAGGATAAAATCCCGTTTCTATTGCTTTATCTTGCGGTATCATAAAATAAACCAAAGAGGCTTCGGCACAGCATTCGCCTTTTTCGTTAATAATTTCAGCATCAATATAGCAAATGTTTCGTTTTTTTTCTTTTAGTTTTCCTCTGAGTAGTACTTTTTCTTGGTGGGTAGCTAAGGGTTTATGGTATTTTACATTCATACGAGAAGTAACTCCCGAACCTTTTCCTTTGATATACATTGTCCAAGCTCCTATTTCATCGAGCAGTGTAGCTTGTATCCCACCGTGAATTACGCCCGGATATCCTTCAAAGCGACGTGAAGGCTTCCATTCTGCCTCTACATAATCGTCTGATTCATAGAATGCTAATTGCAATCCGTCCGGATTGTGCGGCGAACAAGCAAAGCAATAATAATCTTCTTTGGCGAATACGTTTTTAATTTTTCGTTTCATTTTATAGTATATTTTATTCTATTAATAATTTAAAATCTTTTATGGACATACCGGCAGGTTCATTTTTTGTATTTTTATGATAATGAAAGGATAACAATTTTCCATCAGCACACGAAATAATAAGTTTCATAGCGTAAGGATGGATGTTATTCCCTACTTTATGCATAAAAGCGATATGTGTTAGTTTTTCATCAACGGCATTTTTAATGTCTTTTTCCGAAACAATCTTCACTTTATAAGGATAAATTTCTTCAATCTGCTCTATGGTTAAATGAGGCACAAGATCGGATGATGTGAGCCATAATTCTTTATTTTTCAATTCTTTTTTGTTTTCATTTATCCATTTTTTCCAATTTTCTCCCGAATAATTAAGAATGTAATATTGAAATGCGTTTAGAATTCCTCCTAATTTATATGCATAATTTTCCTCTTCGTCATCTTCGGAATAATAAGAAAGAGGAACAATAATGATTTCTTTCATTTTATTAATATCTCCCGACGGATGTCCCATTATCAGATTCAATAAGTTGAACGAAAAAGAAGAAGCTAAACCCGTAACCTCTCCTATACTGACAATGAGAAATGAAAGCTCGGATTTTTTGCTTAATTTTTCAAAAGTTGCTACATCAATAATTTCATAAGGCGTTATTTTCCAGTGTTTTTCTGCTACTTCCCGAATGGCGGTATTAAAATCGGAAAAAAGAACATCTTCTAATACGATATAAGTTTTTGTCTTTAGAAACTGATTGATAAGGTCGGCATCGGCAAATTTAAACTGAGAAAATACCGTTGTATTAACAGTAAAGATGAAAAAAAACAATACGTAATATTTTTTCAATTTCAATAATTTTTAGTAAAAAAAAGACAGTACAAAAGTACATATTTTTAAAATACGACGAACAGCATAAAAAATTTTAAAATAAAATCTATTTTTTTTAGTTATTACGAATAAAAAATGCCATGCAATTATCAAGGAAAAATAAAATTCTTAACTTTTCTTTTTGTCTATTTTTAGCTTTATTAATAGGGTTATTGATAGGAACTTATCTAATTCCTTCAAAATCAAAACACGTATTTTATATCAATCCTTTCGATAATAAAATAGAAGAGGTAACACATTTGTTGCAACATTATTATTTTGAAGAGCTTACTATAAATGATATTAACGATGAAGCTATTGTTGCCTTATTGCAATCTTTGGACCCGTTTTCTTCTTATATTCCGAAAAAAGATGCACAACGCTACGATGAAGCACTAACCGGAAAATTTGACGGTATTGGCATACAATTTAATATTTTACACGATACGGTATTGGTCGTCAATGTAGTTCCCAATGGTCCTTCGCAGAAAGTAGGTTTAATGCCCGGAGATAAAATAATTGTCGTTGACGGTGAAACAATTGCCGGAGTAGGTATTCAAAACGAAGACGTAATTCAAAAATTAAGAGGTAAAAAAGGGACGAAAGTATCGCTAAGTGTTTTACGTTCGGGAATAAGTAAACCGATTGATTATGAAATTATCAGAGATAAAATACCATTGGAAAGTATTAATGTGGCTTATATGATTGACGACAAAATAGGTTATATTTTAATTGATAATTTTACTATCACCACCGGAGACGAATTTACTAAAGCTCTCAATAAGTTATTGCTTCAAAATATGAAACAGCTTATTTTGGATTTAAGAGGCAATCCCGGCGGATTTTTAGGTGCCAGTCTTGAAATATGCGATCACTTTTTTAAAAACAAAGAACTCATTGTATATACTCAAGGATATCATGCCGGCAAAGAAGAATACAAAGCTACCCGTAAAGGATTATTTCAAAATGCAGACCAGCAATTAATTATTCTGATTGACGAATGGTCGGCATCGGCGAGCGAAATTATAGCCGGCGCCGTTCAAGACAACGATAGAGGACTTATTATAGGAAGACGATCTTTTGGAAAAGGATTGGTACAACGACAATTTTACTTAAAAGACAGCTCTGAATTAATGCTAACGGTAGCACGCTATTACACCCCCAGCGGTCGTTGCATACAAAAACCTTTTGATAAAAATCTGATAAGCGATTATGATATTTTGGATTATTATAAAAACGGTGAATTAAACAATATGGATAGCTCTCTATTTGCCGATTCTTTGAAATATACAACTGCTAAAGGAAGAACGGTCTACGGTGGAGGCGGCATTATGCCTGATGTGTTTATTCCATTAAAAACATCGGACAGTATTGTTTATTTCAATAAATTGGCAAGTCAAGGAATTGTATTTACCTATGCTATGGAATATGTTGATAAAAATCGCAAACGTTTACTACAGTATAAAACGGTAGAACAGTTTGAAAAACAGTTTACAGTCAACGAAAATATGCTGCGAGAAATAATGAACAAAGGGGCAGAAAAAGGCTTACCCGTTTCGGAAGCAACGGCTTATTCTAAACAAGAAATCAGAAAATGGACAAAAGCCTATATTGCACGTAATCTGTTTAACATGAACGATTTTTATAAAATCATCAATAAAGATGACGAAGTAATTAAAAAAGCAGTGGAAATATTGAAAAAAGAACAAAATTTATTTTCTTTGAATTGATAGTTTTTAATTGCAAAATTAACCGAAAAAAGAGCCAATTCAAAAAAGAATTAAGCCCCGATTTTTACCATCTTAAAAAACTTTTATCGGACAGCAATGATTTCATATAGGAAATTATTCTTCTTTTATTTCTTTTAATTCATCTTTAAGAATCTTTAACTCTTTCCTTTTCTTATAATATGAGCATATCCCCATAATTATAGAACTGACAAATAATAAAAAGAATATAATAATTCTTAAAGAAAAAAACGCTTGGACTTTGTCTTTTAATAGAATAAATAATATCACCAATTGTAGAGGAATAGCCATTGTCAGAAAAACGACTTTAATATAAATTAAGGATATATATATAATATTGATATTTCTTTCTCTTTTATTTTTCTTATAATTTCTAATCTTTGAGCTGGAGTTATTTCTGAATTTATAGTTGCCCCCATTGATATATTTTTATTGTGCAAACCTTCAACTTGATCCTTCATAAGCCCTATAAGTGGTGATATGATTATAGTCATTGCTTCATATTTTTCGGCTAAATATATAGCTGGAATTTGGAACATTATAGATTTTCCGGCACCTGTGGGA
>FZPS01000166.1_pt3 | contig 10303 bp, 15 predicted proteins | sample 1817821 | NCBI WGS metagenome assembly FZPS01 (sample SAMEA104158645, study PRJEB21678) | metagenome | place: Germany | collected 2015-04-21 | reverse complement strand
AAAGTGTCGTAAGTGAAGCCAAGGTTATCCTCGTCCGTCTTACCACAAAGCCCATCAATAGGAACTTTATCCACGAACACCGCAGGTAAGCCAAGCTCTCTGCCGATTGCTTTAACCTCAGTCACTGTCAGGTTAGAAAGTGGACTGAAATCCCCCGCAGCGTCTCCAAACTTGGTTGCGTAACCTACCCAGTCCTCGCTAAGGTTGCAGGTGTTTGCTACACGACCGCCAATAGAACCTGATACTGCATACAGCGTAGCCATTCTGATACTCTCTTATCCACTCGATAAGCTCGTTCTTTACCCTTTTGCATCACACATTTAACCCACGTCCTTTCTGTATAAAACCACATTATGTGCAGCGAAGATGTCTTCAAGCATAGCGTACACGATGTTCCAATCCCCGCCGCCACGGTGACATCCCATCAAATACGGAAAAGCTATTTCCGTGCTGGTGGCTATGTTATCCCGCAGCTCCTCTAAACACTTCCTGAGTGCGTCGTAATCAGTGTAACACTTCCCAGCGTAGCCGAAGTTCTCCTGTGCAAACAGATTGACTACAATCTTCCCAGTATCGGTCGGTACATACTGCACCCTGCCCAATAAATCGCCTTTATATTGACTGCAAAACCTCTTGTACTGTGTATAAACCTCAGGGTACTTATCACGTATCGCTTTCGCTACTCCTGACCCCATTACACCCCGACAGTTCACTTGGTGGCAGATAAAAGGACTGCCTGCCTCCAAGAGGTCGCCATTTACTACTCTTATCATCCTAAACCTCCTCTTAGAACTGTCCGTTGTGGAGAATATCCCTGATTTCCGCTAAGGACTGTTCTCTAATCATTTTGCCATTGCAGAATACTGTCTGTAAAAGATTCTCACCCTCGAATTTGTCGATAGTGTCAGGTGTGAAGCCATCTTTGTAAGTCAGCTTGCCGTCTTTATCCCTATACACTATGCACATACCCTTCTGCCTAACCTTTAATTACACCTACCGTTTTAAGCCTCTTAATCGCCTTTACAAGGTCTTTTTGATTGTCCATGACTAAATCTATGTCCTTGTACGCAAAACGGCTTTCTTCGGCGACGTCAGCCTTATTATGCTTACCTAAAACGACACCCTGTGCCTTTAAGTCCAAAATAACTTCCTCGGTTGAAAACTTTTCCAGTGCAGCCTTACGTGAATACTGTCTGCCCGCTCCATGTGAGCAGGAATGGAAGCTCTCTGGATTACCTAATCCCTCTACGACGTAACTGTAAGAACCCATAGCCCCCGGAATAAGTGCGATTTCTCCCTCTCTTACACGGGTTGCTCCCTTACGGTGTACCCATACGTTCTGCCCGTAATGGTTCTCAATAGCAGCATAGTTATGATGACAGTTGATTTCCTCAGTCAGCTTCACTTCAATACCTGTATGCTTCAAAACGTGCTTCACAAAAAGCTCTGACGCTACCGTAATCATACGTGAGCGGTTCTCGTAAGCATAATCCAATGCAAGGTTCATCCAGTTTATATACTGCTTGCCTTCCTCAGAATCTGTTGGCAAGAAAGCTAAGTCCTGATTGGAAGGTACTACTGAATACCAGCGTTCATTCAACATTTTCGCCTTCTTGTTGAATAGGTCGCATATCTGCTTCCCAAAGTGTCGGCTTCCTGAATGAACCATGATACCAATAAAACCTTCGTCATCAACCTGCAATTCAAGGAAGTGATTGCCCCCGCCAAGCGTACCTACTTGGTAGTATCCCGCCTCTATGAAAGGCAATAGCTCTTGATTTGCTTCGTATTTATCCAGTTCCTCTTTGGCTCTATCAAGAACCCCAGATACCTGCGGTTTCTGGTGCTTTGCAAACCCAACAGGAATATTGCGTAACCAGTCGCCGATGATTACCTGTATTAGTGTACCTGACTTGGTCTGCACATCCTTAATATCGTCAAGTTTTAGGTTAGTTCCTATGTATGCCATGCCACATCCGATGTCAACGCCCACGGCGTTTGGAATTATTGCTCCCTTAGTCGTTATTACCCCGCCTACTGGCATACCGTAACCCGCATGAGTGTCAGCCATAAGTGCCACGTGCTTATGGATAAATGGCAAGTTTGCAAGGTTCTTCGCTTGCTCTAAACAAGCCTCCTCAAGGTCTTCCTTTGATTGAAGCCAAATTTTTATTGGTTTCTTCTCGTCTGTATGTACGAACATTATTTATTTCCTCCTTTGATTTTCGGATAAAACTACTTGATTTTCTTGCCTTTAATACCTATCAGGTACGTCGCCCCACTCTTTGTACAGGTTATAAACGCTAATAGTTTACTCGGTTCTCTCGTTCCGTCTGGGTTTACTTTTTCGCCGTAGCCTACTTCGTGTTCTTCGCCACAATTAGGGCAGATTTCGTGTGTACCTACTGGGTCGTTGCCGTCTAATTCGTCGTTACCAAAGGCTACGAATGGTATTTCTTCTTGCTCTTTAGCTTGGTTTAATATTCTTTCGGCGTAATTGAACTGTTGCTGAATGTAAGGGTCTTCCATTGTGCCACCTGAGTTTAACCAGTCGCTTATTCTTTGGTTTATGTCAGCGAGTACTTCTGGCGGTAACTGGTCGGCGTACGCCATGAATGTCGATACTTTATTTATTCTAATCATTTTACTGCCTCCTTTTTAATTTAATTCACCTGTGGATGAATTATTTGAAATAATTCACTCCCAGATGAACTATTTTAGTTGTTGGTACTGTTATATACTATGCTCAAACTTGTGTCAACTATTATTTAGTTAAATTTAGAAAATAAAAGTACCGTATAGCTGTATGGTACTTTCAAATAGTTGTATTTACTTGTGTATGCCGGATACGATACGGTCAAGTTCTTGCTTCGTAGCTTCGAGCGTAGTCGTAGGTATCGCAAAGTCGCAATGCTCCTTGTAGTCGAACTCTCCGTTTAGGATTGCCGATGTGATACGCTCTGCTATCGCTTCAAGAGAATCCCCTCTCTGCTTCATACGCTGGTACATATCATCCAAGCTAACTTCCAAGCATACGGATAAAACCTCGTTCGGATAAAAATTCTTCAAAGCCTTCAATCCATTGACTTCAAGCACTACGCACACAATATCGTGGGTCATCAGCTTGTCGTCTACCTCACGCTTCGTAAGTCCGTAGAAGTTGTTATTGTAAATGTTGTACTCCACCTTTTCAAGCCTTTGGAATTCGGCTACGGTAACAAAATGATAGTCTACACCATAGACCTCGCCTTCTCTCGGCTGTCTTGTCGTAGTCGTAACTAACCTCGGAATACCGTGCTTTTCTTCAAGATACTTGGCTAAGGTAGTCTTGCCACTACCCGAAGCTCCCAATAAAACTATTATCTTCTTTTTCATTGTATGTCCCACCTACCATGCGTCTAAATGTTCTCTATCTTTCTTAAACTTTCATACCTCAATATGTTCATAGCGTCTGTCAACGCTGCTACCTCTCTGTCTGTCTGTTGCTATTAGATTGTCCTCGCTGTCTATATACACTCTGAAACCTTCCTCGTCTGTGTACCAGACAGAGCCTTTATCTTCTAAATCATTATCGAAATAGTCTTCAATAATTAGGTTTTGTATTGCGTCGGCCAAGTCTTTTCTACTTACTTCGACCTCAATTTGTTGTGTGCCTTTGATTTTCATAATTTCACCTAACTTTGACGGATAAAACCTATGTGTTTAGTGCCTTCTTTACCTGCTTTGCTAGTGCTACGGATAATAACGGAGGTACGGCGTTTCCTATAGCTAATCGCTTACTGCTCTTAGAGCCATACAGCTTATAGTCGTCAGGGAAACTCTGCAACCTCGCTCCTTCTCTTATGGTTAATGCCCTAGAGTCTCTTGGGTGAATACACCTTGAAGACGACGGCGTTGAGAAGTTCCTTGTTATTGTTGTTGACGGCTTATTCCACCACAACTTTGCGTATGTGTTGCCAAACCCACTCTTTGGCCTTATGTCCTCAGGTAAGTCGTCCTTGGTCTGCCCGTCTTTTAATGTTTCCATTATCCTCTGCAATCCCTCGTGGTTGATTGGTGCTTCGTGCTCGGTTAGGACAGAAGTATCTTTACGGACGAAGCGTAAAAAATCATTGTCAGGGTCTTTCAAATAAAACTCCTTAGCCTCTCCACCTTTAAGCTCTGGAAGGTCGCCTAGTGCGTCTGCAAGGGTTACATAGGGAAGTAAGCCCTCGCCGTGGGTCTTTTTCGGGTATGTAAAGGTGTTCTCCCCTAACATTCCTACTAAGATTACACGCTCCCTTAACTGTGGAACTCCATAGTCAGCAGCGTTCATAACCTCGTACTTTAATACGTAACCTAACTTTTCAAACTCCTTCTGTATCTTCTTAAATAGCCTGCCTTTATCCATACTTAGTAGCCCCAATACATTCTCGTACACGAATATCCTTGGTCTGGTTAAGTTCAATATACGCGCATACTGCTTGAATAGATTAGCTCTATCGTCCATCTCCCTCTTACCTAAGGTTGAATACGATTGGCAAGGTGGTCCTCCGACTATTATGTCTATCTTACGACCTTTGAGAACGGTGCTTAATACTTCCTCAGTTAGGTCGGATATGTCGCAATTCAACATAACTGTTTCTGGATGGTTAAGTGTATACGCTTTTGATATTTCCTTGTGTATCTCATTAGCAGCTACTATATTGTATCCGGGTATTACTGAGAAACCATAGCTTAATCCTCCCAGCCCAGCAAATAAATCTAAGACATTCACGCTTCTATCTCCCCTTAATTGGATTTATAGAAGATTTGTGAAAGGCTTAGATTCTCTGCGGATAAAACTCTATGCTTGGATGCTTGATAAGTCATACTTGTATTTGACGTATCCACGCTTCTCTGCCTCTGCCAACGGGATTAAATAGCCGTAGCCAATCGTGTCGTAGTCAACTGGATTACGGAATGTCGTAAGCGGGAAACCACTTGCGTCCTCACGCAGCTTAGCCCAATCAAGGATGTAACCCATGTCGCTCACCACATCGTGATAACAAATCAAATCGGCCAAGCAATAATGTAGCCAACCCTTCGCCGTCTTCGTGCTACGCTCCATCTTATGCTCGATGAATAGGTTGCCCGTTTCGTGTATCCTATGGTCGGCTACGACATTGATACGGAATATATCCCGCTTCGGGTCGTATATTTCAAAGGTTACACCTATTTTCTGTTGTGTTTCGTCGTCGGTATGGTCTATGATTTTATAACCGTGCTGCTTGAAGTATGCCTGCAATCTTGCGGATAAAAGACTGTTTTCTTCTAACATTGATTTAAAGTCCCTCATAAGTATTGACTCTCCTTTCTGGACAAATTTACTCTATATTGTCGCTTAATAGACGCAGATAAAAGGTCGTCCAGACTGTTATACCTAATCTCATTGCGTCTTGATAAGCTGGTCTGGTTAGCTCAGAGTTCGTAATTAGTACCCCTTCGTCAGCACCGTAGAGAGCTTTACCTGTGAATATTTCTTCTACTGCACTTCTAGGTACGCTTGATTTATTCCTTAATTTACATTGGAAGGCGTAAAGCTTATTGTCTTTGGTAGCTAGTATGTCTACCCCGTGGTCGGCTGACTTGCCTGTAAGACGGACGTCAGTGTAACCATTGTAGTAAAGGAGCTTCGCACAACACAGTTCAAACTCTCTGCCTGTCTTGAACTCCTCGTCGTCATACGGGTAGTATGTATAATCGTAATCGTATTCGTCGTAGATTGTGGACACCTCCTTCTTTATGGGTTTATAGGAAGTTTTGGAGGGCCTATTAGGGGAGGAAAAGTACGGGTTGTGAGTAGGAAACTTCTTGGTACGGGTCTGGACACGGAAAGTTCTTGGGAAATAGGGGGAAATAAAAGACGCAGATAAAACTATCCACGTCAAAGTGTAGCTCTCACTAATGTGCAATTATCGTCGTAGCTGCGTATCTTCTTAAAAGGAAATTTCGTTGTTAGTTTCTCTCCGTCCGTAGATGCTGTGACAGCTAGAATGTCGCCTATCTTGTACCCTTGCTTTTCCTTGGTGTTCAGGTACGCAAACATCTCTTTGATTAGATTAAACCCTATACCCTGACCTCTGTACTGTGGGTATACAGCTACGGAAATAATAAAGATGTTGTTAGTTCTACCCTCGGCGTACTGTGCGACTTCCTCTGGGCGTATATTGTCGTCAAACATCGTATCTTCGGTAAGTATCTTTTCGTGTAGCTCGTCTGTTATTGGAAAGAAGCATACACAACCACACAACTTATCTGCCCTGTCAACTGCAAAGATAAACATTCCTTCATTGGCTTTGTATCTTCCTCTTACACTCTCTAGAGTTCCTTGAAGTTCCTCGGTGTATACGGTGGAGTCTAAGTCAAGCACTTCAAGCAGTCTACGCTCCTCGAATTTGTGGGGATGAATATATCTCATATGTTCGCCTCCTTTGTTAGGATTGAACATTATAGGCTTAGAACAAAAAGACGCAGACGAATTGTTTGCGTCTTAACTTAATGTCACTAATAACATTCCTATGAAGTTTGCTATGAAGTAATAATGTGCTTTATTGTCTACGTCACTAACTAGCTCGTCTTTGCTTCGCTTGCTTATGGGTACAACTATATAAGATATAGCTTGCATTGCTATAGCTAAAAAGGACGCCGGGATATAGCCTAGGGTGAATACGGTTATTGCTTGCTGAACAACGGATAGCGTGCCTACCTTGGTGTGTGATTTTATATTGGATTTGATGTTATTCGGCTTAAACCCTCGTATAGATAGGAGTATAGCGAATAAAACTGCTGAACCTATGAGCGACCTTGAAAACAAGAGGCTTACTGTGCTGAACTCGTACTCTGTCCTCAGGATATAGGTAGCTACTTTGGAGTAAGAGGCTAAAAATAGACTTAGGATTAGGAGCAGGAGTCCGATTACGCTCTCCTTGTTCTTAATGCTTAGTCGCTTATCTCGCTTTATGCTTATAAATACTGCTGTGGTGATTATAAGATAGCCAGCAGCTGAGAACTTGTTGAGGTTGATTGTGCCACTTAGTAAATCCAATAAGAAGGTTATTGGTAAGCCCAGATTGTCTAAAACCTTCAGAGATACTAAGTTTATCCTTGATAGCATTGTAAACACGATAATATTACAGAACATCCATGAAAAGATATAAAGAAACACATACTTGTTGAGTGTGAAAGACTCTTTCAGCGTTAAGTAAAACACTGTGTATATGATTAAACCAACAAGGGTCGACATTAAGAATGACTCTATGGCTGTGTAGTTCTTTCTTTTCTCAGATATTTCTTTCATTTCAAATATATTAGCTATGTTTAATACAAAGGCTGTGATAATTCCATATAGTGCGTACATTCCCCACCTTCCCTTAAGTGTTATTTTGGTGCCGCTAACCAGACTCGAACTGGTACGAGAGTGTTCTCTCGGGATTTTAAGTCCCGTGTGTCTGCCAATTCCACCATAGCGGCGTGTTGTGTGAAGTTCATAGTGGGGAGTTGGGAGAGGCCTGCTGGGAGATTAGAGAAGGACGCAGATAGAGGTTATCTGCGTCTGATTAGTACCCTGACATAACAGGACTTTAAATACCCGTCAGCTTTATATTACTTTCCTTTTGGCTTACCTTTGTGAAGGATTAGTACATTTGTACCTAATTGCGTTTTCCCTCACACTAGCTACACCACATCTTTGTATTCTGTCGTGTCTAACCTACTCTGCCTACATTTCGGACACAGCCTTTGATTAAGTTCTTTAGGCATTTCGCGCCCACAATCGTCGCACCAAGTGCTGTTCAATAAATCATACCTGCAAGTTCTTATAAGCTCTTTCTTCTCTTTCTTACTTTTGCCAAATATATAAATATATCTATTCTTTGCACCACGTCTTTCTACGCTCCAGCCCCTTCTCCCTGCTTCTTCCCTTGATATATTCACACTATTCTGTCTTGGGTGTCTTAACCTTCCCGTAGAATCTTTATAAAAGGTTGTTGATGCTGTCTTACCTACATAGTAAAAGTTTGTGGCTCTGTATATCACTCCTGTATGCCCCTCAGTACTGTCTGCAAAACTTATTACGCACCTTATCTCTGGCTTATCCACAGCCAATCTTCTTAGACACTCTCCTATAAACCAGCTTTCAGTGTTTTTAGGTGTTGTATCCTGTATATGAAGCCTGTGTAATTCAATGACTTTTTCTTTATGCTCTTTCCCCCAAATACTGCTACGCACATTTTCACTGCACGGTTGTGCGAACATAAGCACACCTATTAGTTTCCCTTTATCAAATATACCATAGTTAGGGTTAGGTGCGTTATGGCTCCCTTTTGTATAGTGATTTCTGCGAATATACTCAATAGCCTCTGTCTGTGTTATCTTTTCCACATAATAGTTCTCTAGCATAAATAACCCTCCTTTAGTTTATTGGGATTATTTATGCGAGGCCTGTATTTTCAGAGCAAAACTTAATCTAGGTATAACTCGGATTTAATTTGCTCCTTAGTTTTCTTTATATCTATATGGACTGCGATGCCTGATTTCTTCTGCTCTATATCCTTTATAGGTATGTCTATATAGGTTAAAGTCTTGTCGCTCATCTGTGTGCTTAGATTAGGCGTTATCTTCACTGTGAATAACGGATGTAAATAATACCTTGTAGGCGTAGTCTTGCCCCTACCATTTTTTATGAAATCCTTAGGCAGTTTATCCTTGTACACCCTACACACTTCGCCTATTATTTCTATACCCCTATCACTCAGTACAGACCTAAAAAGATTAGGGGTGTATATAGTTCTCTTTAAGTTCTTTCCAACAGGTCTTATCTCACTCCCTGACACGTCTATTAGAGGAGAACCGTCCTTAAAAATAAAATTCAAGTCCTTAGGCCGAATGGCTATTAGTTTGTCTTTTACGGAGGTAAGTATGAGGTCAACAGGCTTATCTTTAAAGTACATCTCGACCAATTCTTGCTTCTCACATAGTGTACTGTCGTTTTGAAACAGCCTGTAGTTGCTCCCCAATGTGTCTAGTATAGAAGTTTCTGCGTTAAACCTGTCGATATATTTCATATATGTTGGGTACTTTTCTATGAGCTCTGCTTCCTTCACTATTTTTCCGCACTCGTCGTAAATTAAGTCCTTATCCATTAAAAGAGCAGGCAGGTTTTTAACCTCCAAGGTTATTTCGTCGGTATGCAGTATTATAGCACCATCAGCACTGTTTGGATTGCCGTACTGTATTATAAATGTACTAGTGTCATTTTTATTGCAGTATACATACCTAGCAGCAAATAAAGCCGTTTGACCTGTGTTTATAAACCTTGCTATTGTATTAGGTAACTCAGACATAGGCGAATTGCCTATATCTATAAAGCTCTTGAGTTTAAAAATCTCAGCACAAGTACGTAATATCACGCACTCAGATAACACCCCCGGCTGCAATGCTTTATTCTCCCGAAGTTGTTTATTTATCTCACTTCTAACGGCTTCATTATTCTTACGCTCCAACAGTTCCTTCACCTTGGGTGTTGTGCTTTTTATAAAATCTTCTACACTGCTACTGGCTTTAATGTTCCCTTGGTATCTCTTAAACTCTCCCTCTATAGCCTTGACTTGATTTTTTGTTAATGTCGTCTTAGACTTACTGCTGTAAATAACCCTCAACACTTCGTCTATTTTAGTTTCCTTACTCAGCTTACTCATCTTCCCCCTCCTCCCCACACGCTTCATTCATTATAAGAGTGTTACTATGCACTCGGTCAAATTCACGCACATCGAAAGGAGTGCCCAATATACCTATAAGGAGTGCATTAAGAGAATCTCTATGCCTCACAGGAAATTTTACACTTTCCTGTATTTCCCCAGCGTTCTTTTTATATACTAAATAGCTCTCCTCCTGCTGTATCATATCGCTTACTAGTCTACTCATTGTCAGCTTCTGTTGCTCAGTGACCTTGTCCTTAAATAAAGGAAGCGACTTTACTAGCCCGACCGAGTAAGACATAGCACCTTCGTACATTCTCCAATAAAGGTACGCAAAACTGGAATTAAGAAGGCAGTAGGCAAATTCAAAACTTTCCTTGTCTTTGAACCTTAGCTTAATCTTACCTGTTCTTTTCAAATCCTTAGCCACTGCTGTTACAAAGTACCTGCAAGAGGTTGACATATATAAGGTGTATTTCGTATCTTCGTCAGATAAAACCTCGCTTAGTGTCTGCGTGGACTGGTTCAGCCACGTTTTGTACAAACCCTTCAATTCCTTAAAACACTTGTAATACCTTTTATTTGTG
>FZPS01000032.1_pt8 | contig 10307 bp, 7 predicted proteins | sample 1817821 | NCBI WGS metagenome assembly FZPS01 (sample SAMEA104158645, study PRJEB21678) | metagenome | place: Germany | collected 2015-04-21 | reverse complement strand
GTCCGGCACGGTAAGATTAACAATATGCGGTGCCCCGTCCAGGGGGCCGTTCTGCCTGACATCGGGCAGCCGCTGCTGCAGCTCCTCCAGAAACAGCCGCTTTAGTTCAGCCAGCTGCCGGTAATTTTCTTCCTGCCGGGCTAACTGCAGCCGGACAGCCGCGGCAAAACCAACAATGCCCGCCATATTTTCCGTGCCCGGCCGCACTCCCTGCTCCTGGTCACCACCATGCAGCAGGGGCGCCAGCAGCAGGCCTTCTCTGCAGTAGAGGGCGCCACAGCCCTTGGGGCCGTGAATTTTATGTGCCGAAACAGTCAGCAAGTCAGCCTGCCAGGCCTGCGGCCGTACCGGCAGTTTACCGAAAGACTGCACCGCATCAACATGAAAAAGGGTCCGGGGGTTCTTCGCCTTCACCAGCGGGCCAATCTCTGCCACCGGCATAATGGAGCCCACCTCATTATTGACATGCATCACACTGACCAGCAGGGTGTCTTCCCGGACAGCGTCCGCCACAGCTTCAGCCGTCACTAAACCGTCCGCATCCACATCAAGATAAGTCACAGCAAAGCCTTCCTCTTCCAAGGCCTGAAAAGTATACAAGACAGAAGGATGTTCTATTTTGGTGGTAATCAGGTGCGAACCGCGCCGCCGCCGGCGCCGCGCCGCGCCTTTAATGGCTAAATTGTTGGCTTCCGTACCACCGGAGGTAAAAAAGATTTCCTGCTCCTTCACACCGCAGGCCTGGGCCACTACCCGCCGGGCTTCTTTTTTCGCCTGTTCCGCCCTTAAGCCGCGGCGGTGCAGCGAAGAAGGATTGCCGAAATTATCAGTCAGCACTTCCTGCATGGCTGCGGCCACTTCCGGCAGCACCGGTGTAGTAGCGCTGTTATCTAAATACACTTCACGCATACAGCATCCCTGCCTCGTCAAACATTCCTCTGTATTTTACCATAATTATGTACAGCTTATCATTGTAATTTTTCCGGGGCCCCGATTTCAGCGCCGAAAGTTTCTACCGTAACCTGCTTCATACGCTGTTCAGTCTGCGGTCTGTCCTGGGCATTGGTAGGTACCGCGGCAATCTGATCAACTACCTCCATCCCCTCTATCACTTTGCCAAAGGCTGCATACTGACCGTCCAAATGGGGCGCGTCGGCATGCATGATAAAGAACTGGGAACCGGCGGAATCCGGCCGCAGGGAGCGGGCCATGGACAGCACGCCGCGGGTATGCTTTAAAGGATTGTCAAAGCCGTTGAGGCGGAATTCACCTCTGATGCGGTAACCGGGTCCTCCCATCCCTGTTCCTTCCGGATCACCGCCCTGAATCATAAAACCGGGGATAACGCGATGAAAAATTAAACCGTCATAGAAACCGCTTTGGACTAAGGAGACAAAATTTTTCACCGTATTAGGCGCCGTATCCGGGTATAGTTCCGCTTTAATGATCCCGCCATTTTCCATTTCAATGGTGACTACCGGGTTTTTCATTACAGATCATCCTTTCTTCAGTAGGTCAGCCGTCGTCCTGCTTTCTTCCTCAGCGTAAACAACATTACTAGTATACCACAAAACTAATTGCTCACGTCCGCTTCCTGCCGTACCCGGCAAAAAAAGACCAGGGCACCTGCCGGCACCCTGGTATGTGAGCTTATTTACTTAAAACGGGGGATCTCAAAATGCAGCACATAGGAAGTCATCAGATCGTACAGCTTTTTAATCCCTGACACTTGTTTAGCAGCCCAGCCGATATCGGTGGCATACTGGTGCTGCCCCGGTCTGTCCGGGTTCCAGCGCATTTTGTAAAGGGTGTTCTGCCGGTAAGTACTGTGGTGGATATAACTTTCACCGACAAACTTGGCCCCGCCGATAATGGCTGCCTCCGGTGTAAACCAACCCTGGTTATAGGCGTATTCCGCGCCCTTATTGATGGGATCGGCGTCAATGGCCCCGATACCATACATATTATAGACTGTTTTGCCCTTAAAATTAACGCCGGTGGCCAGGGTGCTCTTACCGTTGCCCGTTTCGTGCAGAGCCAGGGAAATGAGGAAGATCTCATTAATATTGTAGGTTTCCGCACCGGTAATAAAGGCTTCCGCCTTACCTTCCAAAATGCCTTTACCTTTTAAGATCTTTTCATTAACCTCGCTGGGATCAACATGGGTTGTTTCGGACAGCAGCAGGAATTGGAAAATGCCTTCCCCTTTTTTCTCCGTCAGCGTCAAGAGATCACCACGGACCCAACCGACTCTGCTGCCGGTAAGTAATCTGTACCAGGTATAACCGGCACTGTCCACGGCTTCGTTAATTCTGAAGTAGGGACCGCTGCCCTCGTCCAGCAAACAAACTACATCATGTTCCGTGCCGGGACCGGTGCGCATCCTGGCCGGGCCGCTTTTGATGATAGCTGCCGGCCGCATCTCATTGACAAAGTTAGCCGCGTTAATAAACCACTCTACCAGATTACGGTCGGCTGTTTTCCAACCGCCGCCATAAAGGTCAGTTTGCGGATTCTTGCTCATCTGCTTATCAACGTAATAGCTTAAATTATGGTCATAATCGACATAGGTGATGATATGGGTCAGCTCCACACTCTGCAGGGCGCTGATGTAGGCCGTTGTCACTTTGTCGGCACTGTCGTAAGGTTTGCCGTTTAACATGATCTCCAGCATGGTAGACTGCTGGTCGGGCGTCAATTTAGTAAAACGGTTCCAGTCAAGTTCCAGCAGCTGGGCATGACTGCTGAGGGCAGTCTGCATGGCTGCTGCCGTCCCGGCCTTATTAACTGCTTCTACTGCCGCCTGCTGTTTACTTAAGGCAGTGCTGACAGCATTGTTAAATACCGTTTTAATGCTGTCCTTACTGCCGTAACCGCCTGCGGGACGGTTATCCAGCACCGCCTGACTGACCTGATTTTTACCGAAGGAATTTAATTTCTGATAATCTTTTAAGCTTAATGCCAATTCTGCTGCATTATCCTCCAAAGCAGTACGCATTTCTATGCTATTTACCGCTGCATTTACTAGTTCCAGAGCCGATTTGTTTTGTGGTGGCTGCCAGTCCTGAAAAACTAGTTTGTCATTAACAAGGGTTACCAGTTTGACTTCGGCATCAAAATTAAAAGGTTTTGCGTCTTTGCTGCTAAGATAATCGATCAGATCAAAGGGAATACCCTGCACTATCGCTTTGGTATATGCTGATAAAGCATCCTTATAATCAGTAAAGCTGCCATCAAATAAGGCAAGTGACACAATCTCATATTCTATGTAGTGATTAAATAAAAGAGCTTCCAGTCCTAGCATACGCCGGGTCTGCGAATCTAGTATTTGGGAATAATCATAGATGAAGTAACCTCCATCTTTGGAAGAAACCACTACATACTCTATTGGTGACACTGCTGCTGAAACGCCACTCGAAAGCGTTAGAACAATCAGCATTGAAATTATGGCAACTTTTATATATAGATCAAATCTTTTCATAATAAATTCACCTCCTTTGGGAATCATCACTGGGAATTGTATCTATTTTTTCTTAACTGTACTAACAGCAAGTCCTTTTTTAACTTCGCCACTAAACACCTTAAGATTAGGATCGTATACTAGGCGCGTTTGGTCAGCCATGATAACTGTATAATTTTGTGGATCAGAAACTTTTAGAGTAACAACAACTAGTTCTCTGCCGGCAACAGTTGTCTCTCTCCTAACTGTATAATCTACTGGTTTAGGTGTCTGCGGCGCCGGCACCGTGACTTTAAAGGTGATGCGGGCACTGGTATGGCCGGCTTTAGAGGCTGTCACGGTAATGGTAGCAGTACCGGCTGCTTTGGCCGTAATGGTAATGGTACTGCCGGAGAGGCCGGCCGTGGCAACGGAGGTATTGCTGGAAGTTACCTGGATGGCGGCATCAGCGGGATTTGCGCTGACTTTTCTTGTCGCTGACTTGCCCCGCTCCAGGGTAAAGCCTTTAATGCCCTGCAGTGTAACTTTAGGCAGTTCCGGTGTGTTGACAGTGACGGTAAAGGTTTCTTTAGCCGTGGAAAAGCCTTCCTTGACGGCCGTGACGGTAATGGTGGCTTTACCGGGAGCCAGGGATTTAATGGTTATGGTATTACCGCTGAGGGTCGCCGTGGCGACAGCGGTATTGCCTGAAGCAACAGTTACCTGGGCATCAGCCGGGTCAACAGCGATGGTTTTGGTCGTGGATTTGCCCGGCTCCAAAGTCACATCAGTCAGCGGCTGCAGGGTAACAACACGTTTGCCGTCTGCATCCACAATGCCGCCGGCGACTAAAACTGATTTACCCTCCGCAAACTCATAGGCTTTGGCATCTGTATCCAGTTCACAGCCATCAGCCAACACTACTGCTTTGTTGATGGTGCCTGTGCCTTTAATACGGACAGCGGAAACAAGGTCAATAACGTCAATCTCTGTTTCCGGACCTAAAGTTAACACCGAATCATTGGCTCCGGATTCCATATAAACCTTACCGATCCTGCCGGACAGGAAGTTAACTGCGCCGCCCATATTCTCCACCGTTAAGGTGGGGAAGTTGCCGGCAAGGGTTAAAGTTTCGGTGGTAGTGCTGTAGACATGACCGAAGCCGACTGCTTCGTCACCGGTTTTTTCTTCTATCTGGCAGGCCGACTGCACGCGGATACTCCAGACGGCAGCACTGCCTTCTGCCGCCAGCGTTACTGCCCGCTCCGGATTATTGACCAGTATCCGGTTAATCTGACCGTCAATCACTGTAAGGCTGCCGCCGCCTAAAACAGTCACTTCACCGGTCACTGTTACATTCCGCAGGGTAACGCTGCCGTCGCCAATGCCGCTCTGCAGGAGCAAATCGCCATTAATCACCATATTCCGCAGCTCGACCTCAGCGGCAGAAACGGCGGCTTTACCGGCAACGGTCTGCAGTCCTTCACTGGGGCCGTAAACACCGGCTGTATCCCAGTGCTTGGCCCATTCTTCCCCTTCCGCAAAGGCTTGTCCCCAAAAATTAAAATAGCAGATGCTGAGCGCCAGGAGCAGACAAAGGGCCCAGCCCAGAGCCGTTATGTATCGCTTCACTTTTAAAACCCCTTTAACACAGATTTTAGTAAGCCTGCCATACAGGTTGACATAATTTCTCAGCCGATCACAGAAAGCAGGCTTGATTGAGGCTATTTCGACATCAGTTTTGCGAATTCCTGCGCAACTTTGCAATTGATAAAAATTGGGACGAAAGTACTAATGGCAGCATAGTAAACAAAAACCCCTTTTGCGGCAGCTATCTGCCAACAAAAGAGGCTGGATTTTTTTGCTTTAGGATCTGGGACGTCTGCTGCGCTCGCGGCTGCCGGCTGTATTTTTACGCTGGTTAGGGCGTTTGTGGACTGAACGCGGCCGCCGCGAAAACTGTGGTGCTTCTGCCGTCAAAGTGACAGGGGTGGTATCCGGCTCTTTCGTCAGCAGCTTCAGCGCCGCTGCCAGCAGCCGGGTATGGTCATACTCCGCCAGCAATTCCGCCGCCATGGATTGGTAGTAAGTAGTATCTTCCGTTTCCATGGTGCTGACCAGTTTATCTACCGTCAGCCGCTGCTGCCCTTCAATGGCATCCTTCATGGTGGGGATGCGCATACGGGGGATTTTATGTTTTATGCCGTTCTCTATGACACGTAAATGATTTAATTCCCGTGGCGTAACAAAGGTAATAGCCATACCGCTTTGACCGGCCCGTCCCGTGCGCCCGATACGGTGCACATAGCTTTCCGGGTCCTGCGGGATATCAAAGTTGTAAACATGGGTAACACCGCCGATGTCTAAGCCGCGGGCCGCCACGTCCGTGGCCACCAAAATGTCGATAATACCTTCCTTAAACTGGCGCATCGTCGCATCGCGCCGGGCCTGCGACAAGTCACCGTGGATGCCTTCTGCCGAGTAGCCCCTTTTACTTAAAGCTTCGTTCAGTTCGTCGACCCGGCGTTTAGTCCGGCCGAAAACGATGGCTAAATCAGGCGGCTGTGTATCGAGCAGGCGGCATAAAACATCAAACTTTTGTCTTTCTTCCACCACCATGTGATATTGGTCTGTGTTAGGCACGGTAACTTCCCTGCTGCGCACAGTGATCATGCGTGGTGTTTTCATAAACCGTTTTGCTAACTGCTGGATGGCCGGAGGCATGGTGGCGGAGAAAAGTAAAGTTTGCCGTTCCGACGGCGTCTCCTGCAGAATGGCTTCAATATCCTCAATAAAGCCCATATTCAGCATTTCATCAGCTTCATCCAGGATCACGGTCTGCAGCTGATCCAGACGTATGGTGCGGCGCCGCAGATGATCCAGCAGCCGGCCCGGGGTGCCGACAATAATCTGCGGTTTCTTCTTCAGGGCCCGGATCTGCCGGCCGATATCCTGACCGCCATAAACCGGTAAGGCACGCAGCTCCACAAACTGGCATATCCTGTTTAATTCCTCCGCCACCTGCATGGCCAGTTCACGGGTAGGGGTGACGACCAAGGCCTGAATCTGATGGTTATCAGCCTGCAGGCGCTGGGCGAGGGGAATGCCGAAGGCAGCCGTCTTTCCTGTGCCGGTATGGGCCAGACCGATTAAATCCTCACCGGCCAGGGCTACCGGAATCGCTTGTTCCTGAATGGGTGTCGCTTCTTCAAAGCCCATCAGACTTACCGCCTTCAGGATGTCCTCATTAAGGTTAAACTCATTAAAAGTGGTCATCTTTACACCTTCTTTCTTAAAAGCTGCGGGATGATGGCTGGCCGTCTACAGTTCATGCTCTGCCAACCAAGCCTGCACCTGCTGCGTCACTTGACTGACAGTGCCTGCCGCCAAAGGCGAAGTCAGCCGCGCCAGGGGCAGAAGCTGGGTAAAGGAGCGGCTGCCGCCGGCCCGGCACAGGGACAGGTAATCCTGCCAGGCAGACCGGGGATCTGTTAAAGCCCGCTGCCACAATTGAAAAACACAGCTTTGTGCCAGGACATAGTCAATGTAGTAGAAAGGTACTTCAAAAATATGTCCCTGCTGAAACCAGTAGCCGCCTGCTTCCAAAAAGGGCTGCCCGTCATAATCCCTGTACGGCAGATAACGTTTTTCCAGCTCACGCCAGAGCCGGCGGCGCTGTACCGGCTTCAGCCGCGGTTCGGCAAAGACCTGGTGCTGAAAATGATCGACTAAACAGCCGTAGGGCAGGAAGAGGTAGGCACTGCTTAAATGTTCATAGCGATACTGCTGCGCCTGCTCAGCAAAAAAGAGCTCCATGTAAGGCCAGGTAAAAAACTCCATGCCCATGGAAGGAATCTCTGCCGCATCCATGGTAGCAAAATGGTATTCCGGTATCTGCCGCTCCCGACCCAGCCACACCTGGAAGGCATGACCTGCTTCGTGGGTCAGTACATCAACATCGCCGGATGTGCCGTTAAAGTTGGCGAAAATAAAGGGAGCCTGATAAAGTGCCAGGTAATCGCAGTAACCACCGGGAGATTTGCCGGGGCGGCTTAATAAGTCCATCAGCCGGCGTTCCGTCATTTCCTGAAAGAAAGCGGCCGTTTCCGGTGCTAACTGCTCATACATACGGCGGGCCTGGGCAATTAATTCCTTCGCGCTGCCGCGGGGCTGTGCGTTGCCCTGGGGGAAATAGATGCTTTCATCATAATAATACAGCTTAGTGATACCTAAACGCCGGCGCTGCTGCTCGCGCAGCCGCGCTGTCAGGGGGACGGCATAACGCTCCATGGCCCGACGGAAAGCAGCTACCTGGTCTGCCTGGTAATCCGAGCGGTGGCGCCGCAGGTAAGCAAGGGGGATAAAGCTGCTGAAGCCCAGCTTGTGAGCAATAGTGGTGCGCACTGCAACCAGCTGCTCATAAAGTTCATCAAAGGCATCCTCATGCTCCGCAAAAAAACTGTAGCGGGCTTCTGCCGCGGCCTGACGCGTGGCACGCTCCGGAGCCTGCTGAAAGGGTACTAACTGTGCTAAATTTCTCTTTTCGCCGGCAAAGGGGATGGCCGCCGAGGCCAGTAATTTTTTATACTGACTGACGACTTTATTCTCCTGCTGTAAATCGGCAATGACTGCCGGCGAGAAGGCTTTCAGTGTCATTTCCGCAATGTTGAACAACTGCTGCCCGTAACGGGCGGACAGTTCCCGGCTAAAGGGGGAGGTTACTAACTGACGATAGTATGCAGTAATCAGCTCCTGAAAGTGCGGTTCTGCTTCATCAAAAAAGTCCTGCTCTGCTGCATAGTATTGATCATTCGTATTGATAGTATGACGAATATGGGCAAGCGACGCCATAGACTCAAATTCCTGGCGTCGCTGATTTATTTGTTCTATTATTTCCTGCTGGGCAGCGGCCGTGGTCGCCCTGCTAAAATTGTTAAGTAAAAAACGCCATTCTTCCTGCAGGGCCGCTAAATCTGGCCGCCGATAGGTAAACCGGGGGAATTTTTCCTGCATACTGTACTCCTTTCCGCTGTGCAAAGTTCACTAAACTAACTGCAGGATCTCTGCTGCTACCCGCCGCATGTCGTCTTTCTTACAGACAGTCCGGTGTAAAACGGGCTTGGTCTGCAGATCGGCAATGGCTGCCGGTACCGGCTGTCCCGTTACTGCCGCCAACTCAAACAGCAGGGCAAACTCGTCCTCACTTGACTGCGGTCCGGCAACAGCCTCCAGTACATCTTTGGCGAATTTAAAAGGACTGGCCGTGGCTACCACTACGGTGGGAGTAGTGTCGCCGCTGACTGACAAATAATCCTGCAGCACAGCGTAAGCAACGGCGGTATGGGGATCAATTAAATAGCCTGACTGCCGGTAAACCGAGTTAATGGCTTTGGCCGTAGCTTCCTCCGTCGCGTAGCCGCCGACAAAGTCGGACATGGCAGCCCGCACTGTTTCCGGCACCCGATAGTGGCCCTGCCGCCCTAAATTTTCCATCTGTGCTTTAACCCAGGCCGTATCTTCGTTGCTGGCATGGTAAAGTAAACGTTCCAGATTGCTGGAAACAAGAATGTCCATGGAAGGAGACATGGTAACAAAAAACGGACGTTCTTTATCGTAAATGCCGGTGGTGAAAAAGTCAAACAGCACCTTATTGGCATTGGAAGCACAAATCAGTTTGTGCACAGGCAGTCCCAGCTGACGCGCATAGTAGGCCGCTAAAATGTTGCCGAAGTTGCCGGTAGGCACGACAAAATTGACAGGCTGCCCGGCCTGCAGTTTCCCTTGGTTTACCAGCTGCAGATAGGCCGAGTAATAATAGACAATTTGCGGTATCAGACGGCCAACATTGATAGAGTTGGCCGAAGAAAAGACATAGCCGGCCTGCTGCAGCTGACGGCGCAGCTGCGCATCGGTAAACATGGCCTTGACACCACTTTGGGCGTCATCAAAGTTGCCCTCAATCCCAACTACATGGGTGTTGGCTCCGGTCTGCGTTACCATCTGCCTTTTCTGCACAGGGCTGACACCATGCTCGGGGAAAAAGACAATAATTTTTGTGCCTGCCACATCGGCAAAACCCTCTAGGGCAGCTTTGCCGGTATCGCCGGAAGTGGCCGTCAAAATCACCACTTCCTCCTGCAGGCCGCATTTTTCCGCTGCCAGGCGCAGCAGATACGGCAGGATGGACAGGGCCATATCTTTAAAGGCTAAAGTAGGTCCGTGAAAAAGTTCCAAAAAGTGCACCTCGCCGTGCGTAACCAGCGGGGCAATGAGCGGTGTATCAAATTTGTCATCATAAGCCTGCTGTACCGCTGCCGCTAATTCCGCCGCTGTGAAATCAGGCAGAAAAAGACTCATAATTTGCCCGGCCAGGTCCTGGTAGGACAGGGCAGCCAGTTCCGCCGGCGGTACAGTCAGCCGCGGCAGCTCAGTCGGTACATATAAGCCGCCATCGGCGGCAATGCCGCTAACGATAGCTTCCGCCGCGCTTACAAGGCGGCTGTCACCACGGGTGCTGCGGTACATTACTGTTGCCATCTTACGCTCCTCCTTGACCGGGGTTTAAAAATAAATCCATCAGTGTATAGCCTTCCCTGATAAACAGTCCGGCATCCTGGGCTGCCGCTTCATCGTAGCGGGTTGGCCCCCCGGCAGCCGGGGCCGTACTATCATACAGCAGGAAAGGTACAGGATCGGCAGTATGGGTACGCAGTGCCAGCGGTGTGGCGTGGTCCGGCAGGAACAGCAGCCGGTACGGCTCACCTAAAGCTGCCAGTCCCGCCACCAGCGGCTGTACAACTTCCCGGTCCAGCAGTGTAATGGATCTGACTTTATTCTCGGTTTCCTGACGATGACTGCATTCATCCGG
>FZPS01000179.1_pt22 | contig 10308 bp, 10 predicted proteins | sample 1817821 | NCBI WGS metagenome assembly FZPS01 (sample SAMEA104158645, study PRJEB21678) | metagenome | place: Germany | collected 2015-04-21 | reverse complement strand
CCCCTGTGTCATAATTAAATACGGAAGCGTATCGAAGTGGTCATAACGGGCCTGACTCGAAATCAGGTAGCCCGCAAGGGCTCGTGGGTTCGAATCCCACCGCTTCCGCCAAAAGAAAAGTGTCCTGTAGTCAACTGATTACAGGACTTTTCTTATATTTCAACGCCTTTGCCGATTAGTCGGCGTTTAAAATGTAGACAGAAGGCGACTTTTTCGCGGACTATTTTAGCATTTTATAAAAGATTTTGCTAACAAAATTGCCAACAGAAAAGCCCCCAATTTTGGGGCTTTTTCTTTTGTTCATAATAACGGTTTTTATCGGTTACTCAAAAACCCTGCTTTCTTTTCTCAGCCTGCTGACCAGAGTAGTATATTTTGCTGCCGGGACGGCAAACAGCACTCCAAGGATTAATACAACAGCTCTGATCCCCCATATGGTATCAGCGGAGGCTGACGAAGCATTTGGGATAAACGTCACAGCGGTCAGGCCAAACATCAGAAGAACTGCCCAGGCATAGGCACGCCTTACGGACCTATAAATTCTTAATTTGTCGCATATGTCCGTATGTAAATCAAAGGGCTTTTCGTCTCTCGTTTTCTCAAGAATCAAAAGCTCTCTGTTAAAACCGCCGGGCGAGGCGGCAATCTGCCCCATACCCTTTGCGTATGGCCGCCACCTCAGCTTTCCATAAGAGAAGTTCAGATTAATGTTTTTCGTAAAACTGCGATAGCCCAGGCTTTCAAGAAAATCGCGGTACTCCGGCTGCTATAAATAAGGGTATAAGCATATCTAAAGGTGATTATATTTGGTTCTTTGGCGATGATGACACAGCACTGCCGAGAAAATTGGAAGTGCAGATGAGGCATTTTCTAAGGAAACCCAATGTCGATATTATTCATACCAGTTCGGTGTATACTGATGCAAACAATAGAGTCCCTTTACTTATATGGGATCCACCAAAAATTGAGCAAAAAGACATGTTAAAAAGCAAACTTCACGGCTGTTTATTCCATGGTGGATCCGTTATAGTTAAAAAAGAATGCTATTTAAAAGTAGGTAAATGGGATGAACGGCTAATAAGGGCTCAGGATTATGATATGTGGATTAGATTATCAAGAATTTGCAATATACATAGAATTAATATTCCAACTGTTACCTATAGACAACACAAGAAAGTAAGAGGTTCAAAAAATAAACCTATACCATTTGAAAAAGTCGCTGCTACGACCAGAGAATATGAAAAAATTATTATGAGAAAAGTTTATAAAAATATTCCACTTGAGGAGATTTTTCCTGAACTCAGTAAAACTACTGTCAATGAAGGGTTGAAAGTTTCAGCCCTTATTGAAAGAGCTTTTGCTATGGCAAAAAGGGATTTATTTGACTACGCATTGAAAGACTTGAAAGAGGCCTTTGATATTGCTGTTGTAAATTACCCCATTGCCTTAACCCATAGAGGCCTTCATTTCATTAACCAATTTAATAAAGAAATAAGCAAAATAAAAGATAAAGAGATCAAAAAAATTGTCAATTATTTTTTAATGGTGATAGCTGCGCAAAATACAGTCGACAAAAATAGAGAAACAAAAGCAAAACCTACCGTATCTTTATGTATCATTGCAAAAGACGAAGAAAAGAACATCGCCCGCTGTATTAACAGTGTTAAAGATATAGTAGACGAGATTGTTGTAGTTGATACGGGTTCAAAGGATAAGACGGTGGAGATAGCAGAAGGTCTTGATGCTAGAGTAATACATACTAAGTGGGAAGATGATTTTAGCAAGGCTAGGAATACTGCTATAGATAATGCTAAATGTGATTGGATATTGTTTCTGGACGCAGATGAAGTTGTAAAAAGGGAAGATGTAGGAAAGATTCGACCACTGTTGAATGATGATACAGTAGAAGCTTATATGTTTAAATTTATAAACTATGGCGGTGATAGTATTTCCAGTGGTCTAACTAGTATCCACTACAATTTTAAGCTGTTCCGAAACAACGGCAAATTGAGATATGTATACCCAATTCACGAAAATTTAAGAAATGTTGTAGACAAGCGCGATTTGATTTACAAAGACTCTGGTATAACTATTTTGCATTACGGCTACCTAAAAGAAACAAGAATTGAAAAAAACAAGACCCAGCGGAATATAAACATGATTTCAAAATATCTTATGACACATCCAAACGATATGTTTCAGCACTTAAACTTAGGTGTGGAATACTTTAATGCCGAGGAATACAATAAAGCATTAAAGCATTTGCAGATTGCTGAAAAAGGAATCAGAACCAATTCACCATTAAAGATAAAGGCGATTAGGTATTTAATACAGACACATACTGCATTGAAAAACTATGATGTGGCTCTAAAGATAGCAAATTCAGCAAAGGCTATGTATGACAAAATACCAGATTTTTATTTTTTGGAAGGAATTATATATGTGGAACAGAAACGGTATCAAAAAGCAATTGAAACTTTTAATAAGTGCATCTCTATAGGCGAATTTGAAGGAATGGCTGACATCATAGGAGGTGCTGGAAGTTACAGGGCAAAGTATATGATTGCTTTTTGTTATGAAAAACAGGGGAAGCTCCACGATGCGGTAAAAGATTATATAAACTTACTGATTACTAGACCAGGTTTTAAAGAGGTGTTTATAAAACTTTTTGATATATTTGTAACAAATGAGACACCTAAGGCTGTGAGAGAGTTTTTTGATAAATATGTGGACAAGAGTGATCCCGAAAATTATGCTATATTAGCGAGACTTTATATTAAAATGGGCGAGTTTGAAATTGCAAAACAGTATTTAGAAGATGTAAAAATTGATGTGCAAGGCTTAAATAACTTAAAGGGCATAGCTCATATGGGGCTACAAAAATACGAAGAAGCACTTCAGTATTTTGAGATGGAATACGGTGAGGCAAAAAGTGTTGCAAATTACTATAAAACACTATGTCATATAATTTTAGAAGATTTTACACAGGCAAAGGATACAGCGTGGAAACTAGTGAACTCAGATGATAAAAAACTTTTTTTAACAATAATTGGAGAGCTACGAGCGAAATTTGATGAAGTTAAAGATGCATATTTCCAACTGTTGGAGTTTCTATTAAAAATAAACGAATTTGATTTATTCAATGATGTATTAGACCTGTATGTCAATAGTTTTAGCAGGGAGGATTATGTAAAATATGGAAAATTAATGCAGAATAAAGGTTTAGAAGAACTAGCAATGAAATCTTACATTACAGCTGCTGATAGAAATTGTCAGGATGCAGAGGTTTATAGATACCTAGCACAAAAAGCTTTTGAAAAGGAGATGTATGATGAAGCTTTAGCCATGGCTGCAAAAGCTTTGAATCTAAACAATAATGACCTTGAAAACTATGCATTGATATATGAGTTATATAAAGCTATGGGAAAAAATGATGAAGCAGAGCAAATAAACACGGCAATAAAGGCTGTGTATGAAGAGATTGACCTTATTGAATTAACTGCCAAATACCGATTTTAATTATATCAGCTAAAATATTCATGTAATAAGAAGGAAAAAGAAAAAAATAAGGCAAATTTGGCACCTTTTTCGATAGCACCTTAAATAACTGGCAAAAAATGAAGTTAATCGCAAATTATTCTATTAAAATTTTTCAGCCTTGTATCGACTATATATATGAAAACAAAAATTTCGACACGGCCGGTCGAAACAATTTGCCCGCAGGGAAGCGGGGAATAAAAAATCAGGGAGGAATAATGAATGAGAATCAACAACAACATTATGGCGCTAAACACTCATCGCCAGCTTTCTATCAACAACACAAACACCTCAAAATCATTGGAAAAGCTGTCATCAGGCTACAGGATTAACAGAGCCGGTGACGATGCCGCAGGTCTTGCCATTTCAGAAAAGATGAGAGCACAGATTCGCGGTCTAAACATGGCATCAAAGAATGCCCAGGATGGGATTTCCCTCATTCAGACTGCAGAAGGTGCATTAACCGAAGTTCACGCTATTTTGCAGAGAATGAGAGAATTGGCAGTACAATCAGCCAACGACACTAATATAGACGTAGATCGTAGCGAAATTCAGAAAGAAATAGACCAATTAACGGCTGAAATTACAAGAATTGCAGAAACGACTGAATTCAACACGAAAAACCTTTTAGGAGGAGAATTTAAAGGTATATTCCATATTGGTGCAAATGAAGGTCAGAATATTGAATTATCCATTAACGATATGTCTGCGGCAGCTCTCGGCGTAGAAGGTAATATGGGTTTAGTGAAAAAGGGAGTAGAAGGTGAAGTAGCGATAAATGATATTGAAGATACACATTTAGCAGACGCTGAAACAGGTGGTGTGTATTCAGTGCAAAAGCTGAGCAAATCAATAACTCTTGGTACCACTGATATTCAATATGTTTTGAGAGATATAGATGATAATATAGTCGGTGTTAGTGTAGACGGCCAAGATTGGAAATTAGTTAAAAATAATCAGGTGCTAACAAATGACATTAATAAAGTTGACCTTGAAGAAACAGTTGGTTGGAGTGTAAAAGAAACCCATAATAAGATAATAAGTGGTACTATCGTGGTAACTGGCAAAGAAGATAGAGATAGCGAGACATACCTTACCTTCAAAGCAGATGCTACTTTAGCGGATAAACCAGGATTAACAGCTGGTGAATATACAATGACGAAATCTCATGCACTGTTCTCAGGAAAGAACGTTTTGCTTGACGCAAAAGGAAATGTAGTTGCTTATTATGAAGCTGAAGCTGACAACGACCATACATGGAAAACACTGGATGGCCAAGAATTGTTTAAACTAGACCCAAGTAAAATTGAGAACGGTGACAAAGTTATTGTTGGTGGTGGCGGCGGCATTGATGTATCCTCTCAAGTAGCTGCCGACAAAGCAATCACTGTCATCAACAATGCCATTGAAAAAGTATCTACAGAACGCTCCAAACTTGGTGCCATGCAGAACCGACTAGAGCATACCATTAAGAACCTCGACACATCAGCAGAAAACCTCCAGGCTGCTGAGTCCCGTATCCGCGACGTAGACATGGCTAAGGAAATGATGGAGTTTACCAAGCAGAACATCCTGATGCAGGCTGCAACAGCAATGCTTGCCCAGGCCAACATGGCACCTCAGACAGTGCTACAGCTTTTGGGCTAAACTATATAGATACATGATTTATCAAGCCCGGCGGATTGCCGCCGGGCTAAATGATATGTGGGGTGATTTTATTGAGAATAGATACATCTTATAACAATCCCCTAGATATACAGTATAGTAGTGATAAATCCCAGGTAAACTCTGTTGAAATTAATAGAAATAATAAAAATAATGCAGCAGCTGCGGAAACAAATTCGACAGTGAAAGACTTTAAGCAGGCCTTAGGGCCGGAAGATTTCGAGATGTTAATTGACAGCATTAAAAATATGCCTACAGTATTAAACCTTACTCGCTTGGAGTATTCAATCCACGATGATACCAAGAGAATCGTTGTTAGGATATACGACAAGGCTACTGATGAACTGATATCGGAGATTCCGCCGGAGAAGTTCTTGGACCTCATTGCAGGTCTTTGGAAGCAGGCAGGCCTTATAGTGGATGAAAGGGTATGAGGAGAAATTGTTATGTCCCTTGGGGGAGGTGAGATGAGATGTACGGTCCAATGAGAATAGGCGGCTTGGCATCCGGCATGGATATTGATCAGATTGTGTCGGATCTTATGAGAGTCGAGCGCATGAAGGTAGACAAGCTATATCAGCAAAAGCAGGTCATGGAGTGGCAGAAAGCTGACTACCGTGAGATTAATTTAAAGCTAAGGTCCCTTTACAATACATCCTTTGACATGAAACTTGCAAGTTCATATTTAAAGTACAAAGCCATTGGCACTATGAACGATGGCAGCAGCTTTGAAAAGTTCCTTTCCGTGACGCCAGGTTCCGGTGCCGTGCCCGGGGAATACAAAGTCAGGGTAGAGCAGACGGCAAGCTATGCGAGGCTCGAAAGCTCAAAACCTATAGCAAAACCTTTAACGGGAGATGTATTAGAGCTAGGAGAAGATGGGAAAATTGAAATCTCAGAAGGCAAATTTGAAGTGACAATTGATGGCGTGAAAAAAGTTGTCACATTACCTGCTGAAACCTATTATCTTTCTCCATCCCCGGAAAGTGGTTTAAAAGATTTAGAGGATTTAGCATCAGATTTGGAAAATGCCATAAATAAAGCTTTTGGTTGGCAAGAGGATGACACAAACAGCGTAAAGAGGGTAAAAGTCAATATAACAGACGATAATAGACTGGCCATAGAACCCGCCGACAACTTTAACAAGGTTCCTATTACTTTAAGCAGCCTAAAAGATGATGAAGGAGAACCTGTTGATGATATTCTTGCAACTCTGGGCTTTGAAGATGGTGCATCCTATCGCCCATTAAACCTTCACAGTTCTTTAAAAAACCAGATTTCTGCTGAACTGCCTGACGGTACTATAAGTTTTACAATAAACGGCCAGGAATTTGAATTTAGCTCCAGTGTTAACCTGCAGATGCTTATAGACAAAATAAATTCCACACCAGAGACGGGAATTACAGCGCGCTATGATGCACTTACAGACAAATTAGTCCTTGTATCAAAGGAGACAGGCCTGGGAGCAAACATAGAAATAACAGATAAAAGTGGCCTTTTCAAAGCTTTGGGCTTTGAAATGACCGAAAATGAAGTCGATGGAGAAACCGTATATAGCAGCAGCGTATCAGGTCAAAATGCCCGTATAGTCTTAAACGGCACCATCGTTGAAAAGGCTACCAATGACTTTACCGTAAACGGCATCAGGTTTAACTTAAAAGAGGTCATGGAAGAAGGCCAAGAAGCTAGCTTCCGGCTGGAAAATGATCCGGATGCGGTAGTTGAAACTATAAAAAAATATGTAGAGCTTTACAATGAAACCATCGATTTTATTAACAAAAAGCTGTCTGAAGAACGGTACAGGAACTATCCTCCCCTCACTGAAGAGCAGAAAAAGGAAATGAGTGAAAAGGAGATTGAGCTGTGGGAGGAGAGGGCAAAGAGCGGCCTTCTAAGGTCAGACCCGTTGCTAGATAGAATTGTTAGAGACCTTCGCTTTGCAGTGACGAGTGCCGTAGCAGGCCAGCCAAGCGGAATAAGGTCCCTTGCCGATATAGGCATCAGCACCATTGACTGGAGAGAAAAAGGGAAGCTTCACATAAATGAAGAAAAGTTGAGAAATGCCGTGGCCAAAGACCCGGAAGCTGTCATGAGGCTCTTTAATGCTGACGGCCAGTACTCTTCTCAAAAGGGTGTGGCAACCCGCCTTTACGACATATTAAAGGGCGGAATTGAAGATATAACGGAAAAAGCCGGTGGCGGCGAATTTCAAGTATACGATGACAGTATTCTTGGAAAGCAGATCCGGGATATGGAAGACCGCATTGCCAGCATGCAGGAAATGCTGATACGCACGGAAGAACGTTACTGGCAGAAGTTTATCGCCATGGAACAGGCCATACAGTATGCCAATCAGCAGAGCCTGTGGCTCATGACGCAGATGAACATGTACACAGGCGGGTATTAATAATTGCGAGGAAAAGGGGGCTCATTTATGATAAATGCCAATGCTTATCAACAGTACCATTACAACTCAATAATGTCTGCTTCTCCCGAGCGCTTGCTGCTGATGCTATTTGAGGGTGCTATAAAGTTTGTGAAACTTGCCCGGATAGCCATTGAAGAAAAGGATATAGAAAGGGCGAACTACAATCTTACTAGAGCCCAGGACATCATAGCAGAGCTCAATCAAAGTTTGGACATGAGCTTTGACATATCGGAGAGTTTGGCAGGAATATACGACTTTTTGTACAGGCAACTAGTTGATGCAAATATAAAGAAAGATGTAGATGCTTTGGATGTTGTCGAATCCATGTTGGTGGAGCTTAAAAACACCTGGGAAGAAGCTTATCTTAGCTTGAGGAAAAGCGTATAAATATAAATTGTTTGGGAGAGTTAAATGGACAGGGAAATAAAGAGCTTGTTGGAACAAAAACTTGATAAGATAAATGAGCTTTTAAAAGTCACTCAAAGCATATCCGATATTATAAAAAAAGAAGACATCGAGGAGTTGTTGAAATTATTTAAAGATAGGCAGCAGCTGATGGATGATATTGACCATATAGATGGCAAGCTGCTGACTTTTTTTAAAGATGACAAAAATGCGCTTGTAAAACATATAAACAGTGACGGCCAATTGAAAGCTATTAACGATAGCGTTTTGTCTTTAGTAACGAGAATAAAGGCACTGGATGATGCAAATCTTGAGGGGGTCAAGAACTTATTTGCCAAGCTAAAGGAAGACATTGCCGCTTTTCGGCAAACAGAAACTGCCCTCAAAGGTTATGGCCTTTTGGGCACAAGCAATCGGGATGGTGCCTTTATAGATACGAAAAAATAGCTCTTTATTAATTTTTCTTGCATTTTATTACATTTAAGGTTATAATCAAACATAGGCATTACTTAGGTCTGTGGTTGAAAGTCGATGCCAGGGCCGGAGGCGAAGCGACTCCCAGGGTGGCAATCCACTCCAAGTATGCGGCTTTTTTGGGGTAAGACCAGGTCAGCTAAGGAAATGCCAAGAAAACTTTTTTAAAGTGAGGGATTTTTTTAATGGCATTTCAGGACAAAACAATAGTGTGTAAAGAGTGTGGTACTGAGTTCGTTTTCACCGCAGGTGAGCAGGAATTTTATGCAGAAAAGGGTTTTGAAAACGAACCATCCAGATGCAAGGCCTGCCGTGATGCGCGCAAGAGGAGAATGAACGAGGGCGGCTTTAGAAGGCAAAACAGGCAGATGTACGATGCAGTTTGCGCAGACTGCGGTGCAGCCACACAGGTTCCCTTTAAGCCAAGAGACGATAGACCCGTATACTGTAGTGATTGCTACCAAAACCATCGCATGGCCCAAAGCGGATATTAAGAAGGGAAAATAAGTCCGGTATCATTCCGGACTTTTTTGTTTTTACACGATTTTTTGTTTCGGTTTTATATATTTTTTTGCATGCTTGTGCTAAAATATTTGATGTGAGAAATACTCTATAGGGTGATTATATGAACTTTTACGATTTTCATGTGCATCTTGAGGAAGGACCATTTACTATAGACTGGCTGCGTCGGTTTATTGAGGTAGGTGAAAAAAGAGGGGTTGTTGAAATAGGCTTTACCGAGCATGGGCATAGATTTAAAGAGTCGGTGGGGCTTTTGGCCAGTGACGGCTTTAGGGGCAGCTGGACGAAGGGAGAGGCAACGGAGAGTATCGAAGACTACATAGAAATAGTTCAGAAGGCTAAAGACATGGGTCTGCCAGTAAAACTAGGCATCGAACTAGATTATGTCCCGGAGTTTGAAGAGCAGATAAAGGAGTTTGCAAAATCCCATCCCTTTGACTATGTGCTGGGCGGCATACATTGGCTTGGGGATTTTGGCTTTGACCACCCTGACTTGATTCATGAATGGGACGAGAAAGATGTGGATGAAGTCTACGTTGAATATTTTAATACACTTCTTGCTGCCGTAAAATCAGGGATTTATGAGGCCATTGCCCATCCGGATGTGATAAAGGTCTTCGGCTATAAGGCGAGGCGGGATATGAGCGAGTATTATGATGAGCTGGCAAAAGCCGTGAAGGAAATGGACATATGTGTGGAAGTCAGCACGGCCGGCCTTCGAAAGCCCGTGGGGGAGCTTTACCCATCACCTGAACTCATGAAGTATTTTAAAAAGTATGAAGTACCCATTATGATAAGTTCCGATGCCCATGTACCGGAAGATGTGGGAAGGGATTTTGACAAGGCACTGAGTTTTGTCAAAGCTTTTGGATATGATAAAATTTGCTATTTTGATAAGAGAATTAGAAAATCGGTAAAGATAACAGGCTAGATTTATAATCTGAGGGGAAGGAAAGCTATGCTGCATGTGGTATTGCTTGAGCCGGAAATTCCGCAAAATACGGGCAATATTGCCAGGACCTGTGCTGCAACCGGATCCGTTTTACACTTAATCGGTCCTTTGGGATTTAGCATCGATGATAAGCATTTGAAAAGGGCGGGCCTAGATTACTGGTCCCTGCTTGATATAAGGTATTACGAGAGTTATGAGGAGTTTGAGAGGCAAAACCCCTGTGAAGCCAAGTTTTTTCTCACCACAAAGGCAAAGCACTGTTATACTGATGCAAACTTTACGACAAGCGACTGTTATCTAGTGTTTGGAAAGGAGACGGCAGGCC
>FZPS01000195.1_pt112 | contig 10310 bp, 10 predicted proteins | sample 1817821 | NCBI WGS metagenome assembly FZPS01 (sample SAMEA104158645, study PRJEB21678) | metagenome | place: Germany | collected 2015-04-21 | reverse complement strand
GGCTTGAGTGGAAGCAATAGTATAAGCCGAGACGCTTAAGAAGCAGTTTCATCGTTTGAGCCGAATTTAAAACCTATACTCGGGGAGGGCGGGCTTTTGCCTTCCCCGAGCTTTTTCTGGTCCAACCGAGTAAAGGGTCAGGTATTATGGTCTTTAATCTTGAATTTTAATCTATAGCAGGTTAATCTTGTTTCGAAAGACGATGTCTTAAGGGTGCTTGGGCAGTAAGTTTTAAATAAAATCCTCTTTTGGTGCGGCAACCCAAGGCCTTGTAATACATCATCTTCTTTAAAAGAGCAGGCGACGAATGCCTCTCGCGCGTTAGCGACTCCACACTAATTTAATGTCCCTCGAGAAAAAATGGCCGAAGCCCTTGGCACAAGTATCCCCCGAAGACCGCATTTGAGTCAGATAACGTCCAGGCTGTCGTAGGGCGGCTAGTGGCAAGAGGCTATAGTTCGTGTCTAATTGATTTAGCTTGACATCTTTAAATCAAAATACTATGATGTATGAAAATTTGTTATATTTTGCTATGATAAACAATGTTCTTCTATGCGGCACATAATATATAACATAAGGAGAGATGTTTTGATGGCTAAGAAAAAGAGCAGGCTCGATTTCATAAGGATGAAAAAAGAAGGAGAGCAGGTTGCTTGGGTGACAGCTTACGACTTCCCGACCGCTTCCTTTGCTGAGCAGGCCGGAATGGATATGCTGTTGGTCGGAGATTCGCTTGGCATGGTGGTTTTAGGTTATCACGGCACGATTCCGGTCACCATGGATGATTGCATAAGACACTGCCAGGCTGTGCGCCGCGGCGCCCCCAACACGTTCTGCATAGGAGATATGCCCTTCATGTCTTATCAGATATCTGACGAAGACGCCGTATATAACGCCGGAAGATTCCTGAAGGAAGCCGATATGGATGCCGTCAAGCTCGAAGGAGGAAGAAGGGTCCTAACGAGGATAAAGGCCATAGCAGATGCCGGGATACTCGTAATGGGTCATATAGGCCTTACTCCACAAAGCTCAGGCGTGTTGGGTGGTTTCAAGGCTCAAGGAAGGGATCCTGAAAGCGCCAGAGATCTCATAGAGGATGCCATCGCAATTCAGGACGCCGGGGCATGGGCGCTTCTCCTTGAGGCGGTTCCGCCGGAACTCTCTCAATTTTTAACTAAAAAGTTAGAGATACCCGTATATTCGATAGGCGCAGGGGGTCCATGCGACGGTCAGATTCTCATATGTGGAGACATGCTTGGTCTGTTTCAGGCTTTTACTCCCAAATTTGTAAAAAAATATGCCAACGTTGCAGAAATAGAGATTAATGCCTTTAAAGAGTATGTCAACGATGTAAAGACCGGCAAATTTCCTACCGATGACCATTGCTACCATATTCTTGCCGACAGGGCAGAGGAATACAAGCGTATGCTAGAGGAATATATGTAAATGAAACTTACATTTTATTAATTAAAAGAGAGGAGAAGCTTGATTGAAAATCGCAGTTTTAGGAGCCGGATCTATGGGATGTGTATATGGTGGTATCCTCGCAAAGGCTGGCTATGATGTAACTTTAATTGATGTTTGGGCAGAACATGTTAAGGCTATACAGGAAAATGGCCTGATAATAAATGAAAATGGAAGCGACATAATTATTAAGAATATTAAGGCCGTAACCGATCCACGAGAAGTGGGCGAAGTAGATTTGGTAATTGTACTTGTCAAGGCTACAGTTACGGAACAGGCAATGGAAGGGGCAAAAAGCCTTATCGGAGAAAACACCAGAGTCCTCACCCTTCAGAATGGGCTGGGCAATATCGAAAAACTCATTAAGGTAGTTGGAAAGGAAAAAGTATTGGCTGGTGTTACCGAACATGGGGCAAATATGCTTGCCCCTGGCCGAGTTCAACATGCCGGGACAGGGGATACAATCATAGGAGAACTTGATGGGAAACTGAGCAACAGTCTTAGGAAAATAGGTTCTGTGTTTGAAAAAGCTGGTCTAAGGGTATGTTATTCAAATAATGTAATGGGTGCTTTGTGGCGTAAATTACTTGTAAATGTTGGTATAAATGCCCTTACGGCAATAACCGGGCTTAGAAACGGAAGACTGATCGAACTTGAAGAAACAGACGAATTGCTCAAGATGGCAGTTCGTGAGGCTGTTTCTATAGCGAATGCTAAGGGAATCGATCTCGAGCTGGCAGATCCTGTTGAGCATGTGCGGGATGTGGCTAGAATGACCGGAAAAAATCGTTCCTCCATGCTCCAGGACGTAACGAAGAAACGCAAAACAGAAATTGAAGTTATCAACGGAGCAATTGTAAAAGAAGGAGTTCAACTTGGAATAAGTACACCTGTAAATAAAGTACTCTATAACTTAGTAAGAGTTAGAGAAAAAACCTACGATGAAGTTAACATTTAAACATAATTCTTTATTTTTTGAGGCTTTCTTCTCTCAAGAATTTTAGTATATGTCAATCCTGGGGCATTCCAATGGGTCCCCAGGATTTTCTTCATTATAAAGACGCATTGTTGCATTTTGCTATTGACAAAATAAAACTTACTTGGTATCTTTGGATTGTGCTGCTTAGAAAAACAATGTATCGCATAGCGGCACAAGACGTGAATAAAAGTAAGAAATTTGATGTCTTAAAAAAGCGTGTTTTTATTGACAACATGCTGGCGAATTGGAGGTTACTGCATGTCTGATAAGAAAATCCTTCAGTCCGTAGTGCGGGCATTTTCTATCTTGGAACTCCTTGATGAGTGTGGCGAACTGGGGATTACTGAAATTAGCGAAAAGCTTTCTTTAGAAAAAAGCACAGTATTTCGCACCATTTCTACTTTAAAATCACTAGGATATGTAGTTCAAAATCCATCAAATTCTAAATATTCGAACAGCTACAAACTCTTTGAAATTGGAAGTAATGTTGCAAGAAAGACAGGGCTCCCTAAAATGGCCTACCCATTTATGCTTGATATGTCGAGAATTACCGGAGAGGCTGTAAATTTGGCTGTCCGTGATGGCTCAAAGGCATTGTACATCAGTAAAATCGAATCTACAGATACCATTAAGGTTTGCATGAATTTGGGACAGACTATTCCCCTTTACTGCACGGCCCTCGGTAAATCTCTTATTGCCTTTCTCCCGGAAAATAGTATTCGTGAACTTTTAAGCAATGAAACATTTGTTCAGTATACCCCAAACACTATGACAGATATGGAGGCCCTTCTAAAGGATCTGGAAGTGGTTAGGAAACGAGGATATAGCATAGATGACGAGGAACATATCAAAAATATTTATTGCATAGGTGCCCCGGTATTTGATGCGAGCGGTAGCGTAATTGCTGCTCTGAGCATAGCACTTCCCAAGTTTAGATTCGATGAAAATCCAAAAAGAGAAGAACTCTATTCTCTCGTGCGCGATACAGCCAGACGTTTTTCCTGTTCGTTAGGCTGGCAAGGCAATGTGATGTTCGAAGAATCTTGATAAGTGCTTACTGCTACGAAAGAGGGGGTGCGCTATGGCAAATAGCATAGTACCAGTAGCTGTTAAGATGTAAAAATATTTCAATGTTGGGAGGATTGTGCTCTATGAAAAAGACTTTGCAAGTTATTATGATGGCCGTTTTACTGGTTTTTGTGGCATCAGCTTCTTTTGCGGAAGATCCTATCGTATTGAAAATAGGTATGACGACTGAAATTGGAGGGCATTATCACAGCGGAGCCGTTCATTTCAAGGAGCAAGTAGAGAAGTATACTGATGGAAGGGTTAGAGTTGATATATTTCCAAGCAGTCAATTAGGAAATGAAAGAGACATGGTTGAAGGGGTAGGGATGGGTTTTCTAGAAATGTGTATTGTTTCCACCGGACCACTGCCAAACTTTTCTCCCGACTTCATGATTTTTGACTTGCCATATATTTTTAAAAACAGGGATGAAGCGTTTAAAGCCATGGATGGCGAAATAGGGGCCGAGATACTAAAAAGTTTAGAGCCCAAGGGAATAAAAGCTCTTGGTTTTTGGGAGAATGGTTTTAGGCACATCTCTAACAATAAAAAAAGCATTATTCACCCCAGTGATGTTAAAGGCATGAAAATCAGGACCATGGAAAACCCCATACATCAGGCTACCTTCAAAACTCTTGGCGCAACACCAACACCTATGGCATGGGGCGAAGTCTTTGTCGCCCTTCAGCAAGGGGTCATTGACGGACAGGAAAATCCCTTAGTTATAGTATACACTACAAAATTATATGAAATTCAGAAGCACATTTCCCTTACCGGTCATTTTTATTCCCCTGCTGTGTTCATGATAAGCAAGCAACTCTTTGATGGTTTCCCAAAGGACATTCAGGATGCTATCGTAAAAGCTGAAAAAGAAGCTCGTGATTATGAGAGACAATTTAGTGCCCAGCTTGACGAGCAACTCGTTGAATCTCTAAAAAAAGAAGGAGTTACTTTTGTCGATGTAGATAAAGATGAATGGAAAAATGCCTGCGCTCCTGTCTATGACCAATTTAAGTCTCAAATAAACCCTAAATACTTAGAAGCTTTGCTAGGCAATTAAATTCTTTTGTTCAGTGGAGTGTTCTTGTCACGTTAAATGAACACTCCACTGATTAATTTTAGTGGCTTAATAAGTTGTGCAATACAGGGGGAGATCATTTTGAAAAAGTTCAACACATTAGAGGAATACATTTTAGCGGTGCTTTTGCCCATCATGGTAATTATAGTATTTTTAGGGACCTTTGGGAGGTATTCGGGTCTTTTTTCCATGGCATGGTATGAAGAAGCTGCTCGCTATATCATGATCTGGATGGTCTTTATAGGTATAGGAGCAGGTGCTAAGAAAAATGCCCATTTCGTCGTGGAACTTATTTACATGGTCACGCCGGCAAAATTGCACAAGTATATTCGTTTCATAGTCCTTTCTATTGTGCTCTTTTTTAATGTTACGGTCATGATTCTTTCGCTTCGCTTAGTTAGGGGATTGTATGGAATGCAACAAGTATCGCCTTCTCTTGGTCTTCCAATGTGGAGCGTTTATTCAGCTATTCCCATAGGTTGTTGCCTCATGGCTGCGAGAAGTCTCCAATACTATATCGCTTCCTTAAAACAAAGCGCTGAAGGGGATGTTGTATAATGGCGTTTCTTTTGTTTGGTATGCTATTTATTTTATTGTTCCTTGGTGTTCCTATAGGAATATCGATGGGGATGAGCGTATTAACAGCTCTTTTCTTAGGCGGGGTACGCATTCCGGCAATGGTAGTTGCCCAGCGGATGTTTACAGCAATAGATAGTTTTCCTTTCATGGCAGTCCCGTTTTTTATTTTGGCCGGAGACCTTATGCAACGTGGCGGTGTTTCAGAAAAGTTAATCCAATTCATTCGTCAGGTTTGTTTCTGGATCCCAGCTCACCTCGGAGTTATCACTGTTGTGGCATCTGGCTTTTTTGGAGCAATATCAGGGTCAAACCCTGCCACTGTAGCAGCGATCGGCGGCATTATGATACCTGAGATGCAAAAGGCAGGATATCCGGCGGCAAAGGCTTCCGCTATAGCTGCTGCGGGAGGTACTCTTGGGGTTATTATTCCTCCAAGCATTTCAATGATTACTTACGCTCTTGTGGCTTCCGTATCTGTGGGAACCATGTTTGTAGGAGGGATTGTGCCTGGAATACTGCTCATGATTGCCATGTCGATCCTTGTTGGAATATCCTGCAGAAGATATGAGTTTGATCAAAATTATGAAATTACGTGGAAAAGCGTATTGTCTGCCTTTATCGAAGCCATATGGGCGCTTATAATGCCTTTAATAATTCTTGGCGGGATATACGGGGGAATCTTTACTCCCACAGAAGCGGCAGCTGTGGCATGTGTTTATGCCTTTGTTGTAAGTAAATTTGTTTACAAAGAACTCGAGTACAAAGACCTTCCCGCGATCTTTGCAAAATCGGCTACAAGCACTGCCTTGGTTTTGTTCATTGTTGCCGTTTCATCTTCTTTTTCCTGGCTGATGACCAGTTCCGGGGTGCCTGCTCAAATTACCAAATTTTTGCTGGGATCTTTTTCCAGCAAATATGTAATTTTCCTCATGGTAAATGCCAGCCTCTTATTTCTGGGTTGCTTCCTGGAAACTCAGTCAATTATCCTGCTGATGACGCCTATCGTCCTTCCCATTTGTGTGCATTTGGGCATGGATCCTATTGCTCTCGGGCTAATAATGATCATAAATACATCCATTGGGATGATAACGCCTCCGATGGCTGTAAATTTGTACGTGGCAAGCAGTATATCAGGAGTTTCGATCGAATCAATTTCGAGAAATATAGTCCCTCTGTTTTTGGTATTGACCTTTATGCTTTTCCTTTTCACCTATTGCCCGGGGATACTAATGTTTCTTCCTAATATGTTACAGTAAAATTCTCGTGCATTAGTATCATTGATATGTCATTAAATTCAATGAAAAATATAAGGAGGCGACATTTTTTGAAAAGTGACATTACAAAAAAGGGAATTACAAGAGCGACCCATAGGGCGCTATATTACTCGATGGGACACCTTCCCGGAGATTTGAGAAAACCCGTTATCGGCATCGTGAACTCTCAAAACGAGTGCATGCCCGGTCACTTTCACCTTGACCTTATAGCCAAGGCGGTACGCGAGGGAATCATCGAAGCAGGCGGTATGCCTGTCGAATTTCCCACCATCGGTATTTGTGACGGAATTGCCCAGGGACATGGCGGCATGCACTATCCATTGGCCAGCAGAGAGCTAATAGCAGATAGTATCGAGGTCATGATGAATGCACATGCTTACGATGCCATGGTATTGATTACTAATTGCGATAAAATTACACCTGGCATGCTCATGGCATGTGTACGCCTCGATGTGCCGGCTATTATCGTGAGCGGCGGTCCGATGTTGACAGGTTGTTACAACGGCAAAAAGATGGGGTACGCCGATCTCATGTCCTCTCAGGGGCTCGTTGCCAAAAAGGTTATCACTGATGAAGATCTGTCAGAAATGGAGCTCGACGCGTTGCCGGGTTGCGGTGCCTGTAATTTGTTGGGGACCGCCAACTCCATGAATTACCTTACGGAGGCTCTCGGAATGTGTCTTCCGGGGAGCGCAATCCCGGCCGTGTCGGCGCGGCGAATCGCTCTTGCCAAAAAGACGGGTCTAAAAATAATGGAGCTTCTCGAAAAGGGCATTACGCCGTCACAAATAATCACCAAGGAGGCTTTGGAAAACGCCATAACCGTGGATCTTGCTATAGGCGGATCCACGAACACCATTCTTCATCTTACGGCACTGGCACACGAAGCCGAAATCGATTTTGACGTCAGGCTTTTTGCCGAGATGTCGAAAAAAGTCCCGCACCTGGTAAAACTTAGCCCTGCAGAAAAAGGCCACTATCCTGAAGATGTGTACTACGCAGGAGGCATCACGGCGCTTATGGCTGAGCTCAATGAAGCCGGATTAATTCACGGAGAAGCACTCACCGTCACGGGGACGACGGTATCTGAAAATGTCGCCGGAGCTGCGGTTATCGATCCTTCCGTGATTCGTCCTCTCGATAACCCTTATTCCAGCAAGGGAGGCCTTCAACTTCTTTTTGGCAACGTTGCTCCAGAAGGCTCGGTGTGCAAAATTGCTGCAGTTAACCCTAAAATGTATGTTCATCGGGGACCGTCACGTGTCTTTAATAAAGAGGAAGACGCCGTAGAAGCAATATACGGAGGAAAGATCAAACCCGGGGACGTTGTGGTTATACGCTATGAAGGTCCTAAGGGCGGCCCCGGCATGCGCGAAATGCTTACGGCTACTTCGGCAATTGTCGGGATGGGATTGTCCTTGGACGTTGCGCTCATCACCGATGGGAGATTTTCCGGAGCAACCGCTGGAGCTGCTGTTGGACATATTTCCCCTGAAGCAGCGGAGGGCGGCCCCATAGCGCTTATTGAGGAGGGGGATATAATTTCCATCAATATACCTGAAGGAATTATAACCCTTGAGGTAAGCGATGAAGAGCTTGCCGAAAGGAAAAAACGCTGGGTCAGACCGGAGAGCAAAATTGATAAACGAAGCTACCTGAGCAGATACGCCAGGCTTGTCTCATCTGCAATGTCAGGCGCTGTTTTTCCAAGATGCTGATCTTTACAAAAAAATATAAAATACACAAAGATAAGGAGAGGAAACACTGTGGGCAAAAAGAAAATAACTATTCCTGAGATTATGGAAAGGAAACGTACCAAAGGCAAATTTGCCATGATAACTGTATATGACTATCCCATGGCAAATTTGGTAGACCAATCTGATATCGAGATGATTTTAGTAGGAGATTCATTAGGCATGGTAATACAGGGCTGCGAGGGTACGGTCCATGTAACCCTGGAGGATATACTTTATCATTTAAAACTGGTTCGTCGCGGTGCGCCAAACACGTTTATAGTTGGCGACATGCCATTTATGTCCTATCAGGCTTGCGAAACGGAAGCCGTCCACAATGCGGGTATCCTTATGAAGAACGGCGCAGATTGCGTAAAAATGGAAGGAGATTTATATGCTGCAGAAAAGGCAGCTGCTGTCGTTAAAGCGGGAATTCCTGTCATGGGACATATTGGTCTTACTCCGCAGACCGCTGCATCTTTCGGAGGATTTAAAGTCCAGGGGAAGAATATTGAATCGGCAAAAAAGATGATTGAGAATGCGATTGCTTTTGAGAAGGCCGGAGCATTTGCGATTGTCTTAGAATGTCTGCCTTCCGCTCTCGGTACTCTTATTGATGAAAAACTCTCTATACCTACAATAGGCGTAGGGGCAGGCTCTAATTGTACAGGATATAACCTGAACGCTTATGATATTTTGGGCATATTTGATAAGTTTGTGCCTAAGTTTGTAAAACAATATAAGCTTCTAGGAAAGGAAATTTTGGAGGGATTTAACGCATGGCGCGGTGAAATAGAATCGCGAGCATATCCTGCACGAGAGCATGGCTTCAACGTCAGCGAGGATGAGATAAACAGCCTAAGAGATTCGTTGTAAGGTACGAATCGCTTATTTAGGCTTCATACTGCAATAAAATAGAGGGTAAAGAAGAGGGCCTGCTTTCTGGTTTGTATCAGGGCAGGCCATCTGTGTGTAATTTTTGCGTACGAGAGGGGAAATTCCCCTGCCAAGGGAACGCCTCAAATTAGCCCACGAATTATGAGATGGTTGACAGCCCTTTTTATATTTCTCATTAGGAATGGAAACTAAACGGTTTGATCGCGTCCCCGCATGAAAGAATATATCTCTTACAGCCCTCCTGGTTTTGCCAGACAATTCCTGAAATTGACGCAACACCTTGGATTTGTGCTAGTATGTTTCTGGCACTTCATGCAAGAAAGGAGGTCTCGCTCATGATGTTCGCATTTGGCCAACGGTGAGTTTCGACGGGAATGCGGGTTCCGCATTCGTGCACCCGGTGTTTTGGTGACAACTTACCTGGCCGATCAAATATGCATGGCGAGAACTCCTTATTTTCTGTAATTATCTGCTCGCCGGTCATCTGATTCCTAAAGTCCCATTCTTTCTCCAAAACGGGTGCATCGATGGTGGAGATGTCCTTTGCTTTTAACTTCGAGAAAGGTGGGATTTGAAGATGTTTCGTGCTTTAAATCGCTTACTCATGTCGCGTACAGGCCCGATCCTGACGGGTGTTGCCGTCGGCATACTTGCACCGCTTTTGACCTTCTGGGGCAATCCGGGCAACATGGGAATTTGCGTAGCTTGCTTTACCAGAGATATTGCTGGAGCCTTGGGGCTTCACAGGGCAGCTACGGTGCAGTACGTTCGGCCTGAACTTGCCGGGTTCATGTTGGGTTCTTTTGTTTCTTCCTTAATGTATGGGGAATACAAGCCAAGGACGGGGTCTTCTCCGATTATCCGTTTTTTCCTTGGTTTTTTTGCCATGATTGGGGCTTTGGTGTTTTTGGGATGCCCATGGAGGGCGTACATCCGCTTGAGCGCCGGGGACTTAAACGCCATACCAGGCATCGAAGGGCTGGCCATTGGCATCGTCATCGGTATAGGGTTCCTCTGGCGTGGGTTCAACTTGGGGCGCAACTTTCCCGCTAAAAGGGCGTTGGGCTACGTGATGCCCGCCATTGCTGTGATGCTCATCGTTTTCGTGTTGCTGCGTCCGAGCTTTGGCCCCGAGGGATCGTCGGCAATCTTTTTTTCCAAGGAAGGCCCTGGTTCCATGGCAGCGCCCGTGGCGTTGTCGCTTGCGGTGGGTTTGCTTATCGGGTGGTTAGCCCAGCGG
>FZPS01000188.1_pt13 | contig 10311 bp, 4 predicted proteins | sample 1817821 | NCBI WGS metagenome assembly FZPS01 (sample SAMEA104158645, study PRJEB21678) | metagenome | place: Germany | collected 2015-04-21 | reverse complement strand
CGCGGCATAAACTCTTAACTAATAAAGTGCAAAGTATGATATTTATGAATTACCAGGTGAATAACCGGGGAATTTACACACTAATTTGGACTTGACTCTACCGAGGCATTTTACACACTATTTTGGACTTGACTTAAAAAATATCCCTTAGTACTTAGCATTAAGCTAGTATTAAGGGAATATTTATGTAAAATATAAGGTCGCAAAAAGAGGGAAAACAACTATACATGTAGAATAATGAAATATTAGTTAGTTTTCATATATGGATAAAAGGGATTTTGAGAAAAGCGGATATCCCAGATGCTGGGAGGTGTAATAATGTTTTGTAACTGTACCAGCCTAGAAGAATGTGAAAAGATTTTAATGTCAAAACTAGATGGGATTGATTTTATAGGTCAAGTACAGTTATTCGATGAGGATTTTAAAACTTTAGTGAAGCTTATAAAAGACTATATATATGAAGATAACAGCTGGGGCATAAGATATCTTATGAAGAATGCACCTGCCTGTTTAGCTTTTTTGCTGGTAAATTGCGGAATATATGGATATAAAGAAGGAAATTATTGGGCCTGTGTGAGTGAGGTGTTGGGTAATCTTGACACAGCAACCCAGACAAGGTTAGGAAAGTTTTTTCTAGAATTTGTTAACAGGCATAACTTAGCAAATATTGATACAGAATCTACATACAAATATGTAGCTCCCATTCTTATTCATGGTGGTATACCTCAGAGTTGTTTAGATGAATATTTAAACAAAATAGTAATGCATTTCTATGATAACCAGCTTAGGCATAGTAAACAAATTCTTGATTATCTTTATGAAATAAGGGAAAAGTATCAGAAAAAGAATAAGTTGGAAAAAGAGCTTGAATATCTAAAAGATCAGTATCAGACAGCATTAACGGAACAAGCTACTTTAAGGTCTATGATAAAAGAATGTAGCCAGTTAAAATCCACATTGAATCTCCACTTTTTTAACCTATTTAAACAGGATGTTAATGAACAATTCGAAGAAGCCATAGAACAAATTGAGCTTGATGCCATAAAATCAAAATTTGATGAATATAATACTCATTGTACCATTGCTAAAAATTTAGAAAATAAATTGGCTCAGTTTAAGGTTGAAGAGATCAAAATAAAACCACATCTATGGATAGGTTTTGTATTAACCTTAATTGGGCTTGTTTTATTTTCTACTTTAGAGCCTATAATACCCCTTGCTATTTCAGTTATTGGTATTATACCCTTGTTTTATGGTGTAGGTGTATTATTAAAGGACAGGAAAAGATTTATACTAGAAAAAGCACGATACCAGGAATTGAATAAGGAAATTGAACAAGAAAAAATACATATACACAAGTTGAAAGAGGATTTAAAACAGCTATTTGGAAATCTTCCTTATAATCATGGGTTTTTAGTCATGGCTTCTGAAGAGTTTACAGCTAAACTGGCTCCCATTAAAGAATCTTTTCATGAATATATGCGTTCCAAGGTATTACTGGATCAACACGTAACTAATGTGGTTGCTTGGAAAAGAATAGAAGGACACGACATAATAGAATCTTCAGTAGATAGTTTAAACAAATATTATATAGATAAAATCAACAATTTAATGAATGAAATAGGCGAAAAAGAAAATAAACTTGAATCCATATCCCTGCCAACTTTTTATACTGAAGAAACGGTATTGAGATTTTTGCTTTATGGTGGAGAATGGTCAGATACATGGTTAATTGAGATATTAAAAATGATAGATGATCTAGAAAAGTACGGAAGCCCTGTTGACCCTAATAAATATAACTTACCAAAAAGAGTTATTGATGCTTTTAATAAATGGCGTGCTAACATGCAGCATGCCAGTCTTGAAAACAAGAGAAACTATACAGAACCTTTAGAAAGATTTTCTGCTCCTGAACTGATGCTGGATCCGGTATTAGGAGAACTAAAGATATCTATGGGTAACCATAGATTGAAGTATAGGGATGGTCAATTTGATAACCCTATATATATTAAAGTAAAGACTCAATCTCAGGAACAGCTTGCATATTCACAGTTGAAAGCATATATCTATAACAATGATGCGGTAGAAACAACAAAAATTGATATCCCTATATATACACTCTCCTCTACATATACAATCATTCTGGAATCAGGTGGAAGGATACTAAAAGAATGGGAAGTAGAAGGAATAAAGGAAGATTTGCCTTATCTAATTTTTCGAGAAAATGGAGCTAAAGTACAAGGAGCAGAGCTTCCCCAGCAAAGATTATGGCTTCTGTGTCCAGATAATTGGACTCCATATCCGGAAGTTCATATTTTGGAGGAATCTACTCTTGTTCAATTTAAAGAGGATTTTAAACTAATATTGATAGATTTATCCAATACGGCACAGCTATCCATAGTGGATAGCAATACTGGAGATAAAGTCTTATCCTTAAAAACAGTAAGGGTCAATGAGCCTTTCTTATTAGGAGCTGAACCCTTATTAGGAGTCACTTCTAACGGTCTGCCGATATACTCTCATGATATACCAAGTCTTATGATTCCCTTTGATTCTACAGAAAACATAGATGATTGGACCCTTGTAATAAGCAGGGGAACTAGATTATGGGATGAGAGAAAGTTTTATAGACTAAAAGAATTATCTGATATTACTGTGTCTGAGAATAACACAGCAGTTCAGATACCTCTTCATACTCCTCAGCTGCTAGGCAATAATCCCTTGGGTTGGTACGGTATATATCTTACAAATAGTAAAGGGAAAGAACACAGATTTTACATGGTGTTTATTCCTGACCTTATGGTTATTTTCGATCCCCATCTTTATATACCCAGCCAGGGTAAAAATGTTGATATAATGACCACTTTGATTCTGCCTGAAAACAGCAAATTTGAAATTAGGAGTGAGGGAACTATAATCTCTGTTGTAGATGAAGCCTACGATATCATGGTTCCAGATTCTGAAGATATTCTACTTGGGAATATAATATTTTCTATAAGAGATGATGAACAGGATATTTTACCTATAGAAGTAGAGATGCCAAAAGTGAAATGGAATTTATATGGACTCAAAGATATCCATAATAGCCAAGGTGTTTGTGACATAGATGAAATTTGGCTGGATGATTGGCTCGAAAGTGAAAACCTGACTCTGGAAGTGGAACTGCCAGAAGACAAAGGCGATTACATAATAATAAGTGCTGATGGTTTAGATCAATATGTGGATACAATGTTGAAATCTGGCAGGGCACGGGTAAGCCTTATGGCTTTTACAGATACAATTAAAGCTTCTCCAGGTGTGTATAACTTTACTATTGAAATATACGACAGGCGACATAGAAAACTTTTTAAAGGAATGTTATTTGCCCTTCGAACGGTATGGGAAATTGAAGATTTCAGCTATGCAATTTATAATACGGTGGACAGCAATAAGCTGATAAGTCTGAAATGGAAAGATAAAGGGAATCCCAACAATAGGATAATACGTTTTTGGAGGACTGATAATCCTTGGAAAATGCCTATAACAATTCCAATTCAGGATGGGGAAAATAGCTTGGTATTGGACATGGGTTTACATGATTTAGCTACTGGCAGATATCTTGTTCAATTTGATATTGAAGATCCCTGGATGGGTTCAACTATGGGACTAGAATTCCCTGTGCAGGCTGACAAAGTGTACGATATTTTTATTGAAAACAATGATAAGCATATAAGGATACTAGATTTTTTATGGCTCTCTAATAATAGTATAAAAGTAATTGGCAAAACCAGCTCTAGCTATAAAGGCAGTATGATAGATATAGCTCTAGTAGGACATATAAAAGACAAAACAAGGATAGCAAAAGTTAGTACCCAGATAGACCATAAAGGCAATTTTTCAGCCTTGATTACAAATAATGGTGTTAATTTAAAGGAGCTTAGCAGATGGATATTTGTGAAAGTTGACGCAGAAATGCCAGTCTATCAAATTTCACTTCTTCCAACAGCTTCAGCTATTCAAACCAAGCTGTCAAACTATATATGCGATTATTTATATGATAGCCTATTTGATGTAAGCATGGATTTTTATACAGGAGAAAAAGTTCTAGCTAATTCTACTCTTTATAACAGGAACGCCAGAAAGCTAATGCAAGCATGGAGGGCTGGAAATGGCAGTATAGAGCTTGGTTGGGGTAAGGGAGGAGATCAGCATAATTTGAAATTAACCTGGGATAAAGAAAAGGATATAGCCTTCATAGAAATCCAAGAAGGCGTAAAATGCACCAGCTGTGGGGAAATTGTGAAAAATCAACAGGTTTGGGACGCAGAACATTATCCTAAGTGTAAAAGTTTAGTTCCCAACTACAAGGAGAAAATAGAGGTTCTTATGTTGGTTAGATGGGAATATGAGGAAGTCATTAGAACAGTTACAAACACTTATCCTCTGGCCGGAAATGATCCTTTTGTGTTGTTTAATAGTTGGCATAGGCCTTTGCCTGAAGGGGTAGATATTAGGAATATTTTTGATGGGAACAGCAGGGATTTTATTAGACTCCTTATTGAAAAGGAAAAGGAATTAGCCATCATGGTTTGGGAGGGGAATTATAAAGATGAGTATTAATCCTATAGCAGCATCGGCTGCTATTGAAGAAAGTTACAAAAATTATCTTGCTACCACTTTTAGATTTGGAGATGTAAACTTACAGCAACAGTTTATTGAACAGCTATCAAAGTCTGAAAGATTATTAAAGGGACCTATCCTTGAAGCTACTCCTTATTTTAAATCTGGTAATACCATAGAATCCCTAATAGAGGAGAATGTCTTGTCTGAAGGATTTAGAAATTTGCGTACTTCAGCACTGCCTCTAGACAGGTCTTTGTATAAGCATCAGGAATCAGCCATAAGAAAAGTTATAGAAAAACAAAGAAATATTGTAGTATCTACAGGTACCGGTAGCGGTAAGACCGAGACCTTTATGATTCCTATTATCAACCATTTAATGAGGGAGTGGGAAAGAAGGGAATTGCAGCCTGGAGTGCGTGCACTTTTATTGTATCCTATGAATGCCTTAGCCAATGATCAAATGGTAAGGCTGCGATCTCTACTTAAGAATTTCCCTGATATTACTTTTGGTCGCTATACGGGAGAGACTGAAAAAGAGTATAGAAATGCTGTGGATCAGTATAGGAATATGTTCCACTCGGATCCTTTGCCAAACGAACTAATATGCCGACAACAGATGTGGGATAATCCGCCTCATATTTTGATTACCAATTATGCTATGCTGGAATATTTACTCTTAAGACCTGATGATAGTGTTTTTTTCGATGGCAGGTATTCTGGAAATTGGTGTTTTATTGTAATAGATGAGGTACATACTTATAGTGGTTCTAAAGGTATTGAGATGGCTATGCTACTGCGTAGATTAAAAGATAGGGTGATAAAAGATCCTAGTAAAAGACTGCAGTGTATTGCTACTAGTGCCACTCTTGGTAAGGGAAAAGAGGATTATGCACAAATAGTAAATTTTGCTAGCCAGATGTTTGGTGAACCTTTCGAATGGATAGAGAATGATTCCAGACGTCAGGATGTTATTGAAGGTGAACGCATGCCTTTGACCCAAGCAGTAATTAGTTGGGGGCATCCTGATGAAAGAATGTATCAGCAATGGCTGGATGTTATAGATAATGATAGTACACCTCAGGATATAGTAAACAGATTGGCATCTATCGCATTGGATAGCCAGGTGCCAGAAGTTGTAGTTAATCATGCCATAAAAGAAGCAGAGGAACATGATTGGAGAAGATTTATTTATTCAGTATTAAAAGCTGATGCGAGATTAATAAATCTTCAAAAAGAATTGCAAGAAGGTCCGAAGCTCCTTACTTCCATTGCAGAGAAAATTGTAGGGAATTCAGCTAAGGCTATGGAAACTTTAGTATGTCTAGTAGAGCTGGCAAGCCGGGCTAAAGAGGATGACTCATCATTACCTCTTCTTCCGGCTCGTTATCATGTCTTTGCACGAGCAATTGAGGGAGCATATTTAGGCATGATGCCGGATATGAAATTATACTTAGAGAGACATGAATTCAAAAATATAGAGGGCACGGATTATGCTATTTTTGAGATAGCTACTTGCAATCAATGTGCTTCTTTGTATTTGGTAGGGAAAAGTCTGGAAGAGAACGGGGTCACCTATCTAAGACAATCCAGTCAGGAAATAGAAGCAATGGAGTACTACTTGATGAAGCAAGAGGATTTTGTTCCTTGTGAGGCTGATGAGGATGATGAAATTAACTTTCCGGAAATAAGCCAAAAAAAGCAGGATTTATCACCTTATATCCTTTGCGGCAAATGTGGAGCTATTGAGAAACAAGGATTTATGGGTAAAATATGCCATTGTAAAGATAGCAAATATTTTACGGTATATAAGGTACCCACTAGCAGTGGGGGGCGGATATATGTTTGTCCTGCTTGTGGACGAAGAAGTCCGAGAGGTGTTGTAAGAAGGTTTTTAACAGGAAATGATGCTACTGCCAGTGTACTAAGCACAGCCTTGTATCAACAGATTAATCCACAAAAAGTGACTGAGCCGGCCGAGGACAGGGCAAGTGGGGAAAGAGATGAGTGGAATCTGGGCGCTTATGAAATGCAGGAAAAAAGCAGCCATGAGGGCACAAGAAAATTATTGATTTTTTCTGATAGTCGTCAGGATGCCGCCTTCTTTGCCCCATATTTGAACCATACATATAACCAGATACTACGCAGGAGTTTAATAATCAAAACCCTTAAGGATTATAAAGGTCAAATTATAGAGAATAAATGGAGAATTCAAAATCTGGCAGATGCTCTGTATAAGACTGCTGACGAGGCAGGAATTTTTGAACAATCAAGTATTCAGGATAATAAAAACGAGGTTTATAAATGGCTTTTCTATGAATTCCTTGGTCTAAACAAGCGAAACAGTCTGGAGGCGTTGGGTCTAATACATTTTTCCCTAGTGAAACCCAAGTATTGGAGAGCCCCTCCACCACTTTTGAGATCCCCTTGGAACATGACTGAAGAGGAAGTATGGACCTTATTTCAAGTATTATTGGACACTTTCAGAAACAAAGGCGCTGTTTTGTTCCCTGAATGGATATCTCCTCGAGATGAATTTTTCCAACCTAGAAACAGGGAGTTCTATTTCAGGGGCAATCAAACCTGCTCCAAGCGTGGAATTCTAAGCTGGAATACCGATAGACTAAACGGTAGATTGGATTACATAATCCGTGTCGCTAAAAACCTTAACCCCACTATAACAAAAGAAGAATGCATAGAGCTATTAAAAACAATATGGGACAGATGTCTGTTATTAGGATCTCCCAACAGTGTATGGGGCGATCATTTTCATGCCAAAAATCTTACAGGCGAGGGAGTGGTTTATCAAATAGGCAACCATGTATGGGAGATTGCTTCACCCCTAGTACATGATGATATACAGTGGTATATATGTGATACCTGTAATACAATAACCCCCTATAATATCCGTGGTACCTGTGTATCTTATCAGTGTACGGGAAAGCTGCATTCCTGCGATCCCCTTGATGTGTTCGAGGATAATCACTATTACAGGCTATATATGGAAACTAAGCCAATAAAAATGTATGCAGAGGAGCATACAGCACAGTTGACTAGTCAGTCTGCAGCAGAACTCCAAACTAAGTTTGTAAATGGAGAAGTAAATATTTTAAGCTGCTCCACCACCTTTGAACTAGGCATAGATGTTGGCGAGCTGGAAGCAGTATTTATGAGAAATATGCCTCCATCTGCAGCCAACTATATTCAAAGGGCAGGACGGGCTGGACGTCGAGCAGATTCAGCTGCCTTTGTGCTTACCTTTGCCCAGAGAAAATCTCACGACATCACTCATTATCATGAACCATGGAGAATGGTGGCAGGGGAGATAAGGGCACCATATATAACTTTAGATAATGAAAAGATTATACTTAGACATATATTTGCTACCGCTTTATCAAAATTCTGGGCAGAAAACAATGACTATTTTGGCAATGTTGAAAGCTTTTTCTTCCATGCTGGTAGACCAGGACCGGAAAAACTAAAACAATACCTGAAATCAAAACCGCCGGCATTATATAAATCATTAAAGAGGATAGTCCCTAGGCATATGCATGATTTGCTAGAAGACTGGAAATGGGTGGACCTGCTACTAGGGGAAGATGGAGTAATGGTCAGGGCTTATGAAGAGTTAAAAAGGGATGTTGAAGAAATAGAGGCTGCAAGAGAAGAAGCATATAAGCAATATAGGGATGGAGGACACTTAATAAGACTATTAAACACTATAAAAACTAGACCTCTACTTAGCTTTATGTCAAGCCGCAGTATAATTCCCAAATATGGCTTTCCTGTAGATGTTGTACCACTACAAATAGATCATCACGGTGAAGAGGCAAAGCGATTGCAACTGGAAAGGGATCTTAAAATAGCCTTATCAGAATATGCGCCTAGCAGTCAAATAGTTGCAGCAGGAAAACTGTGGACCAGCAGATATATAAAACGAGTACCTACCAAGGCTTGGGAGCGCTATCGTTATGTGATATGTGCTAATTGCAGAAGTTATCACAGGACTAGAGCAGAGCTTTTAAAAAAGAATGATAATCCCTTTCCAAGATGTCCTGCTTGTGGGCATAGGATAGCAAAGGCAGACGGTGATTTCATTATCCCATCCTTTGGTTTTATAGCAAGTACTGATGCTCCTGGAAGACCAGGGGAGCAAAGGCCTGAAAAGACCTACACTACCAGAGTATATTATTCTGGAGAAGCTAATGAATCATTGCATACAGAATTGGAATTAGGAAATGTTCTATTAACTGCTACCGCAGCTAGTCATGGCAAGCTGGCTGTTATAAATACAGGTGGCCAAAAGAGGTTTAAGATATGCTATAGCTGTGGATATGCCCTATTAGGCGATGAAAAGACAAAATCATCCCACAAGACCAATTGGGGTAGAGAATGCCGTGGCAAATTACAATCTGGTCTTTCCCTGGGACACGAGTTTGAAACGGATATTCTAAAACTTTATTTTGATGGATATGGGGATTCCAGGGAAGGTTTTTGGCTTTCGCTGCTTTATGCCCTATTAGAAGGGGCCAGCGAAGCTTTGCAGATAGAGAGGCAGGATTTAGATGGCTGCTTGTATCCCATAGCAGGAAATCCCGAAAGGCCTGCGCTAATACTTTTTGATAATGTCCCCGGTGGAGCAGGACATGTAAAGCGAATGGCTAATAAGACTATACTGAAGGAAGTTTTGTACACTACATTAGAAAGGCTTAAAAGATGCGAATGTGGCGGAGAGGATGGAAACGCTAGCTGCTATGGATGCTTGCGTCATTATTACAACGAATTTTGCCATGATGTTTTAAATAGAGGAATGGTAATAGACTTTTTAAGCAAAATTCTACCCCTAGATACGTTACAAATCAGTCTAAACTTGAAAGGTACAGATGTAGCAAATTATAATCTACTATAAAGAATTAACAGAGTCACGATAGAGGATACATGATTAATAAGGGAATAGATAAATGTATAAAACAGTTTGAGTTTGAAAAAGTTAAGCAAGTACTAAAAGGTGAAGTAGACCAAAAGGATAGAAGTGAGTATCTATCTTCTAATAAACTAATTGAGATTGGTGATGATACTATTATGTAGATTTTTATGAATTAGTGAACATTTAAGTTTTAGAGAATGAGGAGTAGAAAATGAAAAATCTTATTTTTATAAATGGAACTATGGGCGTAGGGAAAACAGCAACAAGCAGAGAACTGCAAAAACTTTTACCAAACTGTGTTTTTCTGGATGGTGATTGGTGCTGGGACATGTCCCCTTTTATTGTGAATGATGAAACTAAAAATGTGGTAGTTGATAATATTAGTTATCTCTTAAATAATTTTATTTCTTGCTCTGTGTATCAAAATATTATTTTTTGTTGGGTAATGCATGAGGAAAGTATTATTGATGATGTTCTGTCTAGATTAGAAAAGCATGATTGTAAATTATATAAGTTTTCTCTAGTATGTACAGAACAAGCATTAATTTCACGAATAAATAAGGATATAAAAATGGGAATAAGGACTGAGGATGTTATTAACAGAAGCCTATCAAGATTAAATAACTACTTTCAAATGGATACATATAAAATTGATGTAAGCCATATTTCTGCCAAAGAAGCTGCAGAAATAATATTTAATCACATTATGCATAAATCATAATCATTATATTAATGCATGCTTTTTAGACTATATACCTTAGGCTGCACCTTGCGTATTACAGTCC
>FZPS01000059.1_pt223 | contig 10311 bp, 10 predicted proteins | sample 1817821 | NCBI WGS metagenome assembly FZPS01 (sample SAMEA104158645, study PRJEB21678) | metagenome | place: Germany | collected 2015-04-21 | reverse complement strand
TTCCCGGGTAAAACAAAGAACCTAAGCTAACACCTTATTAGATCAGTAAACCTTACATTAATGAATTCCTCTTTTTAAAAAGTACAAGAGTCATCTTTTATACTAAAAAACAAATAACACTTTCATTTTCAATTCGTATAATATCTTTTATTTAGTGAAATATTTCTTTATTAAGCAAGAATTCCCTTACTTTGTTTGCATAGAAAAAGACCTAAAACCATTAACTAAAAAAGTTATGAAAATATCAAAGATTGAACACTTAGGCTTTGCAGTGCCTTCTATTGAAGAAGCATTACCTTACTATGAGAACATATTAGGTTTTACTTGCTACAACGTTGAAACTGTAGAAGATCAAAAAGTAAAGACTGCCTTTCTAAAAGTGGGGGAAGTTAAAATTGAGTTATTAGAACCAACTTCACCCGACAGTCCAATAGCTAAATTCTTAGAAAAAAGAGGACCTGGTTTCCACCATATTGCATATGCAGTTGAAGATGGGGTATCAGAAGCTTTAGATGAAGCTAAAAAAGCAGAGATCCGTTTGATAGACGAAGCACCCCGTAAAGGAGCCGAAGGATTAAACATTGCTTTTTTACATCCTAAATCAACACAAGGCATATTAACTGAACTTTGTGAAAAGTAATTCTAGTAAAAGCGATAGAACATAAATTATAATTATTCATGAGTAGTCAACTTGATAAAATAAAAGAGCTGATAGAGCTTCGTGCGACAGCACGTTTAGGTGGAGGTGAAAAATCGATTGAAAAGCAACATGCCAGAGGCAAATACACAGCCCGTGAACGCATAGCCATGCTTTTAGATAAAGGTAGCTTTGAAGAGATCGATATGTTTGTAAAACATAGATGTACAAACTTCGGTCAAGAGAAAAAGCAATTCTTAGGAGATGGCGTAGTCACAGGATATGGAACAATAGATGGTAGATTAGTCTATGTTTTTGCTCAAGATTTTACTGTTTTTGGAGGCTCACTTTCAGAAGCTATGGCACAGAAAATCTGTAAAATAATGGATATGGCCATGAAAATGGGAGCTCCAATCATTGGCATTAACGATTCCGGTGGGGCTAGAATACAAGAAGGAATCAACTCCTTAGCCGGTTTCTCTGAAATTTTTCAACGTAACATATTAGCTTCTGGGGTAGTTCCTCAAATTTCCGGTATTTTTGGTCCTTGTGCGGGTGGTGCTGTATACTCTCCGGCATTAACTGACTTCACACTGATGACAGAAGGGACTTCTTATATGTTTTTAACAGGTCCTAAGGTCGTTAAAACAGTTACGGGAGAAGATGTATCCCAAGAAGACTTAGGAGGAGCCAGCGTACATGCCCGGAAATCGGGAGTAACGCATTTTGCATGCAAAACTGAAGAAGAGGGCTTATCCATTATTCGCAAATTATTAAGCTATATTCCTCAAAACAATCTAGAGGAAGCTCCTACATTAAAATGTACGGATCCGATCAATCGCTTGGAAGATTTCTTGAACTCAATCATACCTGAGTCACCCAGCAAACCTTACGATATGTACGAAGTAATTGGTGCTATTGTAGATCATGGTGAGTTTCTGGAAATCCAACGTGATTATGCAAAAAACCTGATAATAGGCTTTGCTCGTTTCAATGGCCAATCAGTGGGCTTAGTTGCTAATCAACCTCAATATCTGGCTGGTGTTTTAGATAGTGATGCCTCCAGAAAAGGAGCTCGTTTTGTACGTTTCTGTGATGCCTTTAACATCCCCATAGTGACCTTAGTTGACGTGCCCGGATTCTTACCCGGAACAGGACAAGAATACAATGGTGTAATTCTACATGGAGCTAAACTTCTCTATGCCTATGGTGAAGCTACTGTACCTAAAATTACAATTACCTTAAGAAAATCTTATGGAGGTTCACATATTGTTATGGGTTGCAAACAGCTAAGAGGAGATATGAACTATGCATGGCCTAGTGCAGAAATTGCAGTTATGGGCGCAGAAGGTGCTGTAAGCGTACTCTATGCAAAAGAGGCAAGGAATGAGGAAGATCCTACAGAATTCCTGAAGGAAAAACAGCAAGAATATATTGATTTGTTTGCAAATCCATATGCTGCTGCCCGATATGGATACATTGATGACGTTATCGAACCTAGAAATACTCGTTTCAGAATAATTAAAGCCCTTCAACAATTACAAACAAAGAGGTTAAGTAATCCAGCAAAAAAACATGGAAACATTCCTCTTTAATAGAGCATAGACTATATGAACAGTAAAAAAACAGGATTGCTTATCTTCTTTTGCTTCATAGGTTGGTTTACTCTTTATGCACAAAACACAACAAGCCTACGCATCAATGAGGTAATGCCCTTAAATGAAGACAATTTTGAAGATGATTATGGAAAAAAGAATGCGTGGATTGAAATTTTCAATACCTCTTATGGAACCGTGGATATCGGAGGTTGTTTTTTAACCAATGACAAAAATAATCCTACTAAATATCCCATTCCAAAAGGTGATGTATTAACACTCATTCCACCACGGCAACATATTCTTTTCTGGGTTGATGGATTTCCTTCCAAAGGAACTTTCCACGTAAATTTCACACTCGACCCTAAACAAGATAATTACATTGGTTTATACGACGTTAATGGGAAAACATTAATTGACGAAGTTATAGTTCCAAAGAACCTTCCTGCTGACCACTCTTATGCCTTAGAAATTGATGGTAAAGGAGAATGGATAGTAAAAGGAGAAACAACGAATAGCTATGTCACACCTAACACTAATAACGTTACTTTAGATAAAAATGAAAAGATAGTAAAATTCAAAAAACACGATAAATATGGTGTCGGTATGGCAATAACAGCAATGTTGGTTGTGTTTTTCAGCTTGATACTTCTTTACTTAGCCTTTAGAACAACAGGACGTATAGCCATTAACATTAGTAAAAGGAATGCGATGAAAAGAAATATACAAAAAGAACAAGAACTAGAAAGAGAACAAAAACTTAAACTAAAAAAGCACCCTACTACTACAGGAGAGGAAATTGCTGCTGTAATCATGGCGTTGCATGAACTTATGGAAGAACCTCACGACTATGAAGATATGGTATTAACCATCAATCAGGTTAAGAAAAAATACTCTCCATGGAGTTCCAAAATATATAATATGCGACATCTATAATTGTAGTAATCTAAGAACCATAAAAAAATGAAAGAATATAAATATAAAATTAACGGGAATTTATATAAAGTTGTCATCAATAATATAGAAGACGATATTGCTTCAATAGAAGTTAATGGAACTCCATACGAAGTAGAATTGGAGACAAAAAAACAAATTGCCATTCCTCCTGTGCAAAGAGCTGAGCCTGCTCCAAAAACAAAAGAAGGTCAGCCGGTAGTTTCTAAACCGGAACCTAAGACTAAAGTTAAAAGTGGAGTAAAAGCCCCTCTACCGGGAACTATTTTAGATATTAAAGTTAAAATAGGCGATACTGTACAAAAAGGAGACACCATAGTGATTCTTGAAGCTATGAAGATGGAGAACAATATCACCGCGGATAAAGATGGAGAAATAGTAGAAATCTTGGTTCAAAGAAATGAAGCTGTCCTTGAAGGAACTGATTTGGTAATGATAGAATAGTATGGGGGAGTTTTTATCGTTTTTATATAGTAACTTATCAGACTTTTGGGTTAATACCGGATTTGCCAATGCAGCTTGGGGCAACTTAATTATGCTTATCATTGGTTGCTTCTTTATCTATTTGGCTATCAGGAAAGAATTTGAACCCATGTTACTAATACCTATCGGTTTTGGTATGCTTATTGGTAATATGCCTTTTAACCTTGAGGCAGGTCTTGAAATAGGTATTTATGAAGAAGGTTCTGTACTAAACACACTTTATCAAGGTGTATCATCTGGTTGGTATCCTCCTCTTATATTCTTAGGGATTGGAGCGATGACCGATTTTTCAGCGCTAATTTCAAATCCTAAATTAATGCTAATTGGTGCAGCTGCACAATTTGGTATTTTTGGAGCTTATATGATAGCTCTTTTAATAGGATTTGAACCAAATCAAGCTGCTGCTATAGGTATTATTGGAGGAGCAGACGGACCTACTGCAATCTTTCTTTCTTCTAAGTTAGCACCTAATTTATTAGGAGCCATTGCAGTTTCCGCTTATTCTTATATGGCTTTAATTCCTGTACTTCAGCCTCCAATAATGAAGATGTTAACCACGAAGAACGAACGTTTAATCCGTATGAGGCCTCCTCGTGCTGTTTCTCATACAGAAAAAATATTATTCCCAATCATCGGATTAATATTGACAACTCTATTTGTACCTTCGGGGTTACCTTTGCTTGGTATGTTGTTCTTCGGGAATCTATTAAAAGAGAGTGGTGTAACTCGTAGATTAGCAAATACGGCTAGTGGCCCACTAATTGATACCATCAGTATCTTACTGGGAGTCACTGTAGGGGCATCTACACAGGCTTCTCAATTTTTAACTTGGGACTCTATATTTATCTTTGCGTTAGGAGCTTTCTCCTTTATCATAGCAACCGCATCGGGAGTGCTATTTGTTAAGCTATTCAACTTATTCTTAAGCAAAGAAAATAAGATAAATCCATTGATAGGTAATGCCGGCGTTTCTGCTGTACCTAATTCAGCAAGGATGTCACAAGTAATCGGTCAAAAATATGATCCGACAAACTACTTATTGATGCATGCCATGGGGCCCAATGTAGCCGGAGTTATTGGCTCTGCAGTCGCAGCGGGTATATTACTAGGATTCTTATTGTAAAAGAAAGATCATACAACTTAAAAAGAGGGAATGACAAAAGTCTTTACCCTCTTTTTTTTATGTCACAATGTCTCGTCCTAAATTAGCTTATAAGAATAGAATTTTCTTGAATACTTACGCTTTATCATTCAACAGAAATCAGTTTGATTTATATTGAAATTAAACTTAAAGATATTTAGCATTGTTCTGTGTAAATGTATTACTTTTGCCTTCTATTAATTAACGTAAAAAAGATAAAATATAATGAAAATCAAAACTGTTAAATGTACCGCTCTATCTTTATGCCTCTTAATTTTATCAACAGCTGCTGTTTATGCAAAAGACAAAAAAGAGGAATCAGAACAATGGAAGTATGATATTGAATGTGCAGGAATAGGTAGCGAAGGAACATTTTTAATTAAAGTTTGGTCATATGGAAAAAGTGGAAAGATTCCCGTTGAGCAAGTGAAAAAGAATGCCATACACGGAGTTTTATTCAAAGGTTTTGCAGGGGCTAAAGGATGCACTGCGCAAAAACCCATCATAAGCAACCATGCCACACAACATGATAAGGCTGATTTCTTCGATCTTTTTTTTGGAAAAGATGCAGCTTACCTTAAATATGCCACTGTAGCTGCAGACACTCCTGAAATCATAAAGGTCAACAAAAAAGAGTATAAAGTAGGCTATGTTATATCCGTGATGAAAGATCAATTAAGAAAAGATCTTGAAGAGGCAGGTATTATAAAAAGCCTTTCTTCGGGATTTTAATAACTCCTTATTCTTTATTTACCGGTCACCACCCTATAATATTTTCTTATTACAACGACTTTCATTTTCTATCTTAACAAAATAACTAACTAAAATTAGCACATCAATAGAACTATAAACTACGCTACTGATTGACAATACCCTATTTTACATACGTAAGAGCTAAACTGACTTTATACTGAATAATTGAAGTATCTCTACTTCTTAAATATAAGGCAAACAACCCCGAAGCATATAGAGTCGATGAAAAGTATTGAAAAAGCAGAAGCAAAACGCATCTCTCCCATATCATTAAAAGTGAGCTTAATATTTTTTAATCTATAAAAATGAAACGAATATTTTTCAATACAATTAGCCTCCTTATTGCATTTATAGCAATAACAGCGTGTACATCTTCTCAGAAAAGTATAGGTTCCTACTATACCTCTGAAGTTGAATGCTTAGAGAGTGAATTAGACGGATCGGAAACGGTGTTCGTCTGGGGTTCTGGTAAAAACAGAGTAGACGCTATTGAACAAGCCAAAAAAAATGCGGTAAGAACGATCCTTTTTAAAGGCATAACAAGCGGAAAATCTGACTGTTCTATAAAACCTTTATTACTAGAAGTGAATGCTGAAGAAAAACACCAACAATACTTCAATACCTTTTTTAAAGATAATGGAGCCTATAAACAGTATGTATCAATGAAAGATAGCAAACGGAGTTCCATTCAAAAATCAACAAATGATCGTGAGAAGAAATATGGCATTATAGTCAGAGTCTTACGTTCGGAATTAAAAGAAAAACTTATAAGTGATAATATTATTAATCCGAGATAAAATGATAAAAAAAATACTTTTCGCAAGCGGTTTGCTTTTCTTCACCCTTTCAGTTATGGGACAAGCAAAAAAACCATCACTAATGGTTATGCCTTCTGATGCATGGTGCACCAATAATGGATATATGGAAGCGTACGACAACCAAGGTAGTATTGAACTTATACCTAATTATAAAATAGCATTGCAAACAAGTTCTGAGTTAATGAATGTTATATCTAAACTCAACATCATGATGGCAGACCGGGGATTCCCTCTTAAGGACCTCCTTCAAACCTTAAAGTCCATCAATAACATGAATGCTGAAAACAACTTGATTACCAGCAAAACTTCCGGAGCTATATTGGCCGAAAGCCCAATAGACAGAATCAAACGTTCCGCAAAATCTGATATCATTCTAGAAGTGGATTGGACGGTTAATTCAACGGGACCTAAGAAATCCATTACGTATAATTTACGAGGACTTGATGCTTATACGGGAAAACAAGTGGCGGGTGCTCAAGGTACCGGTTCGCCCTCATTCTCCGCAGAAGTCCCCACACTATTAGAAGAAGCCGTACTTGCACATATGGATAATTTTGTTTCACAACTACAAGCACACTTTGATGATCTGCTGGAAAATGGTCGTGAAGTAACGGTTGACATACAGGTATTTGATAATGATTCCGGAATTGATCTTGAAACAGAGTATGATGGCTATGAACTAACTGAAATAATTGACAACTGGATGGCTGAAAACACAGTTAATCATCGGTTCAGCAAATCTGACGGGACAGAAACCTTCATCTTATTTGAACAAGTGCGTATTCCTTTGTATAGAGAGAATGGAATGGCTATGGATACAGATGCTTTTGTCCGTGAATTAAGGCGCTTTTTACGTAAAGCTCCATATAACTTGGATAGTAAGGTAATAAACCGAGGATTAGGTAGAGCACTACTTGTAATCGGTGAAAAATAAATAAACTCTTTTCAAAGGATAAAGAATAGATAGACTATTCTTTATCCTTTGAAACTTAGTACAACAATCTTAATTAATATACTTATAATAAGTCGCATATGAAACAGTGCCACATGATTTACATAGCAATGCTTCTTTCTTTTATCGTTCAAAAGATCGATGCTCAAAACACCTCATGCGAAATACCTTTGATGGTGTTTATTTCAGAACAAGATGAGTCATTACCTCAGGTAGCTGAAAAGCAACTTTCTAATAAATTAATTAAAGCCGCAACTGAAAATGGTCTGACGGCTGATTATAGTTATGCCCAATTTGTAATTTTTCCTGAGTTTAGCGTCCTTGAAAAAAGTATCCTGCCGGGTCCTCCTCGCTCATTTACCTCTGATATCGAATTAACACTTTTCATCGGAGATTATTTCGGTAAAAAGACATTCTCATCTACTACATTAAATATTAAAGGAGTGGGAGAAAATGAAACGAAGGCTTATATCAACGCTATTCGAAAGATTAATCCGAAGTCAATTGCTATACAAACATTTATAGAAGATAGCAAATCTAAAATAATAAGTTACTATAACAGTAATTATCCCAATATCATAAAGAAAGCACAAGCTTTATCGGATCAAAAACAATACGATGAAGCCATGTTTTTACTTATGGCAATCCCTGAATGCAGTGAAGGATATCAAGCGGCTTTAAAAGCTGCAGCAAATGTATATCAATTATATGTAGATTCGATGTGTGACTACAACCTGAACAGGGCAAGAATGGCTTGGGGTTCACAACAAAATCGCTACGGGGCTGAAGAGGCCGGGGAATATTTAACACATATATATCCTGATGCCAAATGCTATCCTGATGCAATTTCTTTATATAAAGAAATCAAAACAAAGGTGAAAGACGACTGGAATTTCGCAATGAAAGTGTATAACGACCACGTTAGCCTTGAAAAACAAAAAATAAATGCATGGAAAGAAGTTGGAGTAGCCTATGGAAAAGGGCAACAACCTTCTACTACACATATAAATTGGAGGTAATAAAAGAGAATGACTCTCTTCAATGATTTCATCAAAACAGATTAATTAACAACAAATAAATAGACTCAACAAATGAAAAGGTTTTTTATAGTGTTTTTTGCTTCAGTTTTAGCAATAGGTGTTTTCGCACAGAATGAGGATGCAAAGCAAGCTGTCGAAGATTATATGAGAAGTTCCTTATATACAATTATTCTAGACGATCATGGATTAATGGATAATCATAAGGCTACGATTATCAAAGATGTATTTTTCAATACGCCTTTACCTGAAAAGTTTAATGACCATAATCTTATGCCTCAATATAGAACATTCAACCCAGCGATGTACGAAGTTACAGATGCCGAACTTGAGGAAGTAACCGGTAAAACTAAAAAAGGAAAATCTAAAGGAGGATTTGGTAAATCATTAGGAAAATTTGCGAAAAATGTTGCAAATGATGCTACTGCAGGTATTGTTGACACAACAGATACACGTAAACTACCAGTTAAATTCATGAAGTTTTTCATTGAAAATCAGATACCTAATCGTATGATTGCTAAATGGTATAACCAGAGTGATTATAATCCGGAAACAAATTCTTGTTTTGATATGGAATTAATAAAAGAACGTGGGTTATATAATGCAACAGAGTTTGATAAAAGCATAGCAGAAAAATCAACAAGAGGCCTAGCTATGCTAGCTGATGCGGGCGAAAACCTCATAAAGAACACCTTTGTTGTAGGAATGCGATTTAACTATATCAGTAAAGAGGAATTAGCTCAACAATTATCTGAAACTTCTACCGTAGTAACCGGCTTAATTGGAGGAAAGGCTGCTGCTATCACTGATGCAGCCGTTCAGGTTGGATCCACTGTTGCAGGAAAAGGATATGTAATTAAGGCCACCGCTTTTTTATACCAACTCGATTGGAACGAAGAGGTCGCTAATACTTTTTATAATACATACTATAATATGCCAACAGAAGATGAATTTTTCAATTCTGATCTATTTAAGTTAAAGTATGTGGGGTCTGAAACTTCTTGGGCAGACATTCAATCTACTGTCTTTTCAAAAATGTCAGAAGATGATCTACTCAAACGCGCTACTGTGCGAGCGATAGATAATGTCATTGCAAAACTGCAAAAAGAACATGAAGCATTCAGGACTAAAACTCCTTTACTAACAACAGATCCTGAAATAACTGCTCAGATAGGATTAAAAGAAGGATTAGAAGAGGGAGATAAATACGAGGTTTTAGAAAAGATACAAGACCCAGAAACTAATATCGTTACCTATAAACGTGTAACTACAATTAAAGTAGACAAGAAAAGGATATGGGATAATCGCTATGCGGCTGACATTGAACAGGCTGAAAATGCAGCTAATAATGTTGGTGAAATCCAAACAATAAATGCAACTTATTTCACCGGATCTAATAAAGACATTTATCCAGGTATGTTGATTAGACAGATCAACTAATTAGGTTCTTTAGTGACTTTTAAGAAGGAAAGAGGAAAGAGGGTGAAACAAGAGTTTTTACCCTCTTTTTTATCCCCCTTTTTGTCTCGTCCCGCAATAATAGAGTTACACTTTCAAAGTAATGTTCTGGAAAATAAAGAATATCAGTATGTTAAACGTCTGTAAAAGGATTAGAGTATTTCTTAAGCAATAATAAAAGAAGTGAGATTCAGCCTTAATAAATAAAAAAAAGACTCTTCACCAAAACATTTTACGCAAGTAAACCCTTTATATGTACAAACAAAAAACTCAAATTATCGTTCTAATCCTTGAGATTATAAAAAAATGAAGAGATTTTCAATAGTATTTTAATTTAAAAATCATCTTAAACAATAACAGAATTGATCCTTCTGTTTCTTAAGGTTAATTAGGATAATTAATAATACGTTTTTCATAACTTTGTGCGATAAAGTTACTTATGCTAAAAATGAAATTAATAATCAACAAATATATAAAGTCACT
>FZPS01000070.1_pt380 | contig 10314 bp, 12 predicted proteins | sample 1817821 | NCBI WGS metagenome assembly FZPS01 (sample SAMEA104158645, study PRJEB21678) | metagenome | place: Germany | collected 2015-04-21 | reverse complement strand
CGGCAGCATAAACCCCGGGGGAGCTGGTCTCCATCCTGTCGTCGGTCAAAATGCCCTTCCCGGCAGCTATCTCCGTGCCCTCCACAAGCTCTTTGTTGGCGATAACCCCTTTCCCCACAACGATAAGCTGTGCCGGAATAGATTCTCCCGTGTTCAGCTCCACTCTCTCCACCCGCTCCTCGCCCCGGGCAGCAAGGAGATCACAGTTTTTGTAGATCCGGTAACCCCCCTCACGCAGTAGCGCCTCTTCGAGGAGCTGGGCGACTTCTTCGTCGACGAGACGCGACAGCAGCCGGCCGGAGCTGATGATCAGGGAGACTCTCAGGCCGAGCTTTCGGAGGGCCCATGCCGCGCGCATGCTGATGGGCCCGCCGCCGAGAATGACGGCATCTTTTTTCCCCTGTGCATAGCGGCGGATTTCGGCGGCGTCCCGCAGTGATCGCAATACTGATACACCCCTCAGTGCCGCTCCGGGAAAAACAGCAGGACGAGGGCGCCCTCCCGTGGCGATCAAAAGCCGGTCATATTCTAAAAGAGCACCGCTCTCGAGAAGAACTTCCTTCTTGTCGGTATATACCTTTACAGCAGCATCGTTGTAAATAACCTTTACCCCGCGGTCCCGGTAAAATGCCTTTTCCCTGAGGTAAAGCCTCTCCAGGGGCAGCTCGCCGGCGATATAATTGGGTGTGAGTACAGGAGAGTAGGCGGGCTCTCCTTCTTTGGTGACGATGGTGATGCTTCCGTTGGGATCGATTTTTCTGAGAGCTTCTACTGCACTAATTGCTGCTATACTATTGCCGATGATCAGATACAGCCCGCCCACCTCCAATTTTAGGTAGGGGTTGGCGCCTATGGCGCCAACCCTTTTCTACTGATTAGCTGAACAGGTTCATGATCCAGCCGAGAATCAGGCTGATGAACCCTGTATCCGGGTAATCCATCGCCAGGGCATTGGCGGTGAGAAATCCTCCGGTATGGGGATAGGCCAGCGCCCAGATGAATTGCACCACTATTCCAACCAGAAAGGGGACCAACAGGGCAGCCCTTCTGCCCCCGAATTTATCGGCAAAGACACCGAGCAGAGCGCCGTCCCAGAAGTCCATAAAGACGCTGGGCAGAACGATCACCGGCAAGCCGGCCAGAAGCTGTAGTAGCGTGCCCACGATAGCCCCGAAGAGCTTGGAGAAAAAGCCCACAAAAACCGCCGTGGGGGAAAAATGGTAAACCGTAGGATAATCAAGGGCGAGAACGGCGCCCGGGATCACCCGTTTGGCGATACCCTGGAAGGCCGGCACTATCTCACCGAGGAGCATTCTCACCCCGTACAGGACGACGGCAACACCGGCGGAGAATTTGACACCGTGTAGGATCAGGAAAATAATCCAGTTCTGCCCGCCAGTGGATTCGGCCACAACTGCAGGACCGGCCAGCAGCCCCAGAGCAAACCATAGCACCGAACCGAAGATAGCGATGCTGACGACGCTGTCACGAACCCAGTTCAGCCTGTCGGGAACCTCGATATCCTGGAAATTTTTCCGAGGGTCCCCGATGAGCGGGCTGAGCCAGGAGGTCAGTGCAATACCGCTGACGTTGGGCATGCACAGCGAGTAATCAGCGGTGAGCTTGTCCTTCATGAAGTGCCTGATGATCGAGGGTGTCAGCCAGTACTGGAGAGCACAGAATACCCCGGCCACGATAACCAGCGCCGTGCTGCCCAGACCGAAGCCAGCGAGGAAAGTTGTGGCCCAGGCGGCGAAAAGCAGCATGATATGGCCGGTTATATTGACACCCTTCAGGGGGGTAATGCGGGCCAGCAGCAGGTTCAAAGCAAAACCGATCAGCAAAGCCGTACCGATGACGCTACCATATTCGGCCATGCCGGTACTCAGAACGGCCCACATGGTCGGCTGGACACCTTCCACACCGAGAATCGCATTGATCCAGGCAGCGATGGGGGTCACCACAGCCGTAAGCAATTCCGCTCCCGTTGTCAAAATGAGGAAACCGATCATGGTCTTGGCTACACCGACAACGACATCTTCGATGGGTTTTTTAAGCAAGATAAGGCCGATCAGAGCGACGATAGCAAAGAGTATTACCGGTTCACCGATTACTTGAGTAGCGATAATCTCCAATATTGACACAGTCTTCACTCCTTTTGGTTAACTTTCTGCTTTTTTAATCTCCGGGATCAACCTTTCTTCTATTTCCCCTTCATCGAGGAAATTGTCAATGGGCACGATCGTTTTAAATTTGTCAGCGCCGCGCATGGATCGCAGCACCTCCGGCGAAGCGATAAGGATGTCGGCTTCGTGGGAAGCACCCGCGAGCATATCGGCGACGTCAAGATCGGCCTTGATCCCGTTCTTTGACAGAACATTGTAGACACCGGTTTTCAGCATCAGGCTGGATCCGGCACCACAGCCGCACACGATCAGTATCTTTAGTCTGCGCTTCATGGTTCCCCTCCCTTCCGATAATTTTTTAGCTTTCAGTGTCCGTTTTTAAGAGACTGATTGGGGACGCTGCACCACCAGACTGGCACCATCAACGGGGAGGATCGCTCCGCTGATATAGTCGGCGAGGTTAGAGGCCAGGAACGCTACCGCATAGGCGACCTCTTCAGCCCGGCCAAAGCGACGCAGGGGAATTTGCTCTAGTTTTTGATCAGCCCTTTCTCTTCTCAGTTTTTCGGTCATCGGTGTGATGATCGTCCCGGGAGCATAGGCATTAACCTGGATATTATAAGGACCCAGCTCGGCGGCGAGAATCTTTGTTAAAGTATTTACCGAAGCTTTCGATATAGAATAAGCCGTTAATCCCACATCGGGGTAACCGCCGAGGATGGAGGAGGCGTTAATTATTTTCCCCCTCCGTTGCCTTTTCATAAAGGGGATCACCGCCTGACAGAGGTTCACCATAGCCACAAGATTTATATCCAGGATCCTTTCCCAATGGGCCGGCGTCATATCTTCAAGGAAAGCGCGCTCCAGTATGCCGGCATTGTTGACCAAAATATCGATGGTGCCATGCGCTTTGCCAATCCCGGCTGTCAGCTCCCTTACAGCATCCCTGTCGCGGAGATCGACCTGCTTGAAGATAAATCTGCCCGTGTTGATCTCTTCAGGAAAGCCGGTGGATCCATCGTTTTTATCCAGACCGACAACTGTAGCCCCCAGCGCAAAAAGCTGTTTGCCGATAGCCCTTCCCATACCCTGCGCTACCCCAGTGACGATGGCAACCTTGCCGTTCAACTCGATCTTGATTTCGCTCACCCCGTTTTACCTATCTCTTGCAATTTCCTGGCTGTTCGGCTCAGCTTTTCATAACCGGCTTCGCCCTTCGTCACATAGGTGAGCGCCCTGTTGGAACAGCTTCGGACACAGCGGGGATCCCCGTCGCAATGTTCACATTTAAAAGCCTTCTCCCCCACCACAATATTGCCGAAGGGGCAGGCCAGCAGGCACATCTTGCAGCCCACACAGCGCTGCTGATCGATTTTCACAACGCCGTCCTCACCTTTGCTGATCGCTCCCGCCGGGCAGGCCTCGAGACAGTAAGGCTCTTCACACTGCAGGCAGGTCATGGGAACAAAACAAAGATCTTCTGCCAGAGTGATCCTTTTGATGCGGGAAAGGCAGGGGTTGATCACGCCCGCATTACTGAAAGAACAGACCAACTCACAAGTCCGGCACCCGCTGCATTTATCCAAATCAAAGAGTAGTATCTTTTCCATATTCCGCCCTCCCCTCACCTTTCGATGCCCAGTGCTTCGAGTTTTTTATCCGGGGGGACGCCTGTCTCTCTATCCCAGCCCCGCTCATCGTAGTAGTCGTCAAGGATTTTCTCGAAATCCGCTTCGGTAATAACCTTTTCCTTATAGTAGTCTTCTGTACGCAGTTCTCCCTCCGGTGAATGCATAGGCCTGAGCCAGAGACGGGGCGGCCGGTCGTCCTTTCTGCGAAACCCTTCCCGGACATTAGCCAGCTTCTTGAAATTGAAAGCCCTTTCGCCTGCTCTCATCAGATCGCCAGAGCTCATCTCTATACCGGTCACGGCCGAAAAGATATTGGCCACCCAGTCCATATTTTCCAGGCCGAAAGCAGAGTACATGGAGCAGACGCCGAGGCTGTTGCGCACGGCCATGGCATCCTCCATCCATTTGGTGTACCGACCCACATTAAGCCTGCCGCTGTGGGCAGTGGGAGCGAAGATCCTTTCCAAGGCCTCCGGAGGCAGTCCCCAGGTATCCAACTGCTCCCTGATCTCGTCCACATCCTTACCCAGGCCCGTGGTAATAGTATGATTGCCGCCATGATGCGGCCGGGGATTGGTGAAAAAAGTCATCATCAAGGGGTGCAGCTTCGCTGCCCGCGCATCATAGATAAAGTCGACGCCCTTGCAGATCCCCGCATACCAGTAGTCCTGCGGATCGAGGCCCAACTCCTCTCCGATAGGGTTCCAACCCTCAGCCAGAATATCTCCCACGCCCTCACGGTTCACGGTCTTAGACAGAAGCTGCAGATAGTGATCGTAGCTCCTCTGCAATTCATCGTTAAAGCGGTCGTCCGCTATCTTTCCTTGCTCGCTGCTGGCGGTAACCCAGTCCACGAGCCTGGTGAAGGAGTAGAAATCGATCCCCGCCCGGTTGGCCAGGGAGACGAGGTGAAGCATTTTGCGGTGATCTTCCACATCCAACAGCTGGCCCGAGGTAGCGCTTTTCCCGTAGGGCGAGCCCATTCCCACCTCTCCGGCATATTTACCGGTCCCGATCCGCCACTTGACCCGGCAGCTGATCCGGCACGAACTGCAGCCAATGATCTTGTCAAGCGTCTCCAGCCTTTTTTTCTCGCCGTAGAGACTGTCCCATCTTTCCCGAGTCCATTTGCCGGGGTACTGGGTATAGCGAAAGATCGGCCAGCCGGCGCCCATGCCGAGCTTAAGCCAGTTGTCCAGGTTGTCCCATCCCTGGGCCTTCGCTTCGGCCAGCCGGACATACTTTTCATAACGCTGGGGATCTTTTACACTGATCCCCCGTTCGCCCTTTACCACAATCGCTTTAAGATTCTTGGAACCGAAAAGAGCACCCAGGCCGCTGCGGCCCAGGGAATTGGTCATATCGACCACCGCAAAAGCATAGCGGACCAGATTCTCCCCGGCGGGACCGATGGCAGCACACCCGCATTCGCTGCCGTACTTTTGTTTAAGAAGGCCCGTCGTCTCTTCGGTGCTCTTGCCCCAGAGAGCAGCGGCGTCACAGATCTCCACCTCGCCGTTGTCGACCACCAGATATACTGGACTTTCAGATTTGCCGCTGATAACGATATGCTCACAGCCGGCGTTCCGCATCATCAGGCCAAAGTCGCGTCCTCCACTCACCGAAGAGCCGACAAAATGTTTCTTCTCATCGGCAATAGCAGGAAATTTAGCCGTCCCCGCTATCTTCGAAGCGCCGGGTGCAGCTGTCCCCACCAGCGAGCCGACGCTGATAATAATCGGATTCTCTGGAGCAAAAGGGTCAACCCCCGGCGGAAGCAGCTTATAGATCAGCTCCCAGGCCACCGCTACCCCGCCGAGGGCGCTCCCTGGTAACATGTTTTCCACATTATCAACCGCGGTAGTGCGGTTGCTCAGATCAATCTGCAGTATTTTCCTGGCGCTGATCGTTAACCCCTCCCTTCGTATGCCTCCGTGATCTTCGCTCCCGAGCTCGTTCCGATGCGATCAGCCCCCGCGCTAATTACAGCAAGGGCATCCTCCGGCGTCCTGATACCGCCGGCCGCCTTAACCTTGACGTGGTCGGCGGCATAACGCCGCATATGCCGCACATCTTCAGCGCTGGTGGGGCGAATGGGGAAACCTTTGAAGCCGGTGGAAGACTTGACATAATTGGCCCCCGCTTCGCTGGCAAGGATGCAGGCCATCTTCGCCTCTACCGGTGTCAGTAGCGAGATCTCAATAATCACTTTGACGGTCTTTCCTCCACTGGCGGCGATTACCGCTTCGATATCACGCTTGACCAGATCGACATGCCCGGCTTTCAGCGCCCCGATGTTCATCACCATATCGACTTCATCGGCTCCGTTTTCAACGGCATCGGCGGCCTCCACCGCCTTCGCCTCCGGCGTAATACTGCCTAACGGAAAGCCTACGGCAGCACAGACCATGACCTCGCTACCCTTCAGGCAGGCGGCGGCATGGGCTATATTGCAGGGCAGGATGGCCACAGAAGCAAAGTTGTATTTTCTAGCTCTTGCACACAGCTCTTCGATATCTTTTTTAGTGGCCAGGGGGTCGAGCAAGGTCTCATCAAAAATCCTGGCCAGCTTCTCTTTGGTTAATTCCATGATGGGAAGATCCTCCTTATTTTCTTATTCAGGAAGCATTACGCCGAGAACGTGATAGGGCGCGCTGGTGGCGACTCGTTGGGCACCAGCGACCAGGAAATCGAGAGTCTGCTGCCGGGTCCGCGCACCCCCCGCGACCATTATCTTGAGCTCCTCAGCTTTGAAATGTTCCCGGATCAACTGCACATCCCGCAGCTTCGTGTTAGCTCCAAAACCGGGGTTCGTCTTCACAAAATCTGCACCGCCGTCACGAGCCAGTTTGCAGGCTTGCAGGATCTCTTCGTCGGTGAGGCCGTCGCAATGGATAACCATCTTAACAATTTTCCCTCCGGCCAGTTTGACCAGGGCAGCGACCTCTTTTTCTATCGCTGCAAACTCCCCTGATCTCAGGGCGCCGATATCCATCCCTACGTCCATCTCGTCCGTCCCTTTCTCTAGCGCCATCTCCGCATGCTTAAGCTTGACCGCCGTGGTCAGGCCCCCCAGGGGATAGGCGATGGTGGTCACCACATCCACCCCTGTATCAGCCAGGACTTTGACGGCTAGATCGGTGAAAACGAGATCCACACCGATGCCGGCAAAAGGATAACGGCTGGCCTTAATCAGAAATTCCTTCACCTCTTGAGCTGTGACATCGGGCTTGATAATCGAAGTATCAAGGTACCGGGCCAGCTCTTCCGGTGTCTGGGGCAAATCTTTTGTCAACAAACCAATCCCTCCCATAGTTTTTATTACACTGTTTTAATGGCACCCACCGCTATCGGGTGCAAAATTTATCCGGGAATCCCCCCGTCTTCAGGGGCACTACCCGTCAAGTTTCTCCAGTATTTCCACCTTGATCCGCTCCTTTTCCCCGGAAAAAAGGCCGGTCACAGTGACCACCGGAACATCGGTCAACCCCATATCACCGGGTAGGGTGATCGTTGTCAGCAGCAGATCGATCTGGTCAATCTTATCCTTGAGATCGCCAAGGCCGCCCTTGATCAGCTCGCAATTGTAGGGGCTTGCCCTCAATATTTCCTCCACGGTTGGAGCAACGAGCGTAGAGGAAGCGATGCCCGAGCCGCAGACCAGCATTACCTTCTTTCGAATTTTTCTTTGTTTCTTCAACAAAACTACCCCCATAATCTTGAAGGGAGGGGAGGTAAATCCCCTCCCACTTTATTCTTGTCGCCTTAACTCGTCAGCATATTCGCGTGGCCTTTTCCGAACCACGTAGAAGACAATGATCCATACTGCCAGGAGTAAAAGCGCCCAGAAGAGCATGGTCGAAGAGCCCACGCCCTTAATGAAAGAGGCGATGGCCAGGAAAATAAAGATGAAAAAGTTGCTGCCCACCGTAATCGATGTTACCTGGGCCGCCGCCACCTCGAAACCGACATAATCCACTATGGCCATGCTGGCCGGGACAATCACGTTGGAAAGAATGAGCGCCAGCGGCAACCAGATCAGAGTGGCGTTAAGCAGTCCCCGGAAAAGGTTGCCCCGATTGGTATTCACTGCAAAGACGGAGAAAAATATCATATAAGCGGCTGCATCGGCCAGCGGCAGCACATTGTTGCCGGGTAACAGCAGCGACACCAGGTAGACGATCGGAGCCAGCAGAACACCCAAAGCGATATGCTCAGTTTTGCCTACTACCACAGCTACATCGAGGCCAACGTAGAACTCACGGCCAGGCATCCGTTTCATGATAAATTCTCGGATGCTCTCCGAAAGCGGGGCCAACCCCATCACAATGAGCTCGGCTGCCCGGGGGAGCAGCACCATGAAAAAGCCCAGGGAAAGAGAGAGGGTGATCGTCTTCGCAGCCTGGTCACCAAACGTACCTACTTCCCCATAGCCCAAAAATGCCAGTCCGCCGAAGAGAAGGCCCACCGCAAAACCGATGATGATCGGCTCTCCCAGAAGGCCGTACCTTTCGCGCAGGGTGCTGGGATCAAGCTCAATATCCCTGATCCCCGGAATCCGATCCCAGACCCTGTCCATAAAAAATCCGAAAGGGGCGTACTGCACGGAATGGGCATGGGGTATTGAGATATTGGGCATGCCGTAGTAAGGCTCGATCATGGGAGCTGTCCAGTCTGCCAGTTTTAAAGTCAAAAGCCAGAACAGAATTCCGCTGATAATGCCTAGAACCCAGCTCTCTGTGGTGACATAGACAGCTAATATAGTAAAGACAAAAATCCAATGGTTAAAAAAGTCAACATTCAGGGTCTTGGTAAAACCGATGATCACCAGAAGGGCATTGACAAGAATGAACAGAGCGATAGCACCCATGGCGAAGGGCGCGGCGAAAGTTATACCGGAGAATACTGGCCAACCTACATCGGGAATAGAGAGACCAACACCGTAGCGCATACCCATAATCTCACCGGCCTCCCCGATGAGACCGACCACTACATTGATCAGGGCCAGGAGGGCGGTGAATCCGACAGCCATGCGTAAAGCACAAAGCAGGGTTGTTCTGAGGGGTGCCCGGAAGATTAAGCCTAAAATAATGATAGCGATCGGCACCACTACCACTGCGCCCATATTGAGCAGCCATTCAAAAATGCCTAGAAGTGATTCAACCAATTCCTGATCCCCCCTTTTTAATGCAATTGTTACAATCCGCTGTTACCACACCCACACCTGCCCCATATGCACCTCAATCATCACCTCCAGCCAGATGTTTGATCGCTTCTAAAATCTCTTCCAGCGTCCCGGAAAAGAGCAGCTCCCTGGAGCTGTCGTTTTTTAGTAAATAAGTAACCTCCTGTAGCAGAACCAGGTGCGAATCTTTGTCCCTGGTGGCAAAACCAAGCACTATTTTTACCGGATCATTTTTTTCGTGTCCGAAACAAAGGGGTTCTTTTAAGCGAACCAGGCTCAGCCCCAGATCGTTGACCTTGTTCTTATCGGGCCGGGCGTGGGCCAACGCTATCCCGGGAATAATAACGATATAAGGCCCCAGCTCCTCCACCATACCGATCATGTCATCGATATACTCCTCCGTGACTTTACCGCCCCGGCAAAGAAGTTCACCGCTTTTTCTGATCGCCTCACGCCACCCAGCGGCCGCCACATCCAGAGCGATCATCTCTTCTGTTAGTACCTGCTCCAGCAAAGGCATTCCCTCCCATTGCAGCAAATCGATCTTTGGTATGCCGCTTTATTCTATCCTGATATTAAATAGATAAGGTTTTCAGACTCACCAGTCTATAGTTGCAATTTGCATGCCAGCCTCCGGCAGGAATAGTTAACTCCTGGTCAAGCAGTCCCGGATCATCTCCCAGCGCCCGGCCTTTTTAATCAGGTCCACATTGTCCATGAGGTTGCGATGCAGCTTCTTAAAATGGCTCACGCCCAGCTCCTTCAGGGCCACCATGCAGACTATCTCCACCTCTTTTTCACTCCAGAGCAGCGGTTTTTCCAGGGCGGCAAGGGCCACCTGGGAATAATAGACATGCCGCGGGTCGGCGTGAGGGATAACGACACCATTACCCACGTAGGTAGGCCCCCACTGTTCCCGCTCTAGCACCGCAGCCGGGTAACTTTTTTTGACCGCTCCCGACTGAAATAGCCGCCCGGCCATTTTTTCAATAATCTCTTCCGGGGAATGGGCTCGCAGTTGGGGAAAAAATATTTCATGAGAAAAAAGCCCCTCCAAATTCATCTCTTTCAGATCTTTATGGTCAAAAGAGATTGCTTTCATAAAGCGGGCTATCCCCTCATCGGAAAAAATCTCCGGTATGGGGAAAAACCTTTCCGGATCGCCCAGTTCAGGCCTTAAATTGCCCACGACACAGAGCAGCTCTCCACCGCGCTCCAGCCTCCGGATCAGTTTGTTAAGGTCCTCGCCGATAAGGCTGGCAACCTGAAATCGGTACCGCTCCTCAATGCCCGGTAGCCGGTGAATCAAGTAATCCCTGATCCGCTGGGCCGCTCCTTCTCCTGTAGTACAGAAAAGCAGAATCGTATGACC
>FZPS01000048.1_pt584 | contig 10314 bp, 11 predicted proteins | sample 1817821 | NCBI WGS metagenome assembly FZPS01 (sample SAMEA104158645, study PRJEB21678) | metagenome | place: Germany | collected 2015-04-21 | reverse complement strand
TGCATATGTAATATCTCTCTTCTCGCGCTCCAACACTCTAGTTTGCCTTGAAAGAGTGCCGTCTAAAGAAAGGCTGCCGTTTTGAAGGGATTTTATCTCATCTATTGAAACATTAAGGCTGCGCAACAGCTTTATTCTTAGCAGCTCCTGTAGATCATCATCCGAATAGTTTCTGTACCCGTTACTCATTCGCTCCGGAGATATAAGTCCCTCGCGTTCGTAGAAACGAATATTTGCGCGAGCCAAACCGGTTAGCTCTTCGATCTCTTTTATCGTCACGATGTAAGCACCCCCTCTATACATATGTTAAGCTGTGTCTATAACACCTGGTAAGTTATATTAATAGAAATTTGAGTTATATTAATAACATAGTGAGATGTATCTATACACATATTAAGCTGTGAAGTGGGTTTACTGTCAAGGGCTTTTTGCATTATTGTGACATTTTCTAATCCATCTTCTACTCCAGCAGCTTACCAAATGTGGAAGGCCAATCCAAATGCGTCCAAAAGAACAATCTAGAATCCAAAATCGCAGAGGTTAACCCGAGTGCGTAGAAAGTAACCCGAACCAAACATTAAACCGTCACTTATGAACCCACAAGTGACGGTTTTTGAAATCTGTTGGTTGATTGCCGTTTGACGGCAAATAAACCCATATTCATCTTTAGTGCTTTTCCAGCTTGTCGACAAATAAACTTATATTCATCTATAGCACTTTTCCAGCTTAGACTGCGCGAGTTACCTTGCCGGAACGGAGGCACTTGGTACAGACATGGATGCGGCGCGGTGAACCGTCGACCATGGCTTTAACGCGTGTTATATTCGGCTTCCAGGTTCTGTTGGAGCGTCTGTGAGAGTGTGATACTTTTATTCCGAATGAGACACCCTTATTACAAATATTGCATTTAGCCATTCCTGCACCTCCTTTTAAGTAATATATTTCAAACATTAATTATCAGAACAATGTATTACTGCCCTTTTGGGCGACATCTGATATAATATCAGAACAAACGAAAAAATGCAACACTTTTTTTCTCATACCTGCAACCCTCTAAAGATTCAGGACAAGTCCTCAGCTTAACGTGTGAAGAGAGCAATATATCCAGTGTTACATATAGTGCGAAAAATGCGCAAAATTCGAAGTAATGTGTATACGGAGAGTCGAATATCAGCGTTATTATACGGAATGTGATATATAATATGCTGTGTACCACATATCACCCTTCGAAGAATCACACAGAACCCAAGAATTTGCGCAAAATCAGCGATTTTTGTGTACAGTGGTACGAAAAATCATGGCCTAGCTGGGTGTTTAAAGCCCATAATCATCGTGACAGCTTAATTACTATATTTTGTTATTTGTGGCATATAAACTTTCACAAGTTCAATGTAGACAAAAAAACATGTTTCATATAGAATATACAAGGTATGCTCATGAAAAAACTTCGAAAAGAAGGTAGTGATATATAATAGCATAACAAATCCAACCGAAAGGATTGACTGACATTTGAATGCTCTGACTGCTAAGTTTAAAGAGGTTTTATATTCGGTACTTCCCATTACAGCTATTGTTTTACTGCTGAATTTCACCATTGCCCCGATAGGCACGACTTTGACCCTTCGCTTTCTTGTTGGCGTAGTTCTAATAATTATTGGGCTCGCTGTGTTTCTACTGGGGGTTGACCTAGGCATAACACCCATTGGAAATCAAATGGGAGGATTCCTGGCCAAATCCAATAAACTTGGTGTGATATTAGTTGTAGGAGCAATATCAGGTTTTTTTATATCGGTTGCTGAGCCGGATTTGCATATTTTAGCAGGTCAAGTGGACACAGTAACAGCGGGACAGATAACAAAATGGGGGATGGTCATTGCAGTCTCGGTCGGAATTGGTGTAATGATGTCCCTTGGGATTTTTAGAGTTGTTAGAAGTATCAGATTCCGGTACTATTTTGCAGGAGTATATTTTGTCATTTTTATTTTATCGTTGTTTTCTTCTGCGGATTACCTTGCAATAGCATTTGATGCTTCAGGTGCTACAACAGGTGCTCTTACAGTTCCATTCATGTTAGCATTAACAATGGGTGTAGCTGTGTTGAAAAAGGATAGTGTGCAGTCCGAGGAGGACAGCTTTGGGCTCGTAGGCATTGCATCTACCGGAGCAATCCTTGCAATGTTACTTATGGGTCTTTTTACAGACGGCAAAGGTATGACAGGTTCTCTTGAGATAATTGAGGACATCAATGGATCAGTTCTGCGAGCATTTTTTGAAACTGCCCCAAGAGTTGCCATTGAGGTAGTTTTTGCTCTTGCACCTATTGTTATTATTTTTGTTGTACTTCAACTTGGAGCGAACAAGGTTTCAAGAAAACAAGTCCGCAGGATCATAATAGGTATACTCTTCGTATGGTTTGGACTTGTACTATTCCTAACAGGGGTAAACGCCGGATTTATGGATGTCGGGTCAAAACTTGGTGCAATAGTTGCATCACACGATAATAAGTTGTATGCTGTTATTGTTGCATTCATTTTAGGGCTTGTGACCATTCTGGCCGAGCCTGCGGTCAGTGTTTTAACCCATCAGATTGAGGATGTTACAAGTGGATCAGTAAGAAGAAGGATCGTGCTCCTAACGCTCTCAATCGGGGTTGGCATAGCAGTAATGATTGCAATGATAAGGATCCTAGTACCCTCTATCCAGCTTTGGCACTATATACTGCCGGGATTTGCGCTATCGGTAATTATGTCATTTTTTGTTCCCGATCTATTTGTGGGCATGTCCTTTGACTCGGGCGGAGTTGCTTCTGGGCCAATGACAGCAACCTTTATACTCGCATTTTTCCAAGGAGCAGCGCAAGCTGTGCCTGGAGCCAATGTTATTGAGGACGGTTTCGGGATGATATCTGTAGTAGCTATGACACCGATAATTGCGTTACAGATATTAGGGTTAATATATAAGATAAAGCTCAGAAAGGAAGGTGTCAACAAAGATGGACAGCCGGGATAGTAATCATGATGGGATCACATTAATATGTGCAATACTCAATCACGGACACGGATCCAGAGCACTGCACATCGCCAAGCAGAATGGAGTAAGAGGCGGTACTATCTTTTATGGTGAGGGTACTGTTAAGAACCGTGTCCTCGAATTCTTAGCGCTATCTGATGTTAAGAAGGAAATTGTACTCCTGTTTGCAGAGAGTGACACTGCATATAGAGCTCTTGATGCATTGCAGAAAGAACTGAAACTCCATAAGCCTAACCATGGTATAGCGTTCACAATAAGGATTTGTGAAGTTATCGGGTCAAAGGCATATGATCATTTGAACTGTTTGAAGGAGAGAGGTGGAGACCCAATGTCAGAGTACCAGGCCATAACGGTTATAGTAGACAGAGGCAAAGCAGAAGAGGTAATAGCTGCTGCCGAGTCCGCGGGTTCTAAGGGCGGCACAGTCATAAGGGCCAGAGGGTCAGGCATACACGAGACAAGCAAAGTATTCTCGATGGAAATCGAACCTGAAAAGGAGATCGTACTGATTCTGGCAAAGTATGATGTTGTTGAGCCAATTATATCGGTAATAAACAAAAAGCTAATGATGGATGAGCCCGGTAACGGTATAATATTTGTCCAGAATGTAGAGAAGACAGTAGGCTTGATGGAGTAAGTAGCAGCAGAGCAAGAATATACAGAAAATAAAGGATGCAAGTGGGGTCTATGAATCATCTTTTTGTAATAAATCCGAAAGCGGGCAAAACCGACCGCTCCGCTGAGCTCAGGATGCGAGTTGACAAGTTGATGTCAAAGCGTAATGAGACATATAAAATTGCGACAACCGATTATCCGGAGCATGCAATAGAAATAGTCCGAAAGGTTGTATCAGATGGAGAGCCGTGGCGCGTCTACGCCTGTGGTGGCGACGGAACGTTAAATGAGGTTGTGAACGGAGCAGTCGGGTATAGTAATGTTGAGGTTACCCACTATCCTTGTGGTACCGGAAATGATTTCATAAAGCTCTTTGGTCGTCATCAATCCAAGTTCTACTCTCTCGAGGAACTTGCTGATGGGGAAAGTATGGAGTTTGATCTGATCAAGTGCATGGACAGACACTCAATAAATATCTGTTCGGTTGGGTTGGATGCAAGGGTTGCTGGTGATGTGCACCTTTTCTCAAAGCTTCCATATGTCAAGCCTCAGGCGGCGTTTACTATATCTGCAGCTTATAACCTTTTCAAAGGTATTAGTCGTTCATACAAGATAGATATTGACGGAGAGATACTCGACGGAGTGTATACAATGGCGGTTGCTGCAAACTCGCGCTTCTATGGTGGAGGCTACAACCCGATACCAGAGGCGAATCCTACCGATGGTGTGTTGGATTTTTTACTCATAAAGCGGGTAAATGTTTTCCAAGTAGCAACCATGATAAAGAAATATGCAGATGGTAAAAGCAGAGAACTCGGAGAGGTAGCAATATTCCGTAAAGGCAAGAGTATGAAGGTGTTATGTGAAAATGGTGAGGATGAAATAAACGTAGACGGAGAAATCCTTAAAAGCGACAATATTTGCCTTGAGCTATCGGATAAACGCATCAAATTTTTCGGACCCAAGGGATGTTTTGATTTTTAGGTATAGAAATCAGAAGCAAACTGAAGCAGATGGAAGAATTATGGATATTAGGCTTGATAGTTTAACATAAAGCAAGAATTGGCAGGGAAATAGCTGATAATTAAGAAGTATAAGGATTGATTAAGAAGACAGTCATATCTATAATAAAGACATTAGCACTCGAGAGTTGAGAGTGCTAATGAATTTAAGTATAATTAGCATATATAATACAGAAGGAGGCAGAAGCATGACTTTGAAACCTTTGGCAGACAGAGTCGTCATTAAAATGGTGGAGGTCGAGGAGACGACCAAAAGCGGCATTATTCTTACAGGTGCAGCTAAAGAGAAGCCGCAAATCGCAGAGGTAGTCGCGGTCGGTCCCGGCGGAAACGTTGATGGCAAAGATATCGTCATGCATGTGAAGGTCGGAGACAGGGTCATCACAAGCAAGTACTCGGGAACCGAGGTCAAGTTTGACGATGATGAGTATTTGATTGTACGCCAGAACGACATTCTCGCAGTTGTTGAATAGACCAAAGCCATTTTGAATTCGGAGGTAGTAAAGCATTATGTCAAAAATATTACTCTATAGTGAAGAGGCACGCAGGGCCCTTGAAAGAGGAATCAACCAGCTTGCAGACACAGTAAAGATTACTCTGGGTCCTAAAGGCCGCAACGTTGTGCTTGATAAGAAATACGGTGCACCCGTAATTACCAATGACGGAGTTACGATTGCAAAGGAAATCGAGCTTGAGGATCCATTCGAAAATATGGGCGCACAGCTACTGAAAGAAGTAGCAACTAAGACAAACGATGTTGCCGGTGACGGAACAACTACCGCAACCTTGCTTGCTCAGGCATTCGTCCGTGAGGGACTCAAAAACGTAGCAGCAGGCGCAAACCCCATGATCATGAAGCGCGGTATTGACAAGGCAGTTGAGGTCGCAATTGAAGCTATTAAGAGCAATTCCCAAAAGGTTGACGGCGCAAAAGATATCGCACGCGTAGCATCTGTTTCTTCGGGCGATGAGTTCATTGGAAACCTGATAGCCGAGGCAATGGAAAAGGTATCAAACGACGGAGTTATCACCGTTGAAGAGTCCAAGACTGCCGAGACCTATTCCGAGGTCGTTGAGGGAATGCAGTTTGACCGTGGATATATCTCCCCCTACATGATAACCGATTCGGAGAAGATGGAAGCAGTAATCGAAGATGCATATTTGCTTATCACTGATAAGAAAATATCTAGCATACAGGATATTCTCCCGGTTCTGGAGCAGATCGTACAGTCCGGTAAGAAGCTTGTCATCATAGCAGAGGACGTCGAAGGCGAAGCACTTGCAACCATTCTGGTCAACAAGCTGCGCGGAACATTCACCTGCGTATGCGTAAAGGCACCAGGCTTTGGTGACAGACGTAAGGAAATGCTTAAGGATATCGCCGTACTCACTGGTGGAGAGGTAATCTCCGAGGAGCTAGGCCTTGAGCTTAAGGATACAACAATTGAGCAACTCGGTCGTGCACGCCAGGTTAAGGTCAATAAGGAAGACACCATTATTATTGACGGAGCCGGCGAAGCTTCAGAGATCAAGGGTAGGATCAACCAGATCAGAGCCGCTATCGAAGTCACCACATCCGACTTTGACCGTGAGAAGCTCCAGGAGCGTCTTGCAAAGCTTTCAGGTGGCGTAGCAGTAATCAAGGTTGGAGCTGCCACTGAGGTCGAGATGAAGGAGAAGAAGCTGCGCATCGAAGACGCACTCAACGCAACACGTGCAGCAGTTGAGGAAGGAATCGTTTCGGGCGGCGGAGCTGCTTACGTCTATGCAATTCCTGCAATAGAGAAGTTGGTAGAGACACTCGAAGGTGATGAGAAGACAGGAGCAAGCATCATTGCTCGCGGACTGCAGGAGCCCATCCGTCAGATAGCTATTAACGCAGGAGTAGACGGCTCGGTAGTATTTGAGAAGATTAGAGAAGCAAAGCCAGGTACAGGCTTTAACGCTCTAAACGAAACATATGTTGATATGATCGAGGCAGGAATAGTTGACCCAACAAAGGTAACCCGTTCCGCACTTGAGAATGCGGCATCAATCGCAGCAATGGTTCTGACAACCGAATCTCTCGTTTCAGAGAAAGAGGAGCCGCAACCTGTTGGCAACCCCGGAGCCGGCATGGACGGAATGTATTAATCGGTTAGATAGTATAGAGCATAAATAAAGGCTCTATGTCAATTGTTGGGGTAGAGCATAAGTAAAAGTATGATCCGGTAAGTAACAATAGTTGCTTACCGGATTTTGCTTTGCAAAGCAATCTTGTAATTAACCTATACACATCGCTGAAGATGGAGACATCTTCAGCGATGTTTGAGCTATAGAGGTTATGTTTGCAGTGTAAAGGTAATCGAGCCGTCCTCAATAATGATCTGTCGAAGTGAAGTGTTCTCGGGAATTAGGGAGGACAGCGCCTTATTTGCAGACTCCACTGCTGAAGGCGGGATAAAGTGTGTTACATTAATGTTGTTAACTAATACGCGTTCGGGAGTGGCAGTAAGTGTACCGGACCCGTCATTACTTAGTGCGATACTGAACACCAGTTCACCTTTAAGCTCCTCAGGAGCAAGTATTAGAGCTGCACGCACTAGGGGGAGATCCTGTTCGGCAAATAGGTCCCCCAAATCGCTTTTAGCTATGGTCCCTTTCACTTTGACAGTATCGGGCGAGAAAAATGATATGTTAACATCGTGTATGGGTAAGCGCTCTGAGAAGGAGTATGATGCCAAATCAGAGGCCTCATTATCAGTCAGTGACAATGTGATTGTTTTGTCTTCCTCTGAATCGGGGTCTTGAGAGGACTCAGACTGTCTCTTATCATCTTCTTCAGTTCCCTCAGAGGTATCGGTGTCCCCAGTGTACTCGGTATCAGATTGTCCCTCTCTTGGTCTGCCATATCCGCTGCCGTTGGAGCTGTCTAGCTCATAGGAGGAGTTGTGCCCGCTCGATTCCCCTGACAATAGCATGAATAGAATAAGAATAACTGATAGAGTGCACGCAACAACTGTTATACTCTTTAAGATTGTTTCGGTTCTGTTTTCGACGTTAAAATACTCCTTGAATTTATCTGAGATTTTAATATTTCGCACCCCCTAAGAAAGACTTGTTCCAGATAAATTATATGAGCAGACAGGAGTATAAATTCTTTAGTCGCATAAAAACTGCCGCTGAACATAATATTAGTCATATTTTGCTTTTTTTATCCTGAATAGCGGAAATAATAGTTAACAGGAAATTTACAAAGTTGAGGACTCTTTCGGTTGAAGCTGTAAATAATTTGTGATAATATATCGATAAGAAGCGGGACCGAAAATGGTGCTTTTTTCGATCCGTATCTTACAGGTAATAAAGGGGGTAATTGCTATGGTTAAGGTAATTATGGGGTTGAAGGGCTCAGGTAAGACAAAGAAGATGATTGAGCTTGTAAACTCCGCCATCGACACAGAGAAGGGCAGTGTAGTATGCATCGAGCGCGGCAATAAGATGAGGTACAATATAAACTATAAAGCCCGCCTTATCGACATTTCACATTACTCGATAGAGAGCTTTGAAATGTTGGAAGGATTTATCAGCGGACTTTACGCGAGCAACTACGATATCACCCATGTATTTATTGACAATTTAATGAAAGCCGGCGGCGAAGACGATCTCGGGAAAGCCGGCAAGTTCCTTGAGTGGCTCGACAAATTTGGAGAAGGGAATAATGTCAAGTTTACCGTCACTATCAGCGAAGCTGTTGAAGATGCCACTGAAGAAATAAGAAAGTATTTTTAGGCAGCTTGCGGGCAATTCGCATCGCTGCATTTTTAATTATATAAACACGGGCGCGAAAGCTGGTTATGATGTAAGGGAGTGAGCCATAACCTAAAGGGCGTTCGTCAAAGGGTTTTCTTAAAACAAGTATTTAAACAAGTAATTATTGACCGACACTTTTCAAGCGGGGCAACTAACGTAAAGAACACACCGAAGGATAAAACCTTTAGTGTGTTCTTTTCGGTTTTGCGGGAAGGGTAAAATTATTTTTGATTGGGTATGAAGAGTCTGTATTTGCCCGGCATGCGGAGATTCTTATGCCATACCTGCTAGATCCTGCTGATAGTGCCGTTGTGGTCCGCACACTGATCCATCTTTTGGATACGTTGATTGTTGAAATCGTAGTAAAAGGTAGATCCATGTCAGAAGAAGATATTAGGGCTGAAATTTCGCTTGTTTTAAGCAAGAATATAAAACCGAGCGTATTCTAGTAAAGGCACATAACGTGATTGCTACGTATAGGAAGACTTTTACTGATGCCTATAGATCCAAGAGTTTCTGTAGAAAGCTGCTCGCTTTCTCCTCATCTATTTCAGTGGTATCCGAGTTCAGGACGGAATTAAGCCCGTTCCCATAAAACTGCGTAACTCCGCGCGAATTTCTTCCTGCCCAGTGGAAAACCACACCTGTGGAGTCTAGTAACTGGCTCTCAAGGGCGGGGCAGAGCCTTGTCTGTAGTTTACCCTCTTTATCTATGCCAATCAAAAAGACGAGATAAATTGAGTCATCCTTTGAGAGAAACTCCAGTAGCTTATCTATATTGTAAGCTTTTGGGTTGCTGTCGAGGTGTAAGACTTTTGTCTTGATATCTGTCTCGGTGATATATTTATCGAAAGTCTTTGTGTAGTCCCCAAGACCGTCATCGGTCTTGAAAGCAGGGATGAGGGCGTCTGCGTGCAGGGCTGCAACCAGCTCATTTCTGAGATCATCTGATTCACCGGCAATTAGATACTCAATGATGCGTCCTCTAATATTTACATTGTCAATACGGCTGGCAATCGCAATCTCATTTGCTACTCTGTCGACGCGGGCCTTTAGATCAGTATCTAGCTTTCTGAAATGCTCTGAGGCGATAAAGCGCTTTGCTCTTTCAGGTGCGGCGAGTATGTTGAGATACTCACTTTCAGTAGGTTCGAACTTTTTGCGGGTACCGACAATACTGTTAGTAGTTTCGACAAGACGCTCAAGATTATCATCAAACGTAAAACAGCAGTGGAGTTCATATATCTCTTCGAAATTTTGGGGTGAATTATCGAGGCCTTCTATCTCCCTCATAATATCGCTTCCATTGAAGCTGCCTCTTATGTTATCTATTCTTAGATTATGTGAGGAGTGGCTTATCTTTTTGAGACAGGTTGTGTTGGACAATAGAATATAGTTTTCCGAAGGCGTAACGATACAGACAAAGAACGGCCTGTCATCATATTTCTTTAAGGCAGATAGTGCTAGAACTGTATTACCCATGTATTGTGACCTCGAAGAGCAGAAACGGATCGCGAAACTGTCACAGAAGTAGACGCTCCCTTTTCGTGTGAGATTGAACTCATCTTTACAGAGCTCCGCCAGTTTATTTTTGTTCCCGATACCATGATTTGCACTTACAGTATTAATGAGAGCGGTGATTAGCGGTCTGTTGTATTGTTTCAAGCCTGTATCTCCTTGGCGTAATAATATATTTTTATGTACGTAAATATACTTAGATGTGTTTTGATATGCCTAGATATACTTAAATGTATTTTTATATGATTAGAATAGAGAAGTCTGCGAAGGTCTCCTACTTGAGACGCGTTTCTGCTCTGCTCCTGTATTTCGCTCCCAGAATACTCCGTCGACATAACCC
>FZPS01000062.1_pt386 | contig 10315 bp, 9 predicted proteins | sample 1817821 | NCBI WGS metagenome assembly FZPS01 (sample SAMEA104158645, study PRJEB21678) | metagenome | place: Germany | collected 2015-04-21 | reverse complement strand
CAGTTAGGGTGTTTGGGATATGCCATATGGCCAATTGGTCCGAGAATCCATCCGTCAAGATCATATAGAGTATCCAAGGTGGACTTTGGAAGTGAATATCCATTTTCCAGAAAAGATTTGTATCCGATTGGTAATGGAACCCATTGTATTTTTATTTGCGGATATCTACTTGCAGCAATACTCAAAACATCAACAGCTACTGGGACAATCTCGTGACCTATGTCATCGCCGTTTAATATGCCAATTTTATATTTCGCCATTTAAATCCTCCTACAATGATTGATGTTTTCGAAAGAAATTGATAAGTCCTCCAGCACGGATGATGGCTTGTAACTCCTGTGGAAATGGTGAGAAGGAGTAAAAATTATTGTCGTCATTTACGCAAATAGTGCTACTTTGCAAGTCTACTTTGACAGAATCAAATTCTGTGACATTTATTACCGCTTGTATTGGCAGAATGCCCATATTTATCCCGCCTCGAAAGAAACTGCGGCTAAATGATTTTGCAATAACACATTTCACACCAGCAACATACAATACCTGTAAAACATGTTCTCTCGATGATCCACAACCAAAATTGTGACCTGCCACAAGAATATCGCCTGGCTGAAAGCTAGCAGCAAGATCAGGTCGGCAGGATTCAAACAAATGTTCAACTGCTTTCTCGATAGAAACGTTGCCGCTCAAATAGCGCCCTGCAATAATCTGGTCGCCACTAATATTGTCACCAAGTATTCTCGCCTTACCTTCAATCAACTGAACACCCTCCATCCGAAAGATAACCGTGTATCGCTGTCCACGCAGCTGTGAACGGCGATGTAATATACACTTGTCCTTTAGGACTGCCCATACGCCCTGCTGAATTTCGGTTTGTCGTAGAGACTACAACCTCCTCATCTCCGATCAGTCCCCCATGAATACCTGCACATGGACCACAGCCGGGCGGAAAAATCATAGCACCGGATTTTAACAAAGTATCATATACCCCGCTTTCCATCATCTTCTCAACTATTTCTCGAGATGCAGGCAACACCAATAATCGAACATCTTTGTGTACCTTTTTTCCTTTTAAAATAGTGGCGGCTACTTTAAAATCCTCATATCGTCCATTGGTGCAAGAACCGATCACAACCTGCTGAACAGGCAAGCCAGCCAGTTCTGAAACAGGTCTAACATTATCGATTTCAGGCGACACTGCTACCTGTGGTGTAATACGAGAAACATCAATGATCAGATTTTTTTCAAAAACTGCATCCGGATCAGACTCAACTCCTTGTAGTCCAGTGATTCCACGCAACGCAAACCATTCATCCAAGATTTGGTCATATGGCATAATTGCACCTTTTGCACCGGTTTCAATTGCCATATTGCTTATTACGGCACGTGAATCCACCGAAAAATGGCTAAGCGCTTCACCACCAAATTCTAAACAATGATAAACAGCTCCTGACTGTGTAAGCTCGGCTATCATCGCAAGTGCCAAATCTTTTGAAAAAATGTTGGCAGATGGTTTGCCTACAAAGAGAATGCGTATTGTCTTTGGTACCCGAAACCAGCACTTATTGGATGCTAGAATAACAGCCGCTTCAGCCGCACCAACTGAGGTTCCAAGCGCACTAAGAGCACCGTATGTGGTGGCGTGAGAATCTGTGCCTACGCAAACGCTACCCGGTAAAACTAGACCTGACTCCAACATCATTTGGTGGCATATTCCTTGACCTTGATCAACCAAGTGAATTTGGTGAAAATGTGCGAAGCGACGTAATATTTTATGTTGGTTTGCAGAATGAACATTAGGACATGGTGAAAAATGATCGAGAACTATCATATGCTTGTTTGGTGATAGCACTGGCACATCAAGTTGATTAAAATATTCAATAACAGAAGGACCATTAATATCTTGTATCATACTGGCGTCAACAGGACAAATAATATAGTCCCCCGCCTTGACACTATACCCCATTTTGCGGCTAAAAATTTTTTCTATAACTGTTCCCATTATTGATCACCAAGATCTCCTCATTAATTATGTGAACTATATTCGTCCTCGTATTCCTGATATGACTGCACACACACAAGGCTATTTAATTCATCTAAATCAGCAATATTATCTAACATAGCTAGTGTGTTACCATTTTGATTCAGACAATCCATTGCTCGACAAAGCATGCGCACCATAATAGAACGCTGTGTTGATGGATAAAAGACAATTTTTACTCCTGCTTGTTGCATTTCTTCTTTTGAAAAGCGGTTTAAAGGACCTTTATCATTCACGTTTATGATCAAAGGTGCCTCTATTTTTTCGGATACATGAAAAATCTGTTCTAGATCTGTAAAGCCTACAACAAAAACTGCATCCGCACCTGCAGAAATATATCGATCTACACGGCGAAAAACTTCATCCATATCGTAGTGAAGAAAAGCATCAGTCCGAGCAATGATAGAAAAATCCGGATTGGTTCGAGCAGCTACAGCCGCACGAATTCGCATAACATGCTCCTCTGTGTCAGCCAGAGTTTGTGCACCTTCGTAATACGCGCACCGTTTAGGGAATCTCTGATCTTCAATGTGAATGGCGGCTGCACCTGCGTTCTCCATGGATCGGACTGTTCGCATGATATTGAGGATTTCACCATACCCCGTATCCGCATCAGCGATCACTGGGATTCTGACGGATTCGGTTATTCGTCTAATGTTGTCAGTTACTTCGGTCATGGTCATCAAGCCCATATCCGGCATACCTAACATGGATGCAGAAACTCCGTTTCCCGTTATCGAAATCATTTGAAAACCAGCTTTTTGCGCAGCTAAAGCTCCGATACACTCTGCAACACCGGGTGCGTAATACGTTTTATCATCGTATAACATAAGGCGGAATTGTCCAGCTGTTTTAGTTGGGTTCGCTATATCACATTTCATGATTATAAACCTGCTGCGGCTACTGCAGCTTGATAAATAGCATCAATTGCAAGTCCAGAGCCTGAAGCATCGCCAATAATCAGAATCTTCATTTCTGGAAAATCCTGAGCCCATTTTGTAATAGGAGGGCAATTTGCAACACGTCCTGCTGCAACAACAATAGAGTCGAATCCATCTACAGTCTGTTCACTCGTTCCATTTGAAATGATAATCTTTGGTAAACGAACCTCAATCACTTTGGTATTTGTATGTATTTGTATATTGTTTTGCTGTATTCGATCCATCAAAAAATAGCGACGACTTTCATTTAGTGAACGTGCAACATCAGAATCCATCTCAAAAACATGAACCTGCTTACCTTGTTCAGCTAAGTAATCGGCCGTTTCGATACCTATCAGTCCTCCACCCAATACTGCGACTTTTTTGCCAACCGACACACTTCCATGCAAAACAGAGTCACCGGTATAAATATGATCCCCCTCCAAGCCACGAATAGGCGGGATCAGAGGTTTACTTCCTGTTGCAATGAAAAGGATGTCGGGTTTTTCCTGCGCCAACAATTCGTCGTTCACCTGTGTATTCAGAAGGATTGTAATGCCAAATTGCTTCAATCGTTGCTCACGGTACGATATAATCTGTTCCATATTCTTTTTCTTGGGCGGTTTTGCAGCTAGCCTGATGAGACCTCCTATGACACTGTCTTGTTCATATACGATTGGCTTCAAGCCACGCTCGGCTAATACACAAGCCGCTTCTAAACCGGCCGGCCCAGCACCTGCAATCAGTATTTTTTTCCGCTTTAATATATTGGATGCAGGGAGATAACGAAGCTTAGCTTCCCGCCCAACTCGCGGGTTTTGCATACAACAGATATGCTTATACAGGATCGAATCTCTACATCCTTGATTACATCCAACACAAACTCGAGGTGGTGCAATACATTCTCCTGTATACTTCAATAGCAGTTCCGGATCGGACAAGTGCGAACGAGCCATTGCAACCATATCAGCAAAGCCATCCTGTACAGCCTGCTCAGCCTCATCAAGTGTTACAAAGCGATTAACTGCTATTACTGGAATTGAAACAGCTGATTTCACGGCAGCGGCGCTTTCTAAATTGAAGCAATCCTCTACATCCATTGGAGCAGAGATGTAATGCTCAGATTCAGGCATGCCGACCGATACATGGATAGCATCTGCTCCTGCTTCTTCAAGCAGCAATGTAATCTGAACCGTCTCAGCGATTTCGCGACCACCTTTCACCTTTTCAGAACCGCTAATGCGGAAAATCAATGGATAGTCTTTACCACATGCATCTTTAATTGCATGGATTATTTCGATTGGAAATCTTGCTCGCCTTCTATAGTCTCCACCATATTCATCCGTTCTCCTGTTATAAAATGGAGACATCATCTGCGCAACTTCGTGGGCATGGGCTCCATGGATTTCCACACCATCCACACCTGCATCTAAACATCTTTTGGCGCCGGTAGCGTAAGAATTGACAAGTTGTCGAATGAATTCTTTGCTGTATTCATTAACCGAATCAACCTCTTGTCCCCTGCCAGCCTGAAATTTTGCAGGATGAAGTTGGCAAAACAATTTGGCTCCGTATCCATGGACTAAATCAGCCATAGTACGCCAACCTACCATGTACTTATCGTCTGACAAGGCAGGACGCCCAGGACCGGGCTGTCCATGCGGACTACCAGGGACTATCAGAAGGCCAATCCCTCCTTGGGCACGTTCTCGAATATACTCCAGCATATCTGCACCGATGAATCCCTCACTATCACAAAAGTAGGTGCACATGGAAGGGAAAACGATGCGATTCTTAACACTAACACTTCCCAGTTTTATCGGAGACAGGATCATTTTGCTCATGTTCTACCTTCATTCTCAATTCTTTTTTACTCTGGAAATAATTAACTATAATTACAAGGGCAAGCCCAGAGATTCCAATAATATCCGTAATAGGAGCAGGATCAATTAACAGCAATCCGCATCCGAATGAAAGAACCCGTAAAAGAATTGGTATTCTACATCGAAAATAACCGATTGTGCCAAAAGTGATACCCAAAACTCCAATTATTGACGTAACTACAACGCGCAGTACAACAAGAAATGGTCCCTCCAGCAGAAGTGCTGAGGACTGAACAAACATATACGGTACGACAAACACAGGAAAACCTATATAACAAGCTGTAAATGCCGTTCGAAGCGGATTGGCATCAGCAATACCTGCTGCTAGATAAGCTGCAAGAGCTACCGGGGGTGTAATGGAAGAGATGCAGGAAAAATAAAAGATAAATAGGTGCGCTGTTAAGGGTGCGATTCCCAAACCGATGAGTGTAGGTCCTGCAACTGCTGCGCCTATGACATATGATGCGACTGCTGGGAGTCCCATTCCCAAAACAATAAGCATTATCATGGTGCCAAACAGGGCCCAGAAAGTACTGTTTCTTGCCAATTGCATGGCTAACTGTGAGAACCGAAGCCCAAGTCCAGTTAAATTCACAACGCCGATAACAATACCTGCACAAGCACATGACGCTGCGGCAGGCAAAGTTTTCAGTCCACCTTCAACGAGACCGTTCACAAAATCCATAAAACTCATGCGCGTGTGAGACCTTATACACGATACAACAACAAGTGTAACTGTAGATATGAATGCTGCTGTCATAATCGGGTAATTAATACAAATTAATATGATCAAAATTACTAATGGTAAAAGAACATGAAAACCTCGCCCCATAACCTCACCGAACACAGGAAGTTCACTACGGGGTGATCCATGAAGCTTTAGTTTTTTTGCTTCAAAATGAACCGCTAGAAATATTGCTATATAAAAGAGCAATGCAGGGAGGATGGTAGCACGAACTATAGTTCCGTACCGCACTTGAAGGATTTCGACCATGATAAAGGCAGCGGCACCCAAAATTGGAGGTGTAAGTGTTCCGCCTGAAGAAGCAGCAGCTTCAACAGCCGCAGCAAAATGCGGTTTGTAACCAACTTTTTTCATTAGTGGAATTGTAAGTTGGCCAGTTGTAACCACGTTAGAGGCTGCACTGCCAGAGACCATTCCCATCAAGCCACTTGAAATAACAGCTACCTTTGCAGGTCCACCGGCGTATCTGCCTGCAACAGAGAAAGAGGCCTGAGTCAAAACCTCTCCGGCGCCTGACTTATTTAAATAGGCGCCGAAGAGGACGAACATAAAAACTGTAGTGGCGGCAACTTTAGTGACGGAGCCAAAAATACCGTTATCTGTCATGTACATAATGTTTGTAAAGCGAAAAATGTTATATCCGCGATGCACCCAGATGCCAGATAAGTAGTTCCCAAAAAAGCTGTAGACAATGAAGACAAGCGAAATAACGGGTAACGCCCAACCTATTACACGACGACAACACTCAAGAACACACAACACAGCTATCACCATCATAACCACATCGGCTGCTACTGGGCGTGCTGCCCGATTCAAAATGTCTGAATAATTCCAGACAAAGTATGCGAAAGGCAGTATACTTATCAAAGCGAGAGTAAGATCAAACCACTTTACGCTGTTGCTACCAGATTTTATCGGTTTATATGCCAAAAATATTAATGAGGTAACAAATGCTAAAAAAATGTTGTTGTGGATGTTGGTTTCAATAAGGCCGAAAACAATTATGTAAATTTCTACTATTGCCATGATAAGAGCCCAAATATGGACTAGTGTTTTAGATTTGCCGGTAAGCTCTCGTCTCATCTTGAACCCCTTTACTTTTTCAATGTACCGAGATAAGAAATCACGTCTTCTAGGTTCATTACGTCACCGTATTTCATATCCATGTCAAACAAATTAAACAGATGGGCTTTTGGCGAACGGTCACCGCAACATTGTTCGGGGATTACAATTCGATAGTTGCAGTAAAAGGCATCCATTGCTGCAGCACGAACGCATCCGCTGGTAGAAATGCCACAAATAATCAACCCATCTATTTTGAAATGTTGAAGCATGGATCGGAAAGGTGTTTCGAAGAAAGCACTAGATTTTGATTTATGAAATACAATATCACCTGGCTGTGGCTCAATTTCTGGCGGAAATTGAGCACCTTCAGCCGTGTGGAGAGACGGATCAGCAATTGTACCCCATTTTTCCGCTTGCATTCCAAGCAGTGCCTCATAGTGGCGTCCAGGCATGACATAGAACACTTGAATGCCTGCCTTACGTGCCGCTATGAGCAACTTGCTGGTATTTTGCACAGCTTCTTTCACCAAATTACCGTACGCCATCGAGTACTTGTCATCAACATAGATATTATTCATATCCACAACGAGCAACGCCAGATTTTTTCCCCATCCTACTCGTCGCCCAAGCCCGCTCTTGCGATAACCTTCTAACTCTTCTTCTCCCATCAGGTCAATCCAGCGACTGTAAACATCAGTCTGAATATCCATTATAGAACCCCTTTCTATTTTCTATGTCTAGTAATCTGCAAGCTAAAGTTTCAAAACTTTACTCTCCAAAAACTTTTGATATGTTATTTTATTCTTATTCTGTTTTTACTCCTAATTCTTTGTAGAATCTCTCAGCACCAGGATGGAGTGGCGCAATTCCGATAATGCCATTTTCAACCAACTGAATGCTCATATCCTTTTGGTTAGCATGCGCCATTTCGAGCGTAGCTTTATTGTCCCAAATTGCTTTCAAAATGTCATACGCAGTTTCTTCTGGAACATTAGCATTAGCAAACATAATTGTATAACACATTAATGTTGGAATATCTTCAGTTATGTTGGAATAGGTTCCTGCAGTCATGACGCCCGGGGAGTAATATGGATATTTTTCGCAGATTATATTCATCTCTTCTTGAGTGAAAGGGATAACGCGGAAATCGTGAGTAGTCCCCATCTCCATTACTGCCGGAATCGGTGCCCCTGTTGTGAAAATCTGGGCATCAATTTTCCCCAATTTCATTGCATCAACAGCTTCTTGAAACGCTAGGTAATAAGGCTTATAATCGGTTCCCTCTTCCAAACCAAGGGTCGAGAAAACTTCAACTGAAGTCTTATATCCTCCAGCTCCCTTCACATTTACGCCGACTCTCTTTCCCTGCAAATCAGAAACAGTCTGAATATCACTATCTGCCAAAGTTACAATCTGTACTGGGTATTGAAACCAAGGTATAAATGCCCTGAGATCCTCATGAGGATTGCCCTCATAATCGCCGATACCGCGGTAAGCTTCGTATAAAAACGCGGAAAAACCACACCCAAAATCTGTTTCTCCGGACTGAGTAAGCTCGATGTTATCCTTACCTCCAGCTGTAACTTCGTGCGTAATATTGACATACGGGACATTGGCGTTAATGACATCGGCATAGGCAGTACCAACAATATAAGCTGTACCACCAGGGTTGGAACCACCGATCGACATCGGAATCCTCTCTCTAGGGGCTTCAGGTTGAGACTCCAGAGATTCAGCCGGTGTTGACTGTAACGGTGAAGACGATTTTGACGTACTGCCTTGGTTAGAACAGCTGACAAGAAAAACCAAGGCCAAAACTAGAATCACTACAAAAATTATTTTGCTATTGTACCGCTTCATTATTTCATTTCCTCTCTTTCTTTTTTAGCAATTTATAGATTTTGCCTAAAAATACCGTAACATGCGCAGTTTCTTTTGTCTAAGTTGAATTATTCATGTGCCATATAACCAAAAGTTATTCTCTGGAGTTTATTGTTTAAAAACAAATGACAGAGTTCGTGTAACCACTCTATTTGATTATGGTATAATATAAAAATACTGTGCAGTCATCAGAGGCTTGTTATAAGGCGGTTAGCGGAGTATATCCAGTATAATAGGTGGAATCAAAATACATAGATTTTGAGGAGAACCTTTGCACAACAGTTGGTGGACGTTCTGCAGAAAGTCTATGAGCAACAGCGAACGCAACGCCATCGAAGCCAAGTGCCGCTATGGGCTGAATCGGTTATGACCCGTCTGTCCGGCACCAGTGCGTCCGTTATCCATTTGATTACGATCATGATGAACCTGAAAAAGAGCCTGCGGGATCTTTTATTGACTTTCTTCAGTTATAGCAACGAGGTCTTATTTGGAGACCTGAGGCAAAACACGCATTTGAGCAGTAAACCCTAGTTATAAAGAAAGAAGGGAAACCCATGCTGCTAAAAGAGCTACGATATGTTCTCGCGGTGCATGAACACAATAGTTTCACGAAAGCTGCAAACAGCCTGTTTATATCTCAACCCGCATTAAGTAAATATATTAAGGGGTTGGAAAACGACATGGGAATAAAGCTGTTTGAAAAAAGGGGGAATCGATTTCGCCTGACTTATGCAGGTCAGACATATTTAGACGCCGCTCATGCCATGATGAATATTTTCGATAAGATGGAGCAAGATCTCTTGACCAACAATCCATCCAGAACTCTGCTAAAGATTGGAACAACAACTTTTCGAGGGTCATATATTTTCCCGAAAATATTGCCAAAATATCTTGAGTTGCATCCGGAATCGGAAATAATGTTATTTGAGGAACCTGCGGAACGGTTGGAAAAGCTTTTAGTTGAAGGGACAATTGATCTGATCATTGTTAAGCTGCCTCTAGCGATGCCAAATATCGCCTATGTTCCTTTATTTGAGGAACATATTTTGCTGGCATTGCCCAAAACTCACATACACGCTAATAAATCTGTAAAAAAGTCTGGATGCAAATATCCTTGGATTGATATGAAGTATTTTCATGATGACTTGTTTGTTCTGCTGAAACCAGGGCAGCGCACTCGGCAGATCTCTGATAACCTTTTAGAGAAGGCAAATATTGTTCCAAAACGTGTAATAAGTACAAATAATATTGAAACGGCTGTCCGTTTGGCCTCCACAATTGGAGTAAGCTTTATTCCAGAATTATTCGCGATCGGCAATTTCGATAGTTCGCCACCGCTTTTTTTCTGCATCGGAGAACCGATTACGACGAGTACCTTTGTGCTGGCCTACAGAAGAAACGGCTATCTGACCAGATATGCCAAGGATTTTCATAATCTCGTTGTTGAATATTTCCAAAGCACCATTGACGAGTAGAGTTGAAGAAAGTGAAACTAAAGTCACATTGTCAATTAACAAACAAAGAGGGCACCTCTTTTGAGTTAGAGAAATGAAATAAAAAGGAAAAGCGGGTACCGAAGTGCCCGCAAATCCTGTAAAATATTTCTGTAAAAAATATAAATTACAGCCTGACTATAGCAAAAACGAGTAAAAACGGAGGCTAAGATTCAACTGTGCTTACTCATTGAAACAGAAGTTCATTCCCGTGGACAATTCGGTGAGATTGCTCAATCAAGTGCTGGAGGTGTTAGATTACAGGGCACCAGTCGTACTCGTCAACAGAT
>FZPS01000020.1_pt71 | contig 10318 bp, 10 predicted proteins | sample 1817821 | NCBI WGS metagenome assembly FZPS01 (sample SAMEA104158645, study PRJEB21678) | metagenome | place: Germany | collected 2015-04-21 | reverse complement strand
GCCCCCAGGTACTCCGTGATTTCAGAGATTATCACAGTCATACCCATGTCGATCATAATGTCTGAAGCCCTGCCTACCGCAGGATTCGCAGATAATCCTGAAAAAGCATCAGAAGCCCCGCACTCGAGGGCAATGACAAGGTCGGCTTCGCAGCAATCTATACGCTGTACTGATGCAGCCTCTCGAGTGAAGCCTATTGACAGCTTTTCTACGGCATCGGCAGCAGAAAATGTATCACCTTCATCTTGAACTGTAACGAGCTCACATTTTGCCCCCATCTGCCTGGCTTTTTCCAGGACTTCCTCACCGATTACAGTCTCACATCCCAGTGAAATCAGAATCGTGGCATACACGTTAGGATTTTCAGCAATACCTGCAAAGACAGTGGTCATCTCAGTGTTTGCTACAGGATCTAGGGTGCACCCATACGGATGGACGATAGGTATTACACCGGGAACGCGCCGGCTAACTGTCTCAGCGACAGCATTCGCACATACGACTGTGGGCAATAGGATCACATGGTTACGCACGCCTATTGTGCCATTGGGCCTAAGATATGCTTTTATCATCAGAGTATCCCTTTCCCCTTTCACTCCGTACGTTGTGTACGTGAACCAAATCACCCTGTCTGATATCGGCTGTAGCCTTACCTATGGATACGCCATACTTGACGACTGAACGCCCTTTCGGAATATCGTATATGGCCACTTTGTGACCTAACGGGATGTCTTCATTCAGCAAAACACGCCCCTCATCCCAGACTACCCAATCGCCTCTCCGACCCTCTTGAACCAGGGTAACTACATTATCAGAAGGGTCTACAAGTATTGCCCTCAAGCTTATCACTTACCCAGCACCTCGGCTATGATGGCTTCTACTTCTTCATCCTCAAGGACTCTTCTGTGGACCCTGCCTAGAGCCTTCACCTTCTCAAGTATCTCTTCCACCTGACTATCGGTATGCTCAAGGCCTTTTTCATCAAGGAAATACTTAACGCTGGCTTTACCACTGAAACTACCCATGACAACCTTTATCGGTTCCCTACCGACAACTTCAGGCATATACGGACACATCGCAGGTACGAGGCCTGCCTTTTCCAACTTAGTCTTGGCGTCTACAACTACGCCTGACTCCAGCCAGAACAGCCTCGTTCCCGTAACAGGCTTATTTCGCCAGGTAGGTATACCTGTAATACGCTCCACCATCTTGCATACTCCATCCAATTTGGAGATGTCGATTCCAGTGTCAATGTCAAGCAGCAACTTAAGTGCGGCAGCTACCTCCTCAGTTGCTACGTTTCCTGTGCGTTCACCTAGGCCATTGATGGAAGAGTGTATTCCGTCAACCCCTGCGTATGCAGCAGCCATCACAGAACCCATAGCCATACCGAACTCATTATGGACGTGGAACTCAACCCTCACACCCGGCAAACGCTCTTTCAGTGAACGTATTGAATGGAAGATGGCCATAGGACTCGCCACTCCGAAGCTGTCAGTAAAGACAACAGCCTCCGGTTCTGACTCACGTACGACGCGTTCATATACTCCAAGTACGTAATCAAGGGTAGCCCGGGTAACGTCCCATCCCATAAATGTAGTCCTCAGACCCTGTTCCTTTGCATAGTTGACTGATGTGACAATTCTATCTATGAGCTGCTCCTTATCGACGTTATTACCGTGCAAACACGTGTAAGGATTCACTGCATGTTCCACTACCACATGTTTTGCGCCGGCGTCTCGAGCAGCGTCGATATCTTCTTTCATGCATCTGGCAAAAGGCACAATGGCTGCCCGAAGATCCATTTTTACAAGACGGGTAATCGCTCTTCTGATATCTTTCGAGACTACAGGCATACCCACTTCGATACGATCGACTCCTAGTCTGTCAAGAGCCAAAGCGATTTCGACCCTCTCATCTTCCGTCCAGTGTAAACCACATGTTTGCTCGCCATCGCGAAGAGTCACATCGTGAATATAGATGCGCTTCGATGTCGTCTCCGGGCGAACATTCGGATCAAAGTTCATCGGTGAGACCCATTTGATACCTTTCTCAAACCAAGGGGTCCCTTCCATTGGCATGTTATCAAGAATCTTCATATTAAATCCCCCTTGTATCCGGACTTCATTAACACCGTTCATTCACTTTGGGATTTCTTCTTTAACACTTTCCTTACAGCCTCAACAATAGCCTGGGGACTCAACCCGTATTTCTCTAAAAGCGCCTCGTAAGCTCCAGATTCAGCAAACACATCACGGATTCCCACGCGTTCCATAGGTGCAGGATAATGCTCACTTAGGACTTCAGCTACAGCGCTACCCAGGCCTCCATAGATGCTATGCTCTTCGGCTGTGACTGTCGCACCTGTTTTCATAGCTACTTCCAGTATTGCTTGCTCATCAAGAGGCTTTATCGTATGGATCTCAAGAACCCCGACTGAAATCCCTTCTGACTTGAGGCTTGTTCTCGCTTGCAAAGCCTTTGACACCATAATACCTGTGGCAATAATCGTTGCATCGCTTCCGGCGTAATGCTGGATTGCCTGTCCAATGGTAAAAGGATCAGTTTCTTTTGATACAACAGGCACTGCATTGCGGTTCAATCGAAAATAAACAGGCCCTTCATACTTGGCAACCGCATCCACTACTTTGCGAACCTGAATTGCGTCAGATACTGATATCACTACCATATTCGGTATGCTACGAACTACGGAGATATCTGATACATCTTGATGTGTAGGGCCGTCGTAGGAATTAGAAAGACCGCTGTATGCTCCTGCGATCTTTACGTTCAAGCGCGGATAGGCAATCCCTGTTCTGAGTTGGTCTCCTGCCCGAAGGGTGGCAAGAAAGCTGAACACATTCACAAAAGGAATCTTGCCGGAAGCAGCCAATCCCCCGGCTATACTCATCATGTTGGCTTCAGCTATTCCCACATTGAAAAACCTTTCAGGAAACTTGGTGCCAAAACACATTGAACGCGTAGACCGTGATGTATCTGCATCCAAGACTACCACATTCTCGTTTCGCTCTCCCAGGGCTACCAGAGCCTGTGCGTAGGCGTCACGCATAGTTAGCGATGTCATCCAAAACCCCTCCCAGCTCTTCCATAGCCCGCTGAAACTCATGGATATTTGGGACAGCTCCATGCCATGAGGCCTGATTCTCCATAAATGAGACTCCTTTGCCCTTAACCGTGCGCGCAAGGATCACAGTTGGCCTGGACTCATCTGGCAACTCTCGACGCCTTTTTGTTACCATGTCAACAATCTCAAGGAGCTCTCTGACGGAATGGCCATCTACTTCTATGACATTCCAGCCAAAAGCCTTCCATTTATCAGCCAGAGGTTCCATGCATAGTACACACTCAGTCGGACCATCGAGCTGTACACAGTTAACATCCACAATTGCAGTGAGGTTTGAAAGCTTGTGAAATGAGGCAAATGCAGCTGCTTCCCATACTTGTCCTTCATTTAGTTCTCCGTCGCCCAAAAGCGTCCACACATGATAGTCCTTGCCGTCGAGGCGACCTGCAAGAGCCATACCTATCGCAGCAGACAGACCCTGCCCTAAAGAGCCGGTAGACATATCTATGCCTGGAGTCTTTATCATATCTGGGTGTCCCTGCAATATGGAATCGATCTGCCGTAATGAGCTGAGTTCTTCTTTTGGGAAGAAGCCCAGGTCTGCCAATGCGGCGTACAGCACAGGAGCAGCATGCCCTTTACTGAGTACGAACCTATCTCTATCTGGCCACGCCGGATCGCTAGGATCTATCCTAAGTGTGTGATAGTAGAGAACCGCTATTATCTCGGAGGCTGATAGGGAACCTCCAGGGTGACCGCACTGAGCTCTATATATCATTTCGAGGACAGAGACTCGAAGCTGATACGCAACTTTAGTAAGTGCATTCACCAACTGAGGATTCGGAGTCGATTTCTTATTTGTAATTGCTTCCGACATAACGTGCTGTTGTCACCTCCGTTATCCTCGTCCTCTAATACTCAACGCCTCTTCATACGTCTGTCTATAACAACAGTTACAACAATCACGCCTCCGATTATTACTTGGTGCAAGAAGGAAGAGACATTCAAAAGGTTTAAGGCATTGCCGATAATTCCTATTAAGAGCACTCCTGCAACAGTTCCGTAAATTGTTCCTTCTCCCCCGAAAAAGGATGCGCCGCCCACAACTGACGAGGCAATAGCATAGACTTCCATACCAACGCCTGCCGAAGGTTGGCCGCTGGCAAGGCGGGATGCAAGCATTACCCCTGATAACCCGGCTAATGATCCGGAAATCATGTATGTTAATGCTATCACGCGTGATACATTTACCCCTGAGACTCTGGCTGCCTTCGGATTGCCGCCAACCGCATAGATGTGGCGTCCAAACACTGTGGATGTCAACATCAGGTGGACAAGAACCGCTATTACTCCTGCAACTACAATCGGAACCGGTAATGAACCGAGATATCCTCTTCCAAGGACTGTGAAGGCATCGTTAAACGGCACAACCGGGACTCCTTGGGTGGCGTAGAGAATGCCTCCTGCTCCTATAATCTGCATAGATAGCGTTGCAAGGTAGGGTTCCATCTTACCTACAGTTATCAGTATTGCGTTTATTGCTCCGAGAAAGGTACCTATGGCAATACCAGCCACTATAGCCAAGGGTAAGCTGTACCCCTTCAGAACAAGGAACGCAGTTAGACATCCAGAGATACTAACAACAGAGCTTACGGAAAGGTCAATTCCTGCCGTGATTATGGCTAGAGTCTCCGCTAATGCAACTAACAATAAGAAACTGCTCTGGCGCAACACATTAATAATGTTCTCGCTTGTAAGGAACCAGGGGCTGAGAACCGATACCACAGCCGCAACAATGAAAGTGATAACAATTATTCCAAAGCTTCTTGTCAGAGCCTGGCGGCTCGCCTTCTTAGAGTTCTTAAGTAACACGTTATTCGCTGATGCCATTTGATTCTTGACTGTCATCACTCTGTCCCCCCAGTCATAATCTCCAGTACTTGAGTATAAGAAATATTTGGAGGCTTAAGCTCTCCGACTATGCGTCCCTTTCTCATGATAAGCAGCCGGTCGCTTACCCTCATTGCCTCTCGAACATCTGATGTGAGAACAAGCACACCTGTTCCTTTTTCTGACACCTCTTCAAGAAGCGAGTAAAACTCCTGTCTGGTACCTACGTCAATACCTCGTGTTGGTTCATCTAGCACAAGTACTTTGGGATTACGAAGTAGCCACTTGCTAAGCACTACCTTCTGCTGATTACCACCGCTGAGATATTCAACTCGCTGATTCGGACCGGTCGCCTTGATAGAGAGTTCACTCATGCTCTGTCGTGCTAGAGAGTTCTCGTCACCTTGTCGCACAAATCCCAGCAACTTCGCGATCTGGTCAAGGATAACCAGACATGTATTCTCACGAACACAGAGTACTAAAGCGAGCCCATCATCCCGTCTGCTCTCAGTTACGTATCCAAGTCCCTGTTTTATGGCACTTAGAGGCGAGTCAATGTTTAGAACTTTTCCTTCCAGCGTAATCTTGCCGTGCGAGACTTTATCCAGTCCGAACAGTGCTCTGGCTAATTCCGTTTTTCCACTTCCCACGATACCAACGATTCCGACGATTTCGCGCTTTCCGACAGAAAAAGTCACGTCGTGCAGGCGGGAGTTGGTAAACCCTTCAACGCGTAACAGGTCAGGCTCGATCTCTTTCGTAGTCGGTTCCTTCACTTCATCAAAGTCGACTTCACGGCCTACCATCAACCGCACCAGTTCTGCATGGGTGATTTCATCAGTGTTTACAGTAGTCACTATCTCCCCGTTTCGGAGAACTGTGATCCTATCAGATATCTCAAATATCTCGTTCATTTCGTGGGAGACATAGATGATTCCAATACCCTCAGACTTTAGAGTCTCGATGGTCTTAAAGAGCTTCAGGACTTCAGTTCTACTAAGGGACGAAGTCGGCTCATCCATGATTATGATTTTTGACTCTGCAGATACACATCTAGCTATCTCAACCATCTGTTGTTCTGCAATGGGAAGAGTATCAACCCGGGTTCTCGCATCTATCTCATATCCGATAGTGTCAATGACTTTCTGAGCTTCTTTAAAGAGGGTGTTCCAATCAAAGAATCCACTCGGAGTCCTTGGTTCACGGCCCAGAAAGATGTTCTCAGCAACTGTAAGCTGAGGAACAACACTCAACTCTTGGTACACTGTGTTGATACCAAGCCGACGAGCCTGATGTGAGGATTGAATATCCACGGTTTCATCGAACAATTTGATTTCACCGGAATCAGGCCTGTATACTCCTGAGATGATATTAATAAGCGTGGACTTGCCTGCACCGTTCTCCCCGACAAGAGCATGAACCTCGCCAGGTCTCACATCCATCGACACATTCTTCAAGACCTGAACCCCGGGGAAACTCTTGGAAACAGAAATTATGGACAAAGCCGATTCCATTATATGGGTCATCCTCTCTATTTCTAATAGAAGTACAAGAACGGGGAGGGCGGATGTCGTTGTGAGAACGATCCACCCTGCCCTTCCTGTTGTAGCACAGTCGTTAAGCTAGATGATGGCTATGGCTCTGCCGGGTCCTCCGGTTCCGCCTTTAACTTTAATCGGCAGGAAGATGTAGAATGCGCCTCTCGGAGGGAGTTTCCCAAGGTTACAGAGTTTTTCAGTGCATATCATCCCGTTACCCAAAGCTTCCCAATGAGGCGTATTATCGTCCTGAATCATACCCAGGCTAGGAGTATCAACTCCTACGTGCCTTACACCTCTATCCAGCAACAGGCGTATTGTGTCAGCATTGGGCGCAGGGAAGCCATCGGTCCTCTCTCTCCCCCACAGAGGAGTCCAGAATCGACAATCCGCATCCAACTTATATCCTTCGGGAAACTCCTTGAAGTGCAGATCTGTCCATCCAGTGTAAAAAAGGACAACATCTCCGGGCCGGATCTTGCCGTGTTTCTCCTCCCACTCCAACACACGGGACGGCAGAATAACCGGGCTGACTCCTGGCTCCTCAGTTCCTACAAGGTCTGTGCAGTCAATCACCGCGGCAGGTCCCATTGTTTGAGTAACCGGGATCTTCTCCAGAGTGACATTGTGCATCGGTCCTGCGTGAGGCAGTCCGCTGCCTTCAGGCGGGATCATATGAGCCGGAGCATCACAGTGAGTGCCTGTATGTTCTTCCATTATCAAAACATAGTCAAAGAACGGCGCTCTTGAAAGAGAACCTTCGAACCAATTCATTTTAGCCCTGAGGAAAGGCTGTCCTCCTGGACACCAGGCTGGAGTATCCTCTGAGATCAATACCGAAAGGTCTATTACCCGTGCTTGGCCGGATGTAAGCAGTTTCCCAACCTGTATCCCAACGCCTTCGTGGCTTGCAAGCATTTGTAATCCCCCTCCAGGGTGGCCCGGTCGGCAGGTGGCCGGTATTGCCGACCGTCTGGCCGATCTAATTGCTCATAGTAACGTTCGTTTCAGCACGATTCTTAGTTTGCGCCCATAGACTTCAAGTACTCATCGACATTATCAACGGTAATGTTCTCTACCCAGGTAGATACCATGTTAGGCACTCTGTTTCCGGTCGCAGCCTCATATCCCACTTGCGCAGCATATCTCGCCATCATCGCCGGATCCTGGGCAACTGTTACGACTATCGGCACTTTTCCTTCCTTCATGAGCTGCGAGGTCTCGATAAGGCCGTCAATTGAGCCGATAATAATGTCGTTCTGCTTGCCTCTGGCTATAATAGCGTCAGATGCACCCAGAGCATTGAAGTCACTGAAGCAAAGAACTGCATTGATATCTGGGAATCGTGTCAGGATGTCCTCCATATTCGTCATATTGACTGCCCGGTCTGAAGAACCCCACTTCTCAGTTACTACCTTGATGTCAGGGTAGTTGCTGAGCCCTTCAAGGAAACCGGCGTTTCTATGTCTTGCAACCAGGGTTTGAGGAGGTCCGTTAAGAATGGCGATTTTGCCTTTGCCTTTTAGCTGCTCTGCCACATAAGTCGCTGCCATGCGACCTGCCAGCGTGTTGTCTGTACCGACGTAGCAGGCAACATTTGCTTGGGGAGATATAGCCCGGTCAATGGTAACAACAGCTATTCCCTGTGCAGCTGCCTGATTGACAATGGGAACTACTGCATCAGCATCAACTGCGTTGAGAACTATAGCATCAACCTTCTTTGCGATTAAGTCCTCGAGCTGAGATATCTGCTTTGCAATGTTATTTGCTGCGTCAACTGCGGTTGTCTCTGCGCCTAGTTTACGAGCTGTCTCTTCTATTGTTCGTAGGAGGTTCTGCCAGAACTCTGACTCCAGCGTAGAGAACGCGATTCCCATTACGACTTTCTTATCCGCGGCACCTACTGTTGTTGAGGCAAAGAATGACATAACCAGGGCGAGTGTAAGGATCAATACTAACGTACGTCTCATATTAATGTTACCTCCTTACATGAGTCTGGTTGGTGAAGATCTGTAGTACCAACCATCTTGTTCTCTACCGGCCACCTTTAGCACACCTACACTGCAACGGAACCACGTTCGGCTAGCGCACCTAGAGAACACTACGCGATGTACATACCAATGCAATAGTCTATAAGTCTCATCTGTTGCACTATTTGTGGAAACTGAATCATTCACTCATCGACAGCTATAAGACATGAGCCGATTCTCCCTGTATATTCACCTCCAATCCGCCGGTACTAATCCGGTGTAGAAAATCGATTGCAAGCTGCACAAACATTCTTACTCCGATACCTAGCACATCGTCATTGAAGTTAAACTTGGGATGATGTAATGGGTAACGACATGTATCAGAATCACCTACTCCTAGGAGGTATATGGCGCCTGGAACTTCTTGCAGAAAGAAAGTAAAATCCTCGCCTACCATAGAGGGCTTTTCTGCAAAAGCAGCCCTGTCCGGTCCGAGGATTCTCGATGCAGTTGAATACACAAGATTCGCCATTTCTTTTGAGTTTATTACAGGGGGTGACCCGAAACGATAGTCGAAATCACACTTGACACCGTACGAAGCCTCTAAACCTCGCAAATGATCATTAATCTTGTTACGAACAATCTGCCTGATAGATGGATTCACTGCACGGACAGTACCCCGCATAACTACTTCCGGTGCGATAGCGTTATATGCGGTACCGCCCTGCACACGCCCAACGCTCAGTATAGCGGGTTCTGTGGGATCTAGCTCTCGGCTAACAATCGATTGCAGCTGACAAACAAGGAACGCAGACGCAGTGATTGAATCGATGCTCTTGTGAGGGGTGGCTACATGTCCTCCGTCACCGTGAATTCGTATGGTGAATTCGTCAAGGGAAGCCATGGCAGGACCTTTATGTACGTGAACACTTCCATACGGCACATCAGGCCATATGTGTGCAGCAAAAATCGCATCTACATCAGGGTCTCGAAGGATACCTGCTTCTATCATGGGGGCTGCTCCACCTATCTGTTCTTCAGAAGGTTGAAAAATGAACTTCACGTTTCCGCGTAACCGCGATCGAAGCTTGGAGAGCACTGTTGCGGCACCTAGTAGCATTGCGGTGTGGGCATCATGCCCACAGGCATGCATCTTGCCCTTAATGCGTGAGGCGTAAGGCAGGCCCGTCTCTTCGGTGATGGGTAGAGCATCCATATCTGCCCTGAAGGCTACGGTAGGGCCGGCTCTTTCCCCCCATAGGGTAGCAATAAGTCCAGTTTTTGCTATGTCTTTTCGAACTTCAAGACCGAGACCTTCAAGTATTTGCACCGAGAGCTCTGCCGTCTTAAACTCCTCGAACCCTAGCTCAGGATAGGCATGGATTCTGCGACGCCACTCCCTGACCTGACTAAGGCATTCTTCGGATAAAGATGCAACTACTGCATCATTGATCTGCATAAATCCTTCAGCCCCCAGCGCACATTTATTAAAGCAGTGCTATTGTCACATATCAAAGCAGTGTTATGTCACACATAGCTGCATATTAACGTTTCCATCTGTACTTCGATAGCCCCTCAAATCATCCTTTGTCTTTCGCAGACAAAGAGTATTGGTAATTCTTATCGGTTCACACCAATAGTGCAAATACTTTGGAATCATGCTATCTAAATACACGCATTTTATCTGCTCTATCCAGTCACTCTTCCTTGTAAATGAAGTAAATATAACCAGCAAAAACCGGTGGATGCGTGCTTGTCTTCAATCAGAAGGACATAAACGTATCAAAATGCTGTAGTATAATGTAGGAAAAGATTGATGCATGATACTGATCTAAGAG
>FZPS01000018.1_pt190 | contig 10318 bp, 13 predicted proteins | sample 1817821 | NCBI WGS metagenome assembly FZPS01 (sample SAMEA104158645, study PRJEB21678) | metagenome | place: Germany | collected 2015-04-21 | reverse complement strand
ACGATATACCCTGCTGACTGCATAAAACAAACCCTCCAATACTCCCAGCTCTTCCCATGGATCCAGCTCGTATGCAATATCCAGATCCTTGGGCGATGCCATCCAACCCATTTCTATATAGTATGTATTTTGTATGTCTGCTGCTGTCACACTATAATAGTCTTCGAAATAATAATGGTCTCTCACAGAATGAAATTGTAATAATGGCCGGCATTTACTTACGGGAATACTTACTGGTTCTGCAATAATCACAATGTTTTTGCCGCCAAGGCATATCTCGGGCTTGTTGGTTACCTGACAAGCCAGGCCGGTAGTTTTCAGAACAGTATCAGCCAATTGCTCCAAGTCTCTATACTCAAGCCCGCCTATACACATATCATTTACATTGCCTGCCAAAGCTTCTGTCCAAATCCGGCCTGTATCGTTATCAGCACCCCATACACCGATACTGAAACGGGGTATATCGTTTTTCATGATGACAAGCAATTGCTTCCAGGCCAGGAGCATGCCTGCCAGGCGGTGGTGAAACCCATCAAGCATAAGAATGCCGCAATCCTCCAGCAGGTTAATTTCTTCCGCCCTTAAATACCGATGGCACAATGGAAAGCACAGGATCCTTGTTTTCAGCCTGTTCAGAAGGCGGACAATACCATTGATTGTCTTGTATCTGCCTTCATCATCCAACTCGTCCCAGCCAGAAAAAAAACCGGGCACATCAATGAGACAGCCCAGTTCAGCATGATAGTCGTTATCCATAATGATACCCGTCTTTTGTGCGGACAGATAGGGCAGACAGGCCAGTGCGATTTTCTTTGGTAAGCGCTTCAGCACCGGATGGCCGTCCACAATCCTCTGCCCGCTGTCAGGTGTCATCACAACAGCAAATTTCTCCATAAACCATACTCCCTGCAGAACAGTGTTATTATCAGATATACTGCCGAAAGCCTAAAAATATACCACCCGATGGCGGAAAAACCCCTGGGCCAATACCTGCTGAAATTCGTCAGGCGTAATATCTTCCGGCCTTTTTCCTACCAGAACGGAAACCAGGGCCTCCATTACATTGGTGCCAAAAGAGCGTCCATCCAGTTCCGGAGTAGAGGTAACCAGCAGCCTGGCACCTCTTTGCCGGAGCATTTCCACATCCTTAGGAGTTACGGTATTGGTAACAATTATTTTACCGGGTATTGAAAGGGGCAGATGTTTTTTAATAAAAAGAAAATCTCCTGCTATAATGTCACATTGCTCGAATAGCTTTTCATACTTGGGAATGTTCTCTTCCTGGCTTTGTCCGCTTGGGTACAGCATCTTAAGCGGCAGCCTGCGGACCACCGGCATCAACAGGGCAGCAATCCGATGCAGGCCCTTCAGGGATTTGATAACATATGGAACGCCCAAAGCAAAGATTAGATCACCATACAGGGTATCGCATCCCATTTCACAAAAAGCCTCCGCCATACCCAGGCGTTCCATACCGCAGACTATCAATACTTTCTTACCTTCCAACTCTATCCCCAGTTCATTCTTTAAGTAATGAACCACATGGCGCTCCAGTGTATTTTTAAGTCCGGAACCGTCGGCCATAGGCGTTTTTCTTGCTTCCCTCAGAATAGGAACGGCAGCCTGCAGTATATATCTTCGGTTATTCTTGCCATAAAGATATATACTGATGCCGCCCATCCCGAAGGCATCTACTTTTCCGTCCAGATCCCGTATCAATTGAAAGAGTCTTTCATAGCTTCCATCTGTACCAATCCGCTCTATGGTAAATTCTTCATCACCGATTCTGACAACTGCTTTATGATCCCGGGATGAAGAGCCTAAACTGACACTAACGATTCGTTTCACAGGTCAAACCCCTTTTCTCTTATATTATATGATCCAAAATTTCAATAATACGAGCCGGTTCGACATAGACATCCTCTGTAAGAGGGGATGTACCGATATCGACGGTGATTACCTGATGGTCAAACAAAGACTCTATCCATTTGGTACGCTTGTCCGAAGCAAGCACAATAACAGTATCATACATCCTGTATTGCCTAATCAGCTCCATCATTTCGTTAACAATTTCCGTACCTGATTTGCTTTGTACAAAGGAGGTGCGTTCGGCCTCACTCATCAGAAAGCAGTTATTTATACCTTTGTCTGCTAATATCCTGAGTATTTCCTCCTTGTTTTTTATCGGGAATCCGACTACCCCGATCTGCCTGGCTTTGCGCATCTCACCAAGGGTTTCCAGCCTCGAGATGAAACTGCGGTCCACTCCCATGCTCTCTGCAACCTCGTGCTGGGACTTTCCCTGACTCCTCATTCGCAGTATCTTATCCAGGCTGAAGAGAATTTTCTTCCTGCTGATTATCTTGTCACCGATCCGGTAAAAATCCATCACCACCCCTCCTCCCGCGAAAGGCTGTGCACAACCTGTACACCATTACTATTATATTACTCTCCCTGGTGAATATTTTCAATCTGATTGTCAATATAAGATTCACCTGATTTGTCATTATCGGCCGGATCTCCCTGCAGAACTGATTCATTCACTTTATCCAGATAGAAAAGCAGTACATTCTCCATTTCAGCAGCGGTGGCTATGGTGTTGATATATTTGCGCATCCGGCCTGCATCCTTCATGCCCTTCAGGTACCATGCAACATGCTTTCTCATTTCCAAAACTGCTGTTTTTTCGCCCTTCAGCTCTATCAGCATATGCATATGACGCAGGGCAGTATGAATTTTCTCTTCCACACTGGGGGGCTGTACAATCATGCCTTTTTGAGCGGCAAGAATCTCCCTGAAGATCCATGGATTTCCCTGGGCTCCTCTTGCTGCCATAATGCCGTCACAGTTTGTCTGCTCCTTCATGGCCAGTGCATCCTTCCATGTAAATATATCGCCGTTTCCGATCACAGGGATGGAAAGCCTGGATTTTACCTGCCTTATGATGTTCCAGTCTGCTTTTCCGGAGTAAAACTGCTCCCGGGTCCGGCCATGGACGGTAACGGCGGCAGCCCCCGCCTCCTCGGCAATTAAGGCAATTTCCAGGCAGTTGATTGATTGTTCATCAAAACCCTTTCGAATCTTGACTGTCACCGGCTTGGAGGATGCCTTGCATACCTCCTTTACAATTTGGCCTGCCAGCCTGGGACTTTTCATTAAGGCACTGCCCTCACCGTTCCTGACAATTTTAGGTGCCGGACAGCCCATATTTATATCGATCAGATCTGCACTGGTTTCCGACAGCCTTTCCGCCATCCGGGCCATGATCAGCGGGTCTGAGCCGAATATCTGGATTCCAATGGGGTGCTCATTTGGGTGTATCTCTATCATATTCTCAGTCCGTTCACTGCCATAGGAGAGTCCCTTGGCACTGATCATTTCCGTGTACACCACTCCGCAGCCCTGCTCCCGGCACAGCAGACGAAAGGGAAGGTCGGTAATGCCTGCCATCGGAGCCAGAAACAGGGGATTCTCTATGTCAAGATTTCCTATCCTCATATCCTGCCTCCCTTCTTAGGATTACAGATAAAAAAGCCGGCATACAGCCGGCTGAAGTTGATCATGCTTATGTTTAAACTTGCTGAAGTTGAGAATTCCGATGTCTGACATATTGATATCAGTTATATGTGATCATTGTCAGTCCGAAGCTTCCTGCTCCGGCTGAATGCTTTTTACAAATATAATATCGTTTATCTTCCATCGGCCTTCCACTTTTCGCATTTCAATTATCTTCTCACCATTGTGCCATTGAGGGCTGGGAATCACCAGCTCGATTTCCTGGGATCCCTGCTGATTTTCTTCTCCGCCTTCATTATCCTCATCATCTTCATCTTCCGTCCGGGGCGGCGTCTGGGCCTCAATCAAACGCTGCCTCATTTCATCAGTAATTTTAAATTTCCAGGAGGATTCCGGTATGACTTCCTCTACGATCATTTCAGTACTGGATTCCCAGGGCCATACCCACAGTTTTTTGATCTTCAGCTCATAGTCGTAATCCTGAACAATATAATCCTTGAATTGCTCACTTCTAAGCATGGGATCCGAATTGAGATATTTCAAAGTAAAAAAACGATTCAAATCAACCGCATTCTCATTATGAATAATTACCTCAGCTCTCTGGGTAAGACCGTCATTGGCTATTACAACAATATTTGCCATATCATAGGCAGTAAAGGTTGCAAGTACAATAAGTAAAATAATGACAGCAATAGCTATGAGCTTCCTGGCAAGAAAGGTAATCAGCTTTAAGGCGATATTCAATTACAAGCACCTCTTTCACTCGAATGGTTCAACCCTTAAGGGCTTTTCCATATCCAATTGACTTCCGATTTCGGCTGTCTTCAATATAATAGCAACATATTAACACAAAAAAAAGACTTTGTAAATTTACAAAGTCAGACAGCATTTATGTCCATCAGTCCTTGATTTCCAGAATTCGAACCAAGTCCACCGGTTCCACCCGGAAGGGCGAGCCCTTACCCTCGTAGAAGCCATGCTCCCGGATCATATGTATATTTAAAGAAGTCCAGCTTATTTCTTCTCCGGTTTTCCTGTTTAAAACCCGTACATTTTCCTTGGGATACATACCCATGTGATTAAAGGGACAGGCTATGCTCCCGCGGGAATCCTCCACTGTAACCTCTAAGAAACCGTCTATCATGACGGGATAACCAAAGCCTTCCCGCCCTTTGTCGGTAAGCTCTTCCATGCGTTCGGCCAAAATCTGGTGAGTAAGCTGAAGATCAGCAACAGTCAGCCCGTCGTCCAGCAGAATGTCTGCCAGGCTTCTTTTGTCATTTCCCAGGAATCCGGTATGGCTTATTTCCCCCGGCATCATATTTTTTTCCACTATATCCAACCTCGGATCTTTCTTCAACATGATCCCCCCTAGAACTTATCGTAGTAGATGTTTTCCTCTGCCACTCCCTTGGAAAGCAGAACACGGATGCAGGCATCGATCATGCCCGGGCTGCCGCAAAGGTATGCTTCCACATTGGAACCGTCCGTTACATGACGGTCCACTACCTCTGTAATAAGCCCGGTTTCACCTGTCCAGTCGTCTCCTTCCGCCGCACCTGATAAGGCCGGAATAAAACGGAAATTTGGCAACTTATCTTCAAAAGCCTTCATTTCATCCACATAGTATAGATCCCGTTTTCCTACACAGCCAAAGAAAAAGCTGGTTTTGCGCTGAATACCTTCTTCCTCTATCTGATGAAGAATGGACTTTATAGGTGCCAGACCGGAGCCTCCTGCTATGCATATAATCTCCCGCTCGGATTCCCGCAGGTAGAAGTCGCCATATGGACCGTTTATGTGCAGGGTATCTCCTTCCTTCAGGTAATCAAACACATAAGTAGTGCATATGCCTTCCGGCACCTTCCGGATAATGAGCTGGATGCAATCATGCTGGGAAGGGGAGGAGGCAATTGAGTAAGCTCTGTAAACCTCTTCCGTGCTTTTGCCGTACTGAGGTGCCTTTATCTGCACATACTGGCCGGCCTTGAACTTTACTTCCTCTCCTTCAGGAAGCCGAAGGTACAGCGCTTTGATATCATGAGTAAGATCCTCTATTTTCTCCACCACAGTGGCGTATTCCCTGATGCTGAACAGCTCTTCAGGTATTTGGATAACAAGGTCTTCTCTTACCTTCACCTGACAGGACAGCCTTACATTATCCTCCTGCTCTTCATTTGTAAGGTAGGGGGTTTCCGTGGGCAGAAGAGGGCCGCCGCCTGAAATCACCTTTACTTTGCAAAGCCCGCAGCTACCCCGCCCGCCGCAGGCAGAGGGTATGAAAATATTGTTTTGTATCAGGCTGCCCAGCAGATGGTTTCCGCCTTTTACCTCCAGCACCTGATCCTCATTGATGGTAATTTTACATGTTCCGTAATTCAGCAGAAAGCGTTCAGCCAGGGTCAGCAGAGCAGCCAGAAATACACTGATGCCTGTTATAATCGAAACTGTTTGTAAAACTTCAACTGCCATCATCATTCCCCCCTATGAAATGGATATAATGCCGGAAAACCCTATAAAAGCCAGTGCCATTATTCCTGTAACAATCATTGCAAAGCCTGCTCCCTGCAATCCTTTCGGCAGCCTGGTCTCATCCACCTTCTGCCGGATGCCGGCCAAAGCCAGAATGGCCAGGGTCCATCCGATGCCGCCGCCTGCTCCATAGGCCAGGGATTGCAGCAGGTTGTATTCACGTATAACCATAAACAGGGCTACGCCAAGAATGGCACAATTAACAGTAATCAGGGGAAGGAATATGCCCAGGGTATAATAGAGATTGGGCAGAAAACGCTCCAGTACCATCTCTACCAGTTGAACAAAGGCTGCTATGACAATAATAAAGACTATGTACATCAGGTACTCCAATTCATAGGGAACAAGTATGTAATGGTATACCAGGTAATTCAATACAGTTGTTGCCGTCATAACGAATATAACAGCCTGCCCCAGCCCCAGTGAGGACTTAAGATCCCTGGAAATGGACAGATAGGAGCACATCCCGAGAAAATTGGTTAAGAGTACATTGCTGGTAAAGATAGAAGCAAAGAAAATAACAAAAGGACTAATTTCCACTTGCCTGCACCCCCTTGTTTATTGTCTGATCAGATGCCGCTGATTTTTTTGCTGTAATTGAATGTGCAATCCATATTATTGACGCCAGTACGAAAAAGGCACTGGGGGCCATTACCATTATGGTCCATGGTGTCCACCAATCGCCCAGAATGGGGAAACCCAGAATAGTTCCAAATCCCATTAGCTCGCGGACGATTGCTATGGCTGTAAGAACCAGAGTGTATCCCATACCGGACATAAACCCATCATAGAAGGAAATGAGTGGTTTGTTCATCTGAGCAAAAGCCTCACAGCGGCCCATAATAATACAGTTGGTAATGATCAGACCGACGTAGGGTCCCAAAGCCTTGCTCATATCAGGGTAAAAGGCGCGCAGAACTATGTCTACCAGGATAACATAAAAAGCGATAATCAGGGTTTGTGCCATCATCCTGACCCGTGTGGGCATAATTTTGCGAAGGGCGGAAACCGTGAGGCTGGAAAAGCCGGTAACCAGCGAAACTCCGATGCCCATAACCAAGGTATTGGATACCAGATTGGTAACCGCCAGAGCGGAGCAGATACCCAGGATCTGCCTTATTACAGGATTGTCCGTCCACAGGGTTTGCTTTGCAATTTCACGATAATTGGATGAAGCCATCAGTTGCCACCTCCTGTCAGGGTTTTAACCTCCTGAATGGATTCATTTATTATATTAAGCAGGGCATTAGAGGTAGAAGTAGCACCGGTAATGGCATCCACCTGTCCCTCACTGCCGGCAGAGGCATAGCGTATTGGTTCCCCTTCCTCATACAGTACAATCTTACGGAACTGTTCCTTGAACCAATCTTCCTCTATACGCCCTCCCAGACCCGGAGTTTCATTCTGAGATATGAAATCCATGCCCAGTACTGTCTTAAAATCCTGATCCAGAGCTATTATCCCCGATATGCTTCCCCACAAGCCGGGACCTTCAAAGGGAATGGCATAACCTATGCTTCCGTCTTCCCTTTCATATTTATACAGGGTGAGCCCATTTACTTCTGTCTCATGGATGGACCTTTCATAAAGCTCTTCCAATTCCGCCGAACTAACACCAGCCGGTATTGCCAATTCAAGGGCATTCATTTGAGCCTTAATCTCGCTCAGCCGGGCATTGGCCTGAATCAAAGGCCGGGAGTATACATATACACCGGAAAGGATGCCCGTAAATACAGCAGTGCATATAAACATAAATACCAGATTGAACCAGGGTTTATCCTTCATGCGGCCACCCTCCTTTTTGCAGTATTGGTTTTCCAGGATTTAATTACGATATCCAGCAGAGGCACGAAAGAGTTCATAATAAGAATTGCAAACATCATTCCTTCAGGAAAGAGGGAGAATTCACGTATCAGTACTGCTATGATTCCTGTCAGCAGTCCAAATATGACTTTGCCCTGTTCAGTTGAAGGTGCGGTAATAGGATCGGTTGCCATGAACACCGCCCCAAACAATACCCCGCCTGAAAGAATTGCATACAGGGGATCAGGGAATCGGGAGATTCCGGACAGGTAGAATATGGTTTCCATGCCCAGTACTCCAATCAGTACTGTAGTTATGATTTTCCAGGAGGCTGTTTTCCTGATTATGAGATAAATACCTGCCAGGACAATTAGTATGGTGCTGATTTCTCCCATGGAACCGGAAACATTTCCCAAGAGCAGCTGCAGATGACCGGGTAAATGACCGCCCCCGCCGACTGCAGCCAACGGCGTTGAACTGCTCACACCGTCGGTGATCCCGGGAACCCATTTGGAAAAGCCTCCGGGAAAGCCTGTAAAGGGTTCTGTCCATCTGTTGGTCATGGCAGCGGGAAAGGTAATGAAGACGAATACCCTGCCCAGTATTGCAGGATTGAATACGTTTCGGGCATACCCGCCAAATATCTGTTTGCCGAAAACCACTGCAAATACAATTCCCACTACGGCTATCCAGTAGGGTACGGTAACAGGCAGGATCAAAGTGAACAGAAAGCATGTTACCAATACGGATTCCGATGGTTTGCCCTTCCTGGTTTTCTCAAAGAAATACTCGGCGGTTACCCCTGCTGCCGTAACAAGGGCCAAAACAGACAATACTCTCCATCCAAATGAATACACGGAAAAAACGAGGATGGGAGTAAGAGAAAGCAAGACTCTTCTCATCATTGGCTGTTTACGCAGAAGTGTTCTTAGAAATGCTGATGGTTTACCGTTCTCCTTGCGCGCTTTTGTCTGTATCTGCGCAACCATAAGCTCACCCCTTATGTAAAAATATGTAGTTTGATACTATAATACACCATGGAGGAGTTTTTGTAACAAAAACCTATTGATTTGCATGAAGGAATCGTATATTATATTTGTAACAACTAAATAGAGCTGCTTGGTACAGGTTGCATACATGCATTAATAGGGAAACAGGTTTAAATCCTGTGCGGTCCCGCCGCCGTGATAGCAAAGCGATTTCAGCAGCCCTAGGGCTGCAACCACTGGGAAACCGGGAAGGTATATCGCATTTCACTATTGTTTGCTTCAGCCGGAAGACCTGCCTGTAACGAAACACCGGTAACTTCACGGTAGATGGAGGGGTGTTGTGCAAGATGCTGCAAATCATACAGGCAGAAGAATCTGTATAAGTGTCTGTATATAAGTGGTTTGCATTTTATGCTTCCTGCTGCATATACCCCCTTCAGCCGACGGTTGAAGGGTTTTTATTTTGTTTTGCTGCAGCTTGGGAAAGGAGGCCAAAGAGAAAGTCTTTTTATGCATTAAGAAGTTAATTTCCGGATACCTTATTTTGACAGCATACTAAGGAATTGTTAAACAGGAGGAAGAAAATGAAGAAAAAAATTATTACCGTTGTGTCAGTCATTTTGGCTGCAGTTGTATTGTTTGCAGCATATAAAGTGTTCCTGGCTCCAAAAGGGACGGAAGGCTCCAAGCAGGTAACTGTACAGATAGTAATTGAAAAGGAAAATATAGACGAAACCTTTACCTACAAAACAGATCATGAATTTTTAACTGACCTGTTAAAGGAAAAGCAGGATGAACTGGGTGCAAGCTTTGAATCCTTTGATTTCGGAACCATGATAACGGGTTTGATGAACTATTCAGTGGATCCTAATAGTGAGTATTTCCACTTCCAGGTAAATGGTGAAGACTCCATGGTAGGAACCGATGACACCCCTATACAGGACGGAGACAGCTATAAATTTGTACTTTCCACTTTTTAGAGGCAGATATGAAAATTCGTGATATTGTTTTGGTCGGAATTTTCAGTGCAGCAGCTACCGCCGGTAAGCTGGTCCTCAGCTTCATACCCAATGTGGAAATTGTTACCCTGCTCTTTATCCTCTTCACGGTGACACTGGGCTTGAAACGAAGCTTCTTTATCACCCTGGTGTTTGTTTCAACGGATATTCTGCTGTACGGCTTTTCCACCTGGGTTATAGGATATTATTTAATATGGCCCTTGCTGGTGCTTATAACTTCGATGCTTGGCAGGAAGTTTAACTCAGAGTACGCCTTTGCCATTATAGGGGGCTTGTTCGGATTCCTGTTCGGAGCGTTTTTTGCCATCACTGAATCCTTTTTCTACGGGCTTGCTTATGGGTTTGCCTACTGGGTAAACGGCCTGCTCTTTGACCTGGTACACGGAGTCTCCAATTTTATTATTATTCTGTTTCTTTTTAAACCTCTTAAGAAGATGCTGGATTCACAAATGGCCAGAT
>FZPS01000214.1_pt106 | contig 10322 bp, 9 predicted proteins | sample 1817821 | NCBI WGS metagenome assembly FZPS01 (sample SAMEA104158645, study PRJEB21678) | metagenome | place: Germany | collected 2015-04-21 | reverse complement strand
CCACCCCGCCGGTATCCTCCCTCACGCCGTACAGACGTGCTGGCAGCACCCTGCTGTCGTTGAGAATAAGACAGTCGCCGGGATTTAAGAATTCGACCAATCTGTAAAAAAAGCTGTCCCTGATACTGCCGGTTTTCCTGTCCAAAACCAGCATTCTTGATTGGTCCCTCGGCTCTATCGGCTCCTGCGCGATCAGCTCGCCTGGCAAATCATAGTAAAAATCCCTTTTCTTCATACATATACACCGTATTTTCTTGTTCTTATTATACACCCGGCCGCAAAAAGTCAAGCGCGCGGCCAAAGCCCCATTCTCCATATCCGCACACCGTTACTGGACACCGTTACTGGGTTTTAGGGTTTTTTGCAAAACGAGCAGATATGGATTTGACTCTGCCACAATTGTATTAACAAATCTGCTACGATTTGGGCACAAACAGTGATTGACAACAGCCACCGGCGATGTTACAATAATTTTATGGAATAGAGGCGCGCCTGATGATGAGTATTTTGCGGGAGATACCGGGTCTGTGAACGCAAAGGAAAGGCATCGGCGCCGAAGGTTTGGCGTTCCCGGAGAGCGTCTTGCCTGGCTTTACGATAAATAATCGTGAGGTTGTCATCATAGCATTATGATGGAGAGCTATTCGCGCATGGAAAATACCATAAGAGTTTTATTCATGCGTCAATGCATCTATTATAGGTGGATGGCAGCCGGTTTTCAACCGGTTTTTTTATTTCCAAAATGACCTCAGCCTATAATACTGCATTTTTTAAAACTTCGCAGAAGAAAGGACATCTTATAATGAAAAAATGGAATGTGGGAATTATAGGCTGTACCGGCATGGTGGGCCAGCGCTTTGCCTCCCTTTTGGAAAACCATCCGTGGTTTAACGTTACCGTTCTCGCCGCAAGCCCGCGCTCGGCCGGAAAAACTTACGAGCAAGCTGTGGGCGGCCGCTGGGTTATGGACAGCCCTGTCCCACAGTCAATGAAAGACCTTGTCGTGCTGGACGCCTCCAAGGTTGAGGCAGTCGCGAAGCAGGCGGATTTCGTTTTCTGCGCGGTCGATATGCCCAAGGATAAGATAAGAGAGCTTGAGGAAGCCTACGCCCGTGCGGAATGCCCGGTGGTATCCAACAACAGCGCGCACCGCTCAACCCCCGACGTGCCGATGATTATCCCTGAGCTCAACAGCGACCACGTCAACGTCATTCCGTACCAGCGCGCAAGGCTGGGCACCAAAAAGGGCTTTATTGCCGTAAAATCCAACTGTTCGCTGCAAAGCTATGTTCCCGCTCTCTACCCGCTGTCGCCGTGGGGGATTGAGAAAGTGCTGGTGTGCACCTATCAGGCTATCTCCGGCACCGGCAAGACCTTTGAAAGCTGGCCGGAAATGATAGACAATGTTATCCCCTATATAGGCGGGGAGGAAGAAAAATCCGAGCAGGAACCGCTTAAAATCTGGGGAAAAATTGAAAACGGGGTCATCGTCCCGGCAAAAACCCCGGTTTTCACCGCCCAGTGTATCCGTGTTCCGGTGTCGGACGGACATCTCGCCGCGGTCTACTGCAGCTTTGAGAAAAAAACGACAAAAGAAGAGATAATCGAGGTATGGAATAATTTTAAGGGCCGTCCCCAGCAGCTTAACCTGCCGAGCGCGCCTAAACAGTTTTTGAAGTATTACCACGAAGATGACATGCCGCAGACAGCCCGCTGCAGGGACCTTGAATGCGGAATGACGATATCGCTCGGCCGCCTGCGCGAAGACACCCAGTACGACTACAAATTTGTCGGGCTTTCGCACAACACCCTTCGCGGAGCCGCCGGCGGCGCGGTATTGCTCGCCGAACTTTTATGCGCAGAAGGTTATATGGACTAAACCGCAAAAATATATAAAGGACGGGGTTATTATATGAGTAAGACTACTGTTTTCACAGGTACCGGCGTGGCAATCGTTACACCGATGAACCAGGACGGCAGCGTAAATTTCGAAAAATTCCGCGAACTGGTGGAATGGCAGATTGAAAACGGAATTGAAGCAATTATCGCCTGCGGCACAACCGGCGAAGCCTCGACTTTGGACGACGACGAGCATATCGCGGTGATTAAGGCCGCAATCGAGCAGGCAAAAGGCCGGGTGCCGGTAATCGCGGGGACCGGCTCAAACGACACAAGCTACTGCGTTGACCTGTCTTTAAAGGCAAAAGAGCTCGGCTCGGACGCGCTGCTTATTGTAACGCCGTATTACAACAAGACCTCGCAGCGCGGGCTTATCGCGCATTATAGCATGGTCGCAAACGAGGTTAAAATGCCGATAATCCTATATAACGTGCCCTCCCGCACCGCGCTGGACATCAAGCCCGAAACCTACGCCGAACTCGCGAAAAACCCGTACATAGTCGGGATTAAGGAAGCGAACAGCAACATCTCGTCGATGGTGAAGACCGCGGCGCTGTGCGGCGATAATATCGACCTATATTCGGGCAACGACGACCAGATAGTACCCATCCTGTCTTTGGGCGGCAAAGGGGTAATCTCGGTGGCCGCAAACGTTTTGCCAAAGAAAACAGGCGACATAACCCGCTGCTGGTTTGACGGGGATATTAAGGGCAGCTGCGCGCTCCAGCTTGAACTGCTTGATTTAATCAACGCCCTGTTTTCGGACGTCAACCCCATCCCTGTCAAAGAGGCGATGAACATGATGGGAATGAACGTCGGCCCGTGCCGAATGCCGCTTTACCCGATGGACGAAAAGGGTCGTAAAGCATTGGCGGACGTTCTGCGCCGCCACGGACTGATTGCCTGAAAAAGTCAGGCTACAGAAGGGACGTTTTAAGATGGTCAGAATAATACTGAGCGGCTGCAACGGGAAAATGGGCCGCGTCATCACCGGCTGCGTTGCTAACCGCGCGGACTGCAGAATTGTCGCGGGGTTTGACATTAACACCGAAAGGCATGCCGATTTTCCAGTTTACGCGAACCCGTCAAACTGTCAGGTTGAAGCGGACGTGATTATCGACTTTTCGCACCCCAGCGCGCTTGACGGCGTGCTGTCCTACGCGTACCAGCACAAGCTGCCGGCGGTGATTGCAACCACCGGCCTGTTTGACGAGCAAGTCGAGGAAATCAATAAGCTTTCAAATCTGTTGCCGATTTTTTACAGCGGCAATATGTCAATCGGCATTAGTCTTTTAACCGAGCTTGTCAAAAAAGCCGCGGCGGTGCTCGGCGGCGAATTTGACATCGAGATTCTTGAAAAGCACCACAACCAGAAAATCGACGCCCCGTCCGGCACCGCATTGATGCTCGCCGACGCCGTGTCCGAAGGGCTTGAATATCAGCCGCAATATGTGTTCGACCGCCACAGCGTCAGGAAAAAACGGGCAAAAGCTGAAATCGGGATTTCCTCAATCCGCGGCGGGACAATCGTCGGGGAACACGAAGTAATTTTCGCAGGACACGACGAGGTGATCACCATTTCCCATACCGCGCTGTCCAAGGAGATTTTCGCGGTCGGCGCGATAAACGCAGCCCTTTTCCTGACTACCTGCAAGCCCGGACTTTACAACATGAATGATTTGGTCCGGCAGGCGTAAATACACAAAATGAAGCCGAGGCTGCAAACGCCCCGGCTTTTTTTGTTGCCTTTTTTCCGCTCGTCCGGCACCTAATGTCTAACGAAAATCTATTCAAACGGGACGCCTTCGCCGTTTAACAGGTTGACACGCATTATACCGCAGAAGAGTTTTCGCTCGATCCCGCTTTTTTCGTTGAGAAAATCGTTTATCGCCGAGCATAAAAGATTTGGGCTGATTGTGTCTTTGCCTCCGCACGGCAGTACGACCTCAATGACAACCGAGCGGTCGTCAATACTGACAGCCGCCTTTTTGAGCGCGGGCTTTAAATCAACCTTTTTCAAATCCCCTTTTTTGGTTTTCTTCAGGACTTCAATGCTTTGCCGGGACAAAAATTCTTTTATGTTTTCCATAAAATCCGCAAAACCGCTGTTTTGAAAGGCAATTCGGTACGCGGCAAAGGCAATCTCCTTTGGCTTCATCACCGGCTCTCCGGCCTTTATCACCTCAAGCCCCGCCGGCAAAACGCTGTTAAGCCGGCGTACAAGCTCGTCCATCGTCATATCCTCAACAAGGCGGATATCCATGCTCTCGCAAAGGCTTTCAAACCCAAGCGAAAGTGGGGAAGCAAAGGTTATATAAGGGTGGCGGTTAAACCCCTCGGTGTACCATAAGGGTATTCCCGCACGCCTTACAGCCCTTGCCATGGTGCGCGTCAAATCAAGGTGGGAGATGTATTTTGCGTTTCCGATTTTTTTAAACCTTATCCTGACCACCCTCATTCTGTGCAGACCCCTTCCCCCCACACTGCGGCGCCGCAGCCCGAACAGGATATGCGGCAGTTCGGTGTTGTGCGGCTTTGGTGGGCGAGCTGGTTTTCCCTTATCAGATACTTTTTGGTTACGCCGTAGTCAAGGTGGTCCCACGGCAGAATTTCATCATAGCCGCGGCGGCGGTTTGCGTAAAACCCCGGGTCAACGCCGAGGTCCTTCATCACGTCAAGCCATGTCTGCAGGCTGAAATGCTCGCTCCACGCGTCCCGCCTACCGCCGCGCCTGAACACTTCCTCTAAAACCGCGCAGAGCCTGCGGTCCCCGCGCGCCAGCACCCCTTCCAGAAAGCTGGTCGCCGGGTCGTGGCAGCGCAGCGTGATTTTTCTGGTTTTGATTAAGTCCCGCAGGTGCCTTTGCTTTTCCTCAAGTGCTGTCATTGTGTCCTGTGGCTCCCACTGGAACGGGGTGAACGGCTTTGGCACGAAACAGGCGGCGCTGACCGACACGTTGACCCCCTTGCCCTTTGGCCTGTCGGGGTTTCTATAAAAGCAGTCCACTATTTTATGGCTTAAATCCGCAATCCCGCCGACGTCCTCAAGGGTTTCGGTCGGTAGCCCAATCATAAAATACAGCTTCACTGAAGTCCAGCCGGCCGAAAACGCCTTCTGCGCGGTTTTGAGGATTTCGTCCTCGGACAGGTTCTTGTTTATCGCGTCGCGCAGGCGCTGCGTCCCGGCTTCGGGGGCAAAGGTAAGCCCGCTGCGGCGCAGGATATTCAGCCTTGCGGCGAGCTCTTCCGAAAACCCGTCCACCCGCAGCGAGGGCAGGGAAATATTTGTCTGCCGCTCCTCCGCCCAGCCCAGCAGTTTTTCCAAAAGCTCCTCGATCTTTGAATAGTCGCTGGTGGACAGCGACGACAGCGAAAACTCCTCGTACCCCGTGTTCTCGCAAAGCGCGCGGCTCTGTGCGTCTATAACGCCGGGGGATTTTTCCCTCACCGGCCGGTATATAAACCCCGCCTGACAGAACCTGCACCCGCGGATACACCCGCGGAAAACCTCGCTCATCGCGCGGTCGTGAACAATGTCAATAAACGGCACCACAAACCTGTCGGGATAATACGCGCTGTCCAAATCCTCCACAATCCGCTTTCGGACTTTCGCGGGCGCGCCGTTTTTGGGGGTTATCGACGCTATTGTTCCGTCGTCTTTGTTGCTTACATCGTAAAAGGACGGCACGTACACCCCCTCAATCCTTGCGGCGTCGCGCAGGAATTTCTCCTTGTCGTACCCGCCGGCCTTATGCCTGCGGTAAAGCTCAAAAAGCTCAAGGCTCGCGTCTTCCCCTTCCCCCAGCACAAACAAATCGAAAAAGTCCGCGATTGGCTCAGGGTTGGAAACACACGGCCCACCCGCAATCACAAGCGGGTATGAGCTGTCGCGCTCGCGTGAATGCAGCGGCAGCCCGGCCAAATCCAGCATATTCAAAACGGCAGTGTAGCTAAGTTCGTACTGCAGGGTAAAGCCTATAATATCAAACCTGTCAATCGGCTCGCGGCTTTCTAGGCCGAACAGCTTAATCCCGTTTTCCCGCATAAGCTGCTCCATGTCGGTGTCCGGCATAAAAGCCCGCTCGCACCAGATATCAGGCTCGCGGTTATACAGCCCGTACAGGATTTTCATTCCGAGGTGGGACATGCCCACTTCGTACAAATCGGGGAAACAAAACGCAAAACGTATATTCACTTTTTCCTTGTCTTTTACTATGCTGTTCACTTCGCCGCCGGTGTACCTGCCCGGCTTTTGCACCAGCCTGAACAAATCTTCAAGACGATAACTCATACCTGATTTCCTTTTTTGCAGTATTCTATACCAATCCGGCTATAATATAATAAACCAAAACCGCCCTGTTTACAATCTTCCGCTTGCGCATAAAGTTTGACTTCCAACCCTGTTACAAAAGATTGCCCAAAAAAAAACGGCAGATGGCATTTGCGCCGTCCGCCGCCGTTTTTATTTTATAACCTCTTTTGCGATGTCCACCGCTTCCTTGGCGTCCCGCGCATAATAGTCCGCGCCGATTTGCCTTGCGTAATCCTCGGTCAGCACCGCGCCGCCGACCATCACCTTTGCCCTCACATTGTTCTGTTTAAGCAGGGCAATGGTCTCCTCCATACTCCTTAGCGTGGTGGTCATCAGCGCGCTCAAACCGACAATATCGGCGTCCTGCCGCACCGCGGCGTCAAGCACCGCGCCGCAATCCACGTCTCTGCCCAAATCAATCACGTCATACCCGTAGTTTTCGAGCATAACCTTGATGATATTCTTTCCGATGTCGTGTATGTCTCCCTTGACGGTCGCAAGGACAATCTTCCCGCGGCTGACCGCGCCGCCGCTTTTTTTCATTCTGCGCTTGATTACCTCAAACGCGGCCTGCGCGGCGGATGCCGACTGGATTAGCTGCGGCAGGAAAATTCTGCCCTTTTCAAACGCGGCGCCCGTTCTGTCCAACGCGGGGATAAGGTAAATCTCAATAATATCCATCGGGTCGGTCGTCCCAAGCAGGTTTTCGGTAATCTGCGCGGCCTCGGCTTTCAGCCCGTTTTCGACCGCGCGTCCGAGCTCGCCGCCGGCCGAGCCGTTATCGGCGGCCTGTGCCGAATTATCCTGTTTTTCCTTTTCCGCCACCGCCTTAATAAACTCAAAACCGCCCTTGTCATAGTTATAAAGCAGACGGAAGGCTCTCAGCGCGTCTGTGATATGCTGGTCATTCGGGTTAACTATCGGCAAATCCAGCCCGTTCGCAAGCGCCAAAGTAAGGAAAGTCTGGTTGATCAGCTGGCGGCAGGGCAGCCCGAACGAAACGTTTGAAACCCCCAGCACAGTCCTTAATCCTAGTTTTTCCTTGCACATTCTGAGAGCTTTCAACGTCTCCGCAACCGCGTCCTGCTCGGCCGATGCGGTCAGGGTGAGGCAGTCGATAAAAACGTTCTCCCTTGGAATACCGTGCCAAAGCGCCCTCTCCAGTATCCTTTCGGCGATTTCAAAACGCTGTTCTGCGTTTTTTGGTATTCCTCTCTTGTCCAGCGTCAGTCCGATAACAGCCGCGCCGTACTTTTTCACAAGCGGCAGTATTCTGTCAAGCGATTCCGGGTCCCCGTTCACCGAATTCACAATCGCCTTGCCATGGAAAGCCCGCAAACCCGCTTCAATAACCGCGGGGTCGGACGAGTCAATCTGTAAAGGCGCGTCCACCATGCTTTGAATTGCCTTGACGACCTTTTCCATCATCTGCTTTTCGTCAATGCCGGGGACTCCGACGTTGACGTCCAAAATCTCGGCGCCGGACTCAACCTGTTCCATGGCCTCGTCAATTATATAATCCATATCCTGCCGCAGGATTGCTTCTTTCAACATCTTTTTGCCGGTCGGATTTATCCGTTCGCCGATAACCCTGACCCGGTCAATCGGAACCGTATTCACTGCACTGCAGACCGCCGGCACAACCCGCACCGCCCTGTCCACAGGCTGCGCCGAGTCCAAAATCCTGCGGATTTCGGATATAGTCTTTGGCGTAGTACCGCAGCACCCGCCTGCAAATTTTATCCCAAGCGGGACAAGCTCCCCGATGTGTTTTGCAAAGCTTTCGGGCAAAATGCTGTATTTGCCCGTTACCGGGTCGGGCAGACCGGCGTTCGGCTTTACAGCTATCGGCAGTCTGGTCCATTCGGCGAGCTCCTCGACCAGCGGTTTAAGCTCGTCAGGGCCGAGCGAGCAGTTTATCCCGATTGCGTTTACTCCCATTCCTTCAAGCGTCAGCGCCATTGCGGATACCGTACAGCCCATGAAGGTGCGCCTGTTTTTTTCAAACGTCATGGTGCAGATTACAGGAAGGGAGCTGTTTTCCTTTGCGGCAAGCACTGCCGCGCGCGCCTCTCCCAAATCGGTCAGGGTTTCGACAACGATTAAATCCGCGCCGTATTTCACCCCGGCGCGCACCTGCTCGGCAAAGATTTCCACCGCTTCCTCAAACCTTAAGCTGCCCGCCGGCTCAAGAAGCTGACCGATAGGACCGATGCCAAGCGCGACAAGGCAGCCGGTGCCTTCCGCCGCCTGTTTTGCGGCGCTAATTCCTGCGGCTATGATTTCCTCGACAGTATAACCGCTGTTTTGCAGCTTGTACCGGTTCGCACCGAATGTATTGGTGTAAACGATGTCGGCCCCGCTGCCGATATAAGCGCGGTGGATTTCTGTTACTGTTTTTGGATTGGAGATATTGAAAAGCTCAGGCAAACCGCCCGCCGGCAAGCCTTGACTTTGGAGCATTGTGCCCATTGCCCCGTCAAGCACCACAAACGGTTTATTCAGCAGACTTTGAAACTCCACAGTAAAGCCCCCTTTTCCTGAACCAGCAGTTGTCTTTTATCCGGCAGAACTCGCAGCCTGTCTTTGAGCCCTGCGGCGGCTTATTCCCGACCCCGATAACGGCTGTAACCGACTTCATCGGCGTCAGCAAAAACGCGTCGTTGGCATAAAGCCCGATTGCCCTTTGAGCGTCAAGCGCGCTTAAAAAATCGCGCTGCGCCTCAAGAGGGAAGTCCCCGTACCCGGGACTGTACCTTGTGGTAAAAAAGCACTCCTCAAACTGCGATTTGATTTCCTTCTCGACCATATCGCAAAACAGCTCAATTGCGGCGGAGGCGCAGCTGTCCATAATCAGTCCCGCGGCAATATCCTTTGACTGGGTTTGTCTGATCAGCCTGTCAACCTGCGCAGAAAGGGTAGCCGCGAACAAAACCGCGGCGCCGCAGTCCTTTAAATGCTCCGCAATATCTGAACCAATCAGCTTAAGGCGGCAGTTTTCAAGCCCAACCCCGACGTCGGCACGTTTTAACGGAAAGGCGGCGTACACGCTTTTGGGGCTCATCGCTTTTTCAAGCTGTTCTATACAGCTTTTTATTAGCTCTATAGTCCCCTCGTCGGGCATGCCCGACTTATATCCCAAATAGTGAAAAACGTCCTCCGCTTTCACCGAGGGCGGATTAGCGGGGATGTAGAGCTTTCTCGCTGTGTCCATTAAATTCACCTTGCCGGTTTATATGGTTTATATAGAGATTATTGAGGAAATGCTGTCGGTAATCCTTCGCGCGACAAACGGGTTGTTCATGGTATACAGGTGGATACCCTGCACGCCGTTGGAAACAAGGTCCACAATCTGCTCTACGGCATAGGCAATGCCCGCGTCCCGCAGGGCTTCGGGATGGTGCTCGTATTTGCTTATCATTCTGGTAAATTTGGCTGGCAGGCTCGCGGCGGTGAGGGAAACCATCCTCTCAATCTGGTTTTTATTCAACACCGGCATAATCCCGGCCGATATCGGCACATTTATCCCGGCTATGCGGGCACGCTCGACAAAAGCATAAAAAGCAGAATTGTCGAAAAACAGCTGGGTAACAAGGTGCTCCGCGCCGGCATCCACTTTCTTTTTGAGGTTGTGGATATCCTCAATTAAATCGGCACTCTCCACATGCCCTTCGGGGTAGCAGGCGCCGGAGATGTGAAAATCCCCGTTCTCTTTGATAAACTTTACAAGGTCGCTCGCATACTCAAAATCGTTTTTCCGCGGAATGTCGGGGTTTATATCCCCCCTGAGCGCCATGATGTTTTGTATCCCGCTTTCCTTGAGCTGGCGCAAAATCTCGGCTACGTCCTGCCGGGTGCTGTTGACGCATGTCAAATGCGCCAGCGGCCGGATACCGTATTTATTCTTTACAATGGACGCAATCTCGCAGGTCAGGCAGTTTGCGACGCTGCCCCCGGCGCCGTATGTAACGCTGATGAAATCGGGTTTTAAATCCTTTAGCTGGTCAAGCGTTGAATAAATGGTGTCTACCGAGCTTGTTTTCTTAGGCGGGAATATCTCAAAGGAATACACCGTATTTTTTGTTTTGAATAATTCTGAGATTGACATGTCC
>FZPS01000018.1_pt324 | contig 10323 bp, 8 predicted proteins | sample 1817821 | NCBI WGS metagenome assembly FZPS01 (sample SAMEA104158645, study PRJEB21678) | metagenome | place: Germany | collected 2015-04-21 | reverse complement strand
TGGATATTGCAGAATATCGAAATACAGGTTAAAATGTTAATTGTATGGCAGAAGCTGGATATTCAGACCGTATCAGATGAAAAGGAAGGCAAAGATGAACAGAAAGAAAATACTGGTGACCTATCCTCTTTTACCGGAAGGTCTTCAGGAATTAAAAAAACAATTTGATGTTTATGTATATGAAAATGGCTGGATGCCCAAGTCTGATTTGCTGAAGGCTGTTGGTGACTGTGCAGGAATTATAGCAGCCGGCGTGGATGTGGATGAAGAGGTAATGGACGCCGCACCGGAATTGGAGATCATCAGCGTTTACGGGGCAGGTTATGATAATGTTGATATCAGAGCCGCCACCGGCAGAGGTATTGTCGTAACCAATATTCCCGATGTGGTTGCCGATGCCACGGCTGAAGTCACTATGGGCCTGATGCTTAGTTTGATGCGCAGAATCACCGAGTTGGATCGCAGGCTCAGAACAGACAGCAATTTTGAATGGGGTATGCTCAAATATATGGGCAGCGGGCTGAGCGGCAAGGAACTGGGGATTGTGGGCATGGGCCGTATTGGCGGTGCTGTGGCTAAAAGAGCAGCTGCCTTTGGTATGCGCATTTCCTACTACAAACGCAAACGCCTGGATCCGGTCATTGAAATGGAACTGGGTGCAGCATACAAGAGACTGGATGACCTGCTAAGAACAGCCGATGTCATAAGCATTCATACGCCCCTGACCAAAGAAACCCGCCACTTGATTGGACAGCGGGAGCTGTCCCTGATGAAGCCGGAAGCTTATCTGATAAACGTTTCCAGAGGGTCTGTTGTTGATGAAGCTGCGCTGGTGAATGCTTTGAGCAGAGGAAAGCTGGCCGGTGCAGCTCTGGATGTTTTCGAGCATGAACCGAAAATTTCACCTGAACTTCTTAAGATGGACAATGTAGTACTTACGCCGCATATTGGTACTGATACAATAGAGACCCGGCATTGCATGACCAGGGAATCGGCTCAGAGCATAATTGATTTTTTCAATGACCGCCGGCCCTTCCATGTAGTAAATCCGGAAGTATTAAGGGCTTACTGAACATAATGCTCAGTAAGCCCTGCTATAAGCCTGAATCGGCTGAATCGGCGGTTGACAAAGCCGTGCTGTGGGTGTAAAATATACTTTGTTCTCTTGTGCACCCGTAGCTCAGCAGGATAGAGCGTCGGTTTCCTAAACCGCAGGTCAGGGGTTCGAATCCCTTCGGGTGCGCCACAATTTGTCTGAAAACCCGCTATTTAAGCGGGTTTTTGCATGATAAACTTGAGTAAATATGCCAAATCCAAATCAAGGCTATCAACAAATAGCAATTGTGTTCTATGGGAATATATGCTAATGTAATATTAACAATTGATTGAATCTTCTTAATGGTCTAACTAATATGTTCAAATTTTCAAAATAAGTAGTTCTACTTACTATAATATACTAATTCCATGTAGTGTCGGGATATAAGGGAGCCATACATAAATGATTAAGATAGGGAAGTTATTAAAAAGAAAGCAAATCAAAAAAGGCTATATAATACATAAAACAGCTACCAAATTCATGCTTTGTAAAATTCTGAATGAATATGAGAATGAAACAGACGCGAAGGCAGATTTGATCAAATTATTATCGCATAAGAAAACGGAAAAAGAATTGCTGGAGGATTACAGCAGAAAAGTATCGTGGTGAGGTAATGTATAACGAAATTAAGTTGCTGTACAGCAACCAAACAGCAACAAGAAAAAAATGAGATACAGAAAGTATGCATGTATTGTATATGGAGGGAACCTAATAATGTTTAGTAACATTCCTGTCAGCTTTAAGTACGATGGAAATGTCATAAGAGGCTTTGAGGACCTCCATTTTAAGTTATCGACCAGGGAAGAAAAAGTAGATAATAACGTTAAATATTCTGCTTATACATATGATTTTAAAGATGACATAAAGGTTACAGTATTGACTGAAAGCTATGATAAATACAATGCATTTACACAGACAGTATGGTTCGAAAATACCGGCACATCCAATACCCGAAATATCAGTGAGTTAAAATGCGCAGATATGATACTGGAAGGAAAGAATCCTGTATTGAAAGGAATACTGGGGGACCATGTAAACCAGTACAGGCCTTATGAGATTGATCTAAGCGAAAGGAATACAGAATTCAGCGCAGTAACAGGCAGGGCAACCCATGTAAACTTTCCATACTTTTTACTTGAAGCCGATGAATGCTCTTACCTGATTGCCTTAGGCTGGGCCGGTACATGGAAAGCCGTTTTCAACAGCACAGAAGAAGGCGTACATCTTGCTGCCAAAGGCGTAATTAATCTTGATACATATTTAAAACCGGGTGAAAAAATCAGGACACCCTTAATGTGTATCATAACCTGTGATGCAAACAGAGATAAGAGCATTGCAATGAATCATTGGCGTAAATGGTTTGTTAATCATGTGATGCCGCGTAATGGCGCAAAAGAAACTGAACCTGTACGACCAATGATAACAAATTGTCTTGCGCTTGATACAGGAAGACCGAACAGTGACGGAAGTATATCCGAGTATTATGGCAGCTGGAAACCATCTCTTGATAAGTATTATCAGGAAAGCCTTGAAATGGACATTAGATGGGTTGACGCAGGCTGGTACTGCGATCCATATAATAAATCAGTTCCTGCTGATTGGTGGGGTACTGTAGGCACATGGACCCTGGACAGGGAAAAATGGCCTGGTGACAGCATCAGACAATCCGTTGAGTATGCAGAAAAACACGGTGCATATACAATGATGTGGTTTGAACCTGAAAGGGTAACTCATGTGGAAGCACTGTCGCAAAATTACGGATTTAATCCGGAATGGGTTTTGACAGACGGCGGACCGGTTAAACTGGCTAACCTGGCCAGGGAGGATTGTGTCAGCTGGCTCACTGAACGGATAATCAGCACAATGGATGAACACGGAATCCACATGTACAGGGAGGATTTCAACTGTGATCCCGCGCCTTACTGGAGCATCGGGGATCAGATGGAAGACGGTGAAAGAACCGGTATAACAGAGAACTTATATGTTCAGGGGCATTACCGCCTTTGGGACAATATAATTGATTATTGCAGAAAGACGAATAAACTGCCCTTTATTGACTCATGTGCCAGCGGCGGCGGAAGAAATGATTTGGAATCAATGCGCCGTGCAATACCCATGTTAAGAAGCGACAGTGACAGAACAAGTGCAGCACTTAGGCTTTCTATGACAACCTCTTTCATGGAATGGATACCCTGCTGTGGTGCTTCTACAAAAGAATCAGTTGATCAGCTGGAAGCAGGAAAACCGGATCTATATGTACTAAGGGCATCATATCTTCCTATACTGAACTATGGCTTTGAATATACCCAGGATAGAACATTGAACTTTGATTTACTGAGACAGGGCCAGAAAGAATGGAAGATGATTAAACCATTTTTCTACGGTGACTTCTATGTTCTGACGCCATGGCATCCTGAATCGGAAACTGACAAGTGGACCGTCTATATGTTTATTAAGGATAACAAGGGTATCATACAGGCATTCAGACAAGAAACCTGCGAACAGGATTCTATTGTAGTGAAGTTAAAAGGTCTTGATGAGAATCGGTATTATAGCATCCACGATATCGACGGCAGAAATATTATTTATAACAAGAGAGGCAATGAACTGGCGGAAGGCCTTACCATTAAACTGCCGGAGAAGAGATCAGCAGCAATTTTGCTTATTAACTCCTAACCGCAATTTCTATGTTCTTCTGCCTGTACAACTTAGTGGCCTACACATCATTTAATTGTATAATGCCAGAAACAGAACTTTCTTCTCAAAATTACTAAGTACACATTTGAAGGAGGCAGCATGTTACCAAGAGAACGGTACTTAAACACCCTCATGTTCAAGCCGGCAGATCGAATTCCGTTAGTGGAATGGCATTCCTCATGTGGATCATGCCATACCTCCTGATGTCCCTCTTGAAAACTACCTGTATTTCAGAGAAATAATGACTGCAGCAGCATATGGAAGACAGGTTAAACAGGTTTGACTTTTTCTTGATGTAGTACTAAAATATTCTGTATACAAGGTTGTTATAACAATATTATGACTGTACATTGATACGCAGACTACAAGAAGAATAATTTAAATCGAGGAGAGTTATGGATCAATTGCTGAATGAGAAATCACCGGTTGCACTGTATCATCAACTAAAAAATATATTACTGCAGAAAATTGCTGACAAGGAATGGGCAAAGGGGCAGAAGATACCTTCCGAATTCGAACTATGCGAACAATACGGCGTTAGCAGGATAACCGTAAGGCAAGCCCTGGCGGAACTGGAGAAGGAAGGCTACCTTGTCAGAAAGCAGGGAAAAGGCACTTATGTTACTATTCCTGCTATCGAACAAAATCTTATGAGTTTTTACAGCTTTACTGAAGAGTTCAGGAAAAAAGGATTCGAACCCCGCTCAGAGCTGCTGGAATTCAACCTGCAGGTATGCAGTTCTGAGATCAGATTACAGCTGAATTTAGACCAAAGCGAGCCCCGTGCTTATTACATCAAAAGGCTGAGATATGCAGATAATCTGCTTATAGCAATAGAATCCACTTATCTGCCTGCTGATTTGTTTCCTAATCTGAAAGAGGAGGATTTGAAAAAAGCCCCCCTATATGATCTCATGAGAAACACATACGGCATTATACCCAAGACTGCGGAAGAGTCATTCGGAGCTGCATTAATCGGTGAAAAAGAGGCATTTTATTTCGGAGTGGGAAAAGGCTCACCGGCCCTGGATATTGAAAGGAAAACATACAGCAATCAGAGATGCATAGAGTATACTAAGGGAACTATATGCGGGGATAGATTCCGGTATAGCATTAAATTGGAGTAAACCATCCGACTGGTTGTTGGTCATAATATCTATTTATCCTGTAGTATTTATTGCATCAGCTGAGTTGGAGAACTATATGCGTAATCAGTTTCAAAAGCAGTGAAAAGGCCTATATAGCTGCTCTGCATTGACAAACACCGCCTGGGGTGGTACTATTTTGATATAAATGTTATAACAACATAACATATTGTAAGGAGAGATGCATATGTACTTAACCAAAAAAGAGATTTTTGAACAATATGATGCTTTGCAAAAAACCTACAATCACATTTTAAGCATGGAGCCTGACATCAGAGAATTTTATGAGCAGAGTAACTTTAAAAGCATCACTTACATAGGATGCGGTTCCAGTTACTGTTTGTGTCAATCGGCGGAGATATCTGCCAACATAAGACTGGGGCTTAAAGCCTATTCAATTCCGGCCGGGGATTTAATGCTTAATTATAAGAGCTATAAAAGCATCCTAAAAGACACTATGCTTGTTGTCCCCTCCCGTTCAGGCAGCACCAGTGAAGTTCTGAAGGCAGTTGAATTGGTTAAAAGTGAATCGGAAGCACCATGTATATCCATTTGCGCTAAAACGGACAGTGAGTTGTCGAAAATTGCAGATCTGAACATTGAGATTCCCTGGGCCTTTGATGAGAGCGTTTGTCAAACCAGAACCGTAACCAATCTTTACCTGGCCAATCTTATGCTGAACGCAATTTACTCCGGCGATAAGGCACTTCTTGATGAAATGAAGACTGCAATACAAAAGGGAAATTCATTTATTGAAGACTATAGGGACTTACTAAAAGAAGTTGCAGAGAAGGAAGAATGGTCAAAAGTGGTCGTTCTGGCCGACTCAGAACTACAGGGGATTGCCTCTGAAGCTGCTCTTGCTTTTACCGAGATTTCACTGCTGCAATCCAGCTGTCATCATCTGCTGGATGTCAGACACGGCCCCATTGTACTGATAAATGACAGCACTTTGGTTATTGCAGTAAGCACTCCGTATGACACACAGTATCAGACTGAGCTTGTCAAAGACCTGAAAAAGAAAGGTGCAAAGGTAGTTCTGGTCAGCAGCAATGATATCAATTGGGGAGCTGACTATACCCTTCTTATTCCCGGGTATGAAAACTATGCTGTGCATGGAATTCCTTTTATATTCGTGTGCCAGGCCATAGCCTATTACAAGGCCGTTGCAGAAGGAATAAACCCTGATGTTCCGCAGGGACTGGATCCATGGATTAAGCTGTAATTTACTGGAGGTCAGTTACCGATGAAGAAAGCCATTGATGTTTTAACCCTGGGTGATTTGTGTGTGGACCTGATTTTGTTCGGCAGTGACATTACACCGGAATTTGGCCAGAAGGAAAAACTGATTGATGATTATTCCCTTGAGATGGGAGGTTCATGCAGTATTTTTGCCTGTCAGGCTGCAAAGCTGGGTCTGCATACTGCTTTAATTGGCAGTGTAGGTGATGATGCCTTTGGTGAGCTGATTCGAGATACTCTGGTGGATGCAGGGGTGGACGGAAAATATATTAAAACTGATAGCAGTGTAAAAACCGGAATAAGTACAGCACTAAGTAAAAGTGATGATCGGGCAATACTTACCTACAACGGTACTATAAATGCGGTCATGCGCAGTGATATAAGTGATGAGATCATACCATTGGTAAGGCACCTGCATATCGGAAGCTTTTACCTGATGACGCAGCTCCAGCCGGATTATCCGGACATTATAAAAGAGTTCAAGAGACATGGCGCTACTGTAAGCCTTGATACCAACTGGGATCCGGAGGAAAAATGGGATGGCGGCATCTGGGATATCCTGCCTTACATAGACGTGTTTCTGCCCAATGAAAATGAAGCCATGGCATTTGCAGGTGAAAATAATGTAGAGGCGGCAATAAAGAAACTGAGTGAACAGGTACCGGTACTGGTAGTAAAAACAGGAAAAAGCGGTGCTGTTGCATGCTCCGGAGGGGAGATTTACAGGGCCGGTTCACTGCCGGTTGCAGTAGTTGACACAATTGGGGCAGGGGATAGTTTTGACGCCGGCTTCATATATGGATATCTTTCAGGAAAAACCATAGAGGAATGCCTGGAAATCGGCTGTATCTGCGGCAGCCTGAGTACAAGAAAGTCCGGGGGAGAGAAAGGTCAGCCCAGGCTTAATGAAGTGGAAAACTATCTGCACAGATAAACCATTTGATATAATTGAACCGGCTTTGCTTATTAAAGGTATATAGCTGTTTAGAAGTATAAGGCGATAAATAAAAAAACCGGCAGCGGAAGAAATGCTGCCGGTTTTTTATATCTGAAAAAGAGATTACTGAACTGTCTTTTTTTAATTCCGTCCTGCGAGATACTCCAGGTAGGCTGCTTCAATTATTGGATTTATATGGTTGTAGTAATCCATGTAATTGATATTTTCAGCTTTTGTCCGCCATTCATCAATGATCTTGTCAAATTCAGCGTCATCTTTGGCCAGATAGAGCTTTCCGATATACTCTGCCTGCATCGAGAACAACTGACTTTCAATGGAAGCCAGATCCGAACCGGGTTCGATGCCTGTTTCATATAAAAATGCTTCATCGTCACGGGTCATACCTGCCCTGGCAGCGTTGAACTCCACTGTAAGGTTAGGATCCAGTCCCAGGATCTCCTTATATTCCAAATCGTACTCGTCTTCACTCTCAGCCAGGTAATATTTATTCTCCAGGATAGTGTAGGCGTCTCCTTTTGAATCAAAGCCGCCGTAGTAGTTGGAGAATATGCCATACTTGCCGATTCCGGTTTTCTCAATATAGTCAGGATCATTTTTTACCATTTCGATGATCTCATCGGTAGGTTTCCTGAAGCCGTCTTCATCATATGTCCAATGAACATCTTCGACACCCATTCCCTGAAACGCAATGCCTTCTTCAGTACTCAACCAGGCAAGTCTTTTGATGATTTCTTCGGGATCTTCGCAATTGACGGTAATATACAAACCGGTCATGCCGTTGGGGAAGTATTGCCCTGTAATGGGTTCGGCTGTGATGCCTGAGGACTCAGGATATTTCATCCAGGTATAGGGAACGAGTTTCTGTTCGGGGAAACCTGCTGCAGCTCTTGCTCTGTTGGCTACACCGTCCAGCCACCCGCCGGAGTAATAGTTTATGAGTACTATACCCTGGGCCAGCTTCTGATTATACTCATCCATAGTCATGGTTACAGCTTCCGGATCGGCGATTCCTTCCCTGTATGCCCTGTTAAGGTAACGCATGCCCCACATCCATTCCTCACTGTCAAAGCAGTATTTTTGTTTCCAATTGTCAGCCTGAGTAGCTGATCCCACCCAGGCATGGGAGCCGCCGAAACGCTGAATGGCATAAACAGACCAGACAGCACCCCAATCATCTCCAAACCATCCGGAAAAGGCGTACGTCTTTCTTCCATCATATTCCGGAAATGCCTCCTGCATAGCCTTGGCCATTTCAAAGAACTCATCCAGATCCTTGGGTTTGGGTAGATCGGCAGGATCTTCGGCCAGCATTCTCCAGACATCATAACGGAAACCCAGGGAGGGTTCAATGCAAGGGAAGTCTTCGGTATAACCAAAGGACCCCGGAACATAGAAGAATCTGCCTGAGTAATCTTCTATACCCAATGAGAATGCAGAGGGTTTGCTTGCCATGTATTCATATAACCAGGGAGCGTGTTTTTCCAGATAAGGACCGACTTCCACCAGATGTCCCCCGGTTATATAGTTATCCATGATTTCTTCGGGCTTCAAGTGCAGGGCATCCGGATAGGAACTGCTGGTCAGCATCAGTGTCAGCTGCTCAGTAGCATCAGTTGCCGTGTATTGAAACTCGATGTCAACACCAAGCACCTCCCGGATATATTGGTGGACCGGATCCTCATCCACAAAGTCTCCCGGATCAGCATTTCCTGTCCATATGGTAAACTTGATGGGATCCACGGTTTCTGCCGGTTCTTCGCTGGGCTCATCCGGAGTCTGAGGAGCTGCAGTGGCCGGAGTATCTGTGGGAGTTACTCCTGTATCCCTGCCGCATGCCATAAGAGTGGATGTGATTAGTACTGTGATGAGACAGATACACAACAGTTTAAACAGAGTTTTCTTCATCTTGTATCCTCCTTGCATTAAAATATTTTTATATTCAAAGTGTCAAAAAGCATTTATATGTCATGTAAATCACCATGCAAGGCTTTTGACACCTGAATCACTGCACAAAAATCTGTATTGAAGGCAGAACAGCCTCGTATCAGCCTTTTATGGCACCAAGCATGATACCCTGGGTAAAATACCTTTGGAAAAAGGGGTAGACCAGAATAATAGGAACAGTAACGATCATGGTAATGGACGCCCTCATGGATTCAGGTGTAAGGGTAACCAATACGTCCTTTGGGAGAGGCACATCTTTGGATGTCGCTACGGAGGTACGTTTGAGCATGTTCATCAGTATGAGCTGAAGCGGCCATAACTCAGGGGAATTTCTGTTGAACACAGTGGCGTCAAACCAGGAATTCCACTGTCCGACTGCAGAAAATATACTGACAACTGCCAGCACCGGAGTGCAAAGAGGAAGTATTATCCTGAAAAAGATTGTATATTCCTTTGCCCCGTCTACTTCTGCTGATTCCCAGAGTGATGAGGGGAGTTCCTGTATATATGTTCTTATTAAAATCATGTTGAAAATGCCTATAAGCCCGGGGATGATATATACCCAGAATGTATCCAGAAACCCCAGCTTGGACAGGGTCAGGTAATAGGGAATCAGTCCACCGCTGACATACATTGTTATCACAAACAGCCGGTTGAAGAATTTACGAAAAACCAGATGAGGCCTGCTGAGGACATAAGCCAGCATGGAAGTTGCCAGCAGGGACAAGGCGGTACCTGCGGCTGCCCGGCATACTGAGATGAAGGCGGCTTGCGGCAGATTATTGGTTGCCCACACCATCCTGTAGTTTACAAATGAAAATTTTCTGGGCCAGAAGTAAATACCCCCCCTCATTGCATCAAGAGGTTCATTTAGAGAATACACCAACAGGTAGTAGAAGGGGTAAAGCATCATAATTCCCATAATAAGAAGGATGAAGGCAGCTGTCCAGTTAAACAGTATTTCTGAGAACGATTCCTTTCTGATTTTCATTATTCTTTGCCTCCGGAATATAGTCTGCTGCAGCTTTGCCGGTTTAAGGAGCAATCAAAAGAGCGATCGTCCGTTAATTCGCTTAATGACAGCATTCACAAAAACCAGCAGAGCAAGGCTGCAAAATGTATTAAATATGCCGACCGCTGTTGCATATGAAAAGTTTGCCTGCTGCAGTCCCATACGGAATACCATGGTGTCTATGGTGTCAGCATATTCCATATTTGCGGGATTCTGAAATACGTAGACC